>Ga0255776_10007471_pt1 | contig 10972 bp, 10 predicted proteins | sample 071ome_19_FD_179974 | JGI IMG/M metagenome (GOLD analysis project Ga0255776, IMG submission 179974) | Coastal salt marsh microbial communities from the Groves Creek Marsh, Skidaway Island, Georgia - 071413AT metaG (version 2) | ecosystem: Environmental > Aquatic > Marine > Intertidal zone >...
TGGAGCAGTTTGTCCACCAGCGTGGTTTTCCCGTGATCGACGTGGGCAATAATGGCGATGTTGCGAAGTGATTCAGACATAAAAGGCTGGCCATCCAAAGATGGCGCGATGGCGAAGTCAGGTTAACGGTCAGAAGAAGGCGGTCCCGCCCGTCTCAAAGGCGCGGCGAGTATACACGAGAGCAGCGGCGAACCGCCAATCCTGATTGATTGGCTGAGCAGTGAGTGGTGCGGGGCTAAGTGGCCGGGGTTCAGGCCGGTTCGAGTGACGGCCTTGGCTGGCGGGAGATTTCCGCGCGGGCATCCAACACGCCGACGTTCGCAAATCCCTCATCGATGAGATGCCCCGCATGCAGGCGACTCATCATGCCCTGGTCGCAGTAAAGCAGATAGTGTTTGCCGGAATCGAGAGCAGCGAAGCTGGTCTTCAACTTGAAAAAAGGTACCGACAGCACCGCATTGCTGAGACCTTTTTTGTTGAACGGCTTCAGAGCGACCTCATCGGGATGACGGATGTCGATGATAATCTGATGAGGCAGCGGCGTCTTCACCGCGACCACCTCACCTGACCCACGCTCGAGATCCTCAACAACCTCGGTGATCAGCTGAAAACGGGCACCGGCAATGGCTTCATCAAGCTTGCTCCAGTCGAACCGGCTCTCCTGTTCGGCCAGACGCTGCGCCTTGGCTTTGGTCGTCGGGCTGTCAGAGATCACCGCGCAGTACTCGGGGATGTGTTTGGAAAATTCTTCGGTGCCAATTTCCCGCGCTTTATTGATGATGGTCTGTTTGTCCGTCATGCACAGAGGCCTCAACACCATCAGCTCAGAAACCTCATCGATGACATTCAGATTGGCCAGCGTCTGGCTGGCTACCTGGGCCACGCTTTCCCCAGTTACCAGTGCATGAACGTTCAGCCTCTGCGCCACACCGTCGGCGGCACGCAGCATAAGCCGCTTCAGCACCACGCCCATCTGCGAGTCTTCTACCGATGCGAGGATCTCTTCCACCACGCCTTCGAAGGGCACCGTCACAAACTTGATACGGTGGGAGCTGTGGTATTTCATCCACAGGTAAAGTGCCACTTCTTTCACTGCCAACTCATGGGCTCTGCCTCCCATGTTGAAGAAACAGAAGTGGGTCAGCAGTCCGCGCTTGATGGTCATGTAGCTCGAGACAGCCGAATCAAAGCCTCCGGATATAAGCGACAGCACCGCATCCTGACCACCGAGAGGGTAACCCCCGAGACCCGTATGGGTCTGCTTGACTACAAACAGCTCCTGCTCCCGCACCTCCAGCGCAACAGTAACCTCCGGGTCTTTGAGTTTCACCCTGGCACTGTCATATTTCAGGTCCAAACCGGCGCCGACCGCTTGCTCGACATCTACCGATTTAAAACTTTGCTTACCCATACGCTTGCAGCGCACCGCAAAGGTCTTGCCCAGCAAGCTGGGCCCATAGTAGCGATCAGCGATCTCAAGAATGCCTGCCATGGTGGGCAGCGGAAAACGATCGACCTCCAAAAATTGGTCAACTCCCGGCGTGCTGGCAAGCGCTTCCAGCAACAGCATTTTTTGCACCGCATCAATGTCGCCGGTTTCTACCTCAAGACAGTCCCAGTGGCCATTCACCACGATGCCCTCATCAATGCGGCTCAGAACGATTTTCAGATTTTTCCGGCACAGACGCACCAGGCGCTTGCGCACCGGACGGCTTTTGACGGTAATTTCAGGAAAGAGTTTAACAAGAAACAACATGACTTAAGGCACTGAAGACGGCAGGAACAATTGCACCAACGTCTCGCGCATGAGCCCCTTTTCGGGGACAACCGCACAGCGACCCTGATAAATAGCACTATTATGGTGCATACTGACTTGTTTCTGCATTATTATGGTGCATTTTGCTTGCGCCTGTTTTTGCCGAGGCCCGTGATTCGCGGGCTGCAGCGGTGACCCTAGTGGCATATATATTGCAATCACTCAGACGCAAATGGCAAGCCTTTCGGGGCCTCACGGTGAACGAACCGGGAACGGCCTGCGTTCGATGGAGTGCCCACCAACCCGCAGCAGCGGAGAGTGGGCAACCACAGCCCCAGTTTTTCGCGTGCTGCGGATTGTCCGGGCCCCCGCCGGTCGCCAGTGCGCAACAACGGGCAGCCGTCATACACCATGATCGAATTCGACAAGGAACAAGGAGAACGAAAGACAATGAAATCAAAACTGGAATACATCTGGCTGGATGGCTATAAGCCGACCCAGAGCCTACGCAGCAAAACCCGCGTAGAAACAGACTTTGGCGGCACGCTCGAGGAGTGCCCCATGTGGTCCTTCGACGGCAGTTCAACGCAGCAGGCCTCAGGCGATGATTCAGATTGTCTGCTCAAGCCAGTCGCGATTTTTCCGGATCCTGATCGTGCCAGTGCCTATCTTGTTATGACCGAGGTGCTTAACGCTGACGGCACGCCCCACGAGTCGAACGGCAGAGCAACCATCGACGACGACGATGAAGATTTCTGGTTCGGCTTCGAACAGGAATACTTCCTGTGGGATACCAAAACCAATCTGCCACCCGGCTTTCCTGCCAACGGCTATCCCGGCCCCCAGGGTCCCTACTACTGCTCAGTCGGCGCGTCCAACGCGCACGGTCGCGATGTCATCGAAGATCACCTTGACCTGTGTCTGGAGGCAGGCATCAACGTTGAGGGAATCAACGCCGAAGTGGCCGCTGGGCAGTGGGAATTTCAGGTGTTCGCCAAAGGCGCCAAGCGTGCCGGAGACGAAACCTGGGTCGCCCGCTATCTGCTCGAGCGTACCGCGGAGCGCTACGGCCTCGCCATCAACTGGGAACCGAAGCCACTGGGCAAAGAACTCGACTGGAACGGTTCCGGCATGCACGCCAACTTCTCCAATGGCGTCATGCGTGAATCTGGCGATGAAGCTGTGTTCACTAAGATCTGTGAGGAATTCGGCAAGAACATCGAACGTCACATCAGCGTCTACGGCGCCAATAATGATCAGCGCCTGACCGGCCTTCACGAGACCCAGTCCATCGACATGTTCAGCTATGGCGTGTCAGACCGCGGCGCGTCGATCCGTATCCCGGTCGGCACAGTCGAAGATGGCTGGAAGGGCCGTCTCGAGGACCGACGGACCGCGTCAAATGCCGATCCGTATAAGGTCGCCGCAGCGATCATCAAGACCACTAAGGAAGGTCTTGCTTAAGCCGACTGATCCGGTATCCACCGAAGCCCCGGCTGCACGCGCAGCCGGGGCTTTTTTATCTGCGCGCTTAACCGTGCTGAGTGCCGCACTGAATTCAGGCGCTTTTCAGTTCTGACTCGACTCTACGATTGCAATTTGCACTGTTTTGGTGCATTATTGAGAGATGTGATGCAAAATGCGCCAAGCAATAGCATTGCTCCACACAGACGCACCGAAAACAGTCGCCTCCACTGCCCCACGATACAACATATCTTGGTCAGCTTATTGCATAGGTAAACTTACCGCCGCATGCCTCATGGGGATGCGGCAATCAGGTATTCCCAACGGATGGCGCTGGACGGGCTCGATCGTGACACTCGACAATATTCACAAGCTGCTGCTCGACAGCCTGAAAACCGGCGTGATGTTGCTGGACGGCGACCTACGCCTCCGATACATCAACATGGAAGCAGAGCAGCTGCTGGCCATCAGCGATTCAAAAGCCAACAACCAGTTCATCGGTGAACTGCTGCTGGATGCCGAGGAAGAAATTCAGGAGATTCGCATGGCCCTCGAAAAAGGCATCAGCGTGACCCGCCGCATGGCGGAGCTCCATCTCAGGCACAAGCGCTCGATTCTGGTGGACTACACCATCAACCCCTACGAAGCCGGCGGCCAAGTCTCGGCCCTGATCGAGCTGAATTCGCTGGAACATGCACAGCGTATCAATCAGGAGGAAATTCTGAGCGGCGCTCGGGCCACCACTCAGGAACTGGTGCGGGGACTGGCCCACGAGATCAAAAATCCTCTGGGTGGCATTCGCGGCGCAGCGCAGCTGCTGGCCAGCGAAGTCACTGACAGCGAGCTGCATGATTACACGCAGGTGATCATCGATGAGGCGGATCGCCTGCACAATCTAGTAGACCGCCTGGTCGGCGCGAAACACCCACTGGCATTTTCGGACACCAACATTCATGAGGTGCTGGAACATGTCAAGAGCCTGGCTGAAGCCGACACCGCCAGCAACGACATTCGCATCGTTGCCGATTACGACCCTAGTATTCCCACTTTGCAGGGGGACGGGGAGCATCTGATTCAGGCGATGCTGAATCTGGTGCGCAACGCCATACAGTCCATCAATACAGCACAATCTCCGGTAGCGAACAGCCAGATCCGGCTGCGAACCCGGGTGGCCCGAAATATCAGCATCAGTGAGATTTTTCACCGCATCGCCCTGAAAGTCGACATCACAGACAACGGACCCGGTGTCCCCCCTCACATGTTGAGTACCATCTTCTATCCCATGATTTCCGGTCGAGCCGACGGCACTGGCCTCGGCTTGCCCATTACCCACTCCATCATCAACCAGCACGGCGGCATGATTGAGTGTAAGAGCAAACCCGGTGAAACCACTTTTTCTGTCGTGCTGCCCCTCACGGTCAGCCAGGCAGACGGCAAGTAACGAGAGGCACACAATGCAAACAGCAAACGACAGTGCGGGAATGAATACCAACAGTTCGGTCTGGATTCTCGATGACGACCGCTCCATCCGCTGGGTACTGGAAAAGTCACTAGGCAAGAATGGTCTGGCGACCCAGAGTTTTGAAAGCGGGGGAGAATTACTCAACCGGCTCAGTCAGGAGACGCCGGATGCTATTATCAGCGACATCCGGATGCCGGGCATCGACGGACTGGAACTGCTCACCTCTATTCAACAAACCCACCCGGAGCTGCCGGTTATCATCATGACTGCGCATTCGGATCTCGAGAGCGCAGTCGCTTCCTACAGCCGAGGCGCCTTCGAGTATCTGCCGAAGCCCTTCGATATTGATGAAGCCGTTGCCATGACGCGTCGAGCGCTGGCCCATGCGAAAGACAAAACCGAGGAAGCGGCAGAGACTGTTGAGACGCCCTCGACCGAAATTATCGGGGAAGCACCCGCCATGCAGGAGGTGTTTCGCGCCATCGGGCGTCTGTCGAATTCCAACATCTCGGTGCTGATCAACGGAGAATCCGGCACCGGTAAAGAACTGGTCGCCCATGCTCTGCATCAGCACGGCCCGCGCCGGGAGCAGCCCTTTGTACCTCTGAACGTGGCCGCCATCCCGAAAGAGCTGATCGAATCTGAACTGTTCGGTCACGAGAAAGGCGCATTCACCGGCGCTACCCAGCAGCGTACCGGCCGCTTCGAGCAGGCCAACGGCGGCACCCTGTTTCTTGATGAAATTGGCGATATGCCGGCGGAAACCCAGACCCGCTTACTGCGCGTGCTCTCTGATGGCGAATTCTATCGCGTGGGCGGGCACACCTCGATCAAAGTCGATGTGCGCATCATTGCGGCCACTCATCAAAACTTAGAGAAACTCGTCGAGCAACACCTGTTCCGCGAGGATTTGTTCCACCGTCTGAACGTCATCCGGATTCACATCCCCAAACTGGCAGACCGGCGCGAAGACATCGCCAAGCTTTCCATGCACTTTCTGGCCAAGGCAGCCGAAGAGCTGGACGTGGAACCGAAAATACTGCGCCCCGAGACCATTCAGTTTCTGGAGAAATTGGCCTGGCCGGGAAACGTAAGGCAGCTGGAAAATTTCTGCCGCTGGATTACGGTGATGGCTTCCGGTCGAGAGGTACACCTGTCAGATCTGCCGCCCGAATTCTCTGAGCAGGAGGCCAAGTCTGCCGCGCCCGGGAACTGGACGCAGAATCTGCAGGCCTGGGCGGATCAACAGCTCAGCATGGGCAATTCCGGCATTCTCAATGAAGCCACGCCCTTGTTTGAACGAACTCTGATCGACATTGCCCTAAAACACACCGGTGGCAGACGTCGCGATGCCGCTAACCTGCTCGGCTGGGGACGCAACACCCTGACCCGCAAGATCAAGGAACTGGGCTCTTATTATGCTAACGGCGCGGATGAGTAACCGTTCAGAAACGCAAAGCCACAGCACCATCGGCTCTGCGGCGCGTCGAAACCGCCCGCAGGTGGACTTTTTGAGCGATATCGAACTACTGTCTGAGTTCAGGGCCGTTACACCTCAAGTTTCTGCCGGTGAGCTGACTAAAATTTGATCAATATCGTCCTTTTTGAACCTGAAATACCCCCAAACACGGGAAATATCATCCGTTTAGCTGCCAATACAGGGTCACAGCTTCATTTGATCAAGCCCTTCGGATTTGCTCTGGAAGACAAGAAGATGCGGCGGGCAGGGCTGGATTACCATGAGTATGCCAGCCTTTCGATTTATGAGAGCTGGCAGGAATTCCGCGAGAAACAGGCCGGCGCGCGCCTATTTGGGCTGAGCACCAAAGGCAGCAGGTTTTACACGGAAGTAACGTTCGAGGATGGAGACTTTCTGGTTTTTGGTCCAGAAACCCGCGGTCTACCTGACACTATTCGGGCAGAAATCGGCAAGAAGGGGTTATTGCGCATTCCCATGTTGCCAGAAAGCCGCAGCCTGAATCTATCCAATGCGGCGGCTGTTCTGGTTTATGAGGCCTGGCGGCAGTTGAGCTTTACTGCCGGAATCTGAGCTTACTGCACGCTCTCAGGTGCCGCCTCGCCGCCGGCCGCCTGCTTCTGCTGCGCGTAGAGCGCTTCGAAGTTGATCGGGGCAATCATCAGCGGAGGAAAACTGCCCTTGACCACCAGCGCGTCGAGCGACTCCCGTGAGTAGGGGAACAGAATGCTCGGACATACCGTGGCCAGCACCTGCTCAAGATCCGTTTCGCTGAACTCTTTGACGGTAAAGATACCGGCCTGATGGACCTCGACCACAAACGCGGTCTCCTCCTCCAGTTGGGCTTCCGCCGTCAGCACCAACACCACCTCATACACATCATCGGCAACCTTGGTGTTGCGCGTCTTGATGTCGAAGTTGATCTTGGGGCTCCACTGGGTCTGGAAGATCTGCGGGCTTTTCGGCGATTCAAAGGAAGTGTCCTTTAAATAAATCCGCTGCAGCGCAAACTGCGGGCCTGCCTGCTGAGCGCCGTCCGCAGCGGCCTCCGGGGCGTTGTTACTTTCTTCTGCCATGGTAATTCCTGTCTATTTCATCAAAAGTAAAAAATGAATTCGTTCTCAGCTTTGTACCAGCGGATAGGATTGCGCCTTCCACTCGGTGACTCCACCGGAAAGCTTGCTCACTTCCTTGTGGCCGAGTTCTTCAAGGGTCTTGACCGCCTCTCCCGCATGCTGACCCATCTTGCAGACGACCAGCACGGGCCGCTCCTTGAATTTCTTGAGTTCGGCGGGCGCCCGCTGCTTGAGCTTGGCCAGAGGAATGTGGATCGCATCCACAATGTGGCCGGCTTCAAATTCTTTCTTGTCGCGAATGTCGACCACCACCGCATCATGTCGGTTGATCAGCATGACCGCCTGCTGTGGACCGACCGAGGCCGCCGCCGTGCGCGCCTGGTAAAAAATAACGGCCGCGGCGCTCGCTACCCACATGGAAGAGAGCACCACATGGTTACCTATAAATTCGAAAAACTGTTCCACGGCGCAGGCCTAAATTTTCTCTATATTTATCAAAAGGTTAATTCCATTCAACCAGCGCTGGAACCGCCGGATTGCGAAGTGGCACGAAGTATACACGGGTAGGCCGGTCGAAAGAAGCGGCCCGGTGCGCCGCGCTCGCCAGAATCCGGGCTTTCGAGGATAATAGACACATCACGTCAGCAGTGGCTGCAGCCCGTCGACGGCAGAGCCAGAGGTACACAAATCGCCATGAGCAAGAAATCCACCGCCCTTCTTCTGATTCTTGATGGCTGGGGCCATCGGGAAGCCACCGACAGCAACGCCATCGCCAACGCGACCACTCCGACCTGGGACAGCCTGTGGCAGCAGCGACCATCGACGCTGATCGATACGTCCGGGCAGTCCGTTGGCCTGCCGGCCGGACAGATGGGCAATTCCGAGGTCGGCCACATGAATCTGGGCGCCGGGCGGGTGGTCTATCAGAGCCTGACCCGAATCGACAAGGACATCGAAGACGGCGGGTTCTATGAAAATGCCCTGCTAGTTCAGGCCGCCGAGCTTGCCGCCAGCAGCGAAACCGCGCTACATGTGCTGGGACTGATGTCACCGGGCGGCATCCACAGCCACGAAGACCAGATCATGGCGGCACTGGAACTGGCCCGACAGCGCGGTGTTCGAAAGCTTTATCTGCATGCCTTTCTGGACGGTCGGGACACCCCGCCCCGCAGCGCACTGGCCTCACTGCAGCGGGCAGACGCCTTTTTCCAGCGCCACAACATCGGTCGGGTCGCCTCCCTGTGCGGACGCTTCTATGCTATGGACCGCGACAACCGCTGGGACCGCGTCCAGAGTGCCTACCGGCTGCTGACCGAAGCCAAAGCACCTTATACCAGCGCCAGCGCCAGCGCCGGACTGGAAGCGGCCTATCAGCGAGATGAGGACGATGAATTTGTGCAGGCCACGGTGATTCAGGGAGAGGGCGAGGCACCGGCACTGATTGACGACGGTGACGTGGTGCTGTTCATGAATTTCCGCGCAGACCGTGCCAGACAGCTGACCCGGACACTAGTCGATGATGACTTCGAGGGTTTTGAGCGGAGCGTTCGGCCCCTGCTGGGTGATTTCGTGATGCTCACGGAATACGCTGCCGATATCGACACCACCTGCGCCTATCCTCCTCAGGTGCTGGACAATGTGCTCGGGCAGTATCTGGCCGACAACCAGCGCACCCAGCTGCGTATCGCCGAGACGGAAAAATACGCGCACGTCACCTTCTTTTTTAACGGGGGTCGCGAAGCGCCTTTCGCCGGCGAAGACCGCACCCTGATTCCTTCACCGCAGGTCAAGACCTATGACCTGAAACCAGAAATGTCGGCCGTTGAAGTCACCGATGATCTGGTCAAGGCCATCACCTCCGGCGACTACGACACCATCATCTGCAACTACGCCAATGGCGATATGGTCGGACACACCGGAAATTTCGAGGCTTCAATCAAGGCAGTTGAAACCGTCGATGCCTGCCTGAGCCGAATTGTCTCCGCCATCGAGGAGGTCAGAGGCCATCTGCTGATCACCGCCGATCACGGTAATGTTGAACAGATGCTGGATCCGGAAACTCATCAGCCCCTGACCTCGCATACCAGCGGGCCCGTGCCGCTGGTCTATGTCGGCGCGAGTGATCTGACCTTCACCGGCGAAGGCAGTCTGTGTGATATCGCGCCCACCCTGCTCTACCTGATGTCCATGCCGGCGCCCGATGAAATGACCGGCAAGGTGCTGCTGCAACCTCCGGAACCGGCGCAGGCGAGCGCCTGAGTGCCAGATGTCACAGTTAATTTCCGGCGCGGACTGCTCCTGAGTCTCGGCCTTTGGGCGTGCACGGGCGTCATCGCTGCCGCGCAGGAGCGCGAACAGGCTGAACGGGATTTATCCGAAGTCTCGGCAGCCATTGCTGACATTCAGGCCTGGCTGCAGCAAGCCGCGACTCGCGAAACCGAACAGGAAAGCGCAGTCAGAGAAACCCAGTTGGCGCTGTCTGGTGCGCAGCAGGCTCTGGCAGAGCAGACTCAGGCTCTGGCTGCCGCCCGCGCCGAGCAACAAAGCCTGCAGCAGCAGTCCAGCGAACTGCTGGCCAGCAAGCGCGAGCAGGAACAGGTCCTGGCCGCTTTGCTCCGGCACGCCTATATCAACCGCAAGGACAATGCGCTGAAAAGCCTGCTCAATGCCGAAAGCCTGTCCGAGGGTGCCCGGCGGCTGCAGTACACGCGCTATCTGTCGGAATTTCAGCTCGACCGGATTGAAACCTTCAACGCCATTCTGTCGGAACTGGGTGCCCTGGATGCCGAGGTCGCGCAAAACCTGAGTATGATGGGCAGACAGCAGCAGCAAGCCAAACAGCTTGAGGGCGAACTGGCGCAGGCCCGTGAATCGCAGGCTTCAGCGCTGGCGGAACTAAGAAACAGTATCGCCAGTCGCAGCAGCGCCATGACACAGCTGCAGACGCAGCAGTCAGAGCTGCAGCAGCTGATCGAAGAGATCACCCGCGCGCTTGAAGGCGTCTCATCCTTTGACCAGATCACGCCCCTGGCCGACAGTCGCGGTAAGCTGCCGCCGCCGGTGGATGAGCCGGTGGCCCATGCTTTTGGCGCCACCTATGGCGGCGGCAGCCTGGTGCGAAAGGGGCTGTCTTACGGACCGAACCCGGGCAATCCGGTGCGGGCCGTACACGCCGGTCGGGTGGTTTTTGCTGACTGGCTGCGGGGTTCCGGACTGCTGATCGTGCTCGATCACGGGCAGGGCTACATGAGTCTTTACGGTCACAATGAAGCGCTGACCGTCAGCGGCGGCGACTGGGTAGATGCAGGCGAAGTGCTGGCACGGTCGGGCATCAACAGCAGCGACCGCACCGCCGGGCTGTACTTTGAGATCAGACGCAACGGGGAGCCACAGGACCCTACCGCCTGGCTGCGCTAGGCCGCACCCACAACATAACCCGCAGTCGGGACAGGAAGGACCGTCCCGAACCCGACCGGCATATTGCCAATCTCGGCATAAACTGAAACTATTGATGAATTCGTATCCCCCAGAAGAACCGCTTTTCAGGAAACCCCGATAATGACTTTTCGCCAACGCCTGTCGACCTCCCTTGCCCTTTGCGTGCTGAGCGCCGCGCCGCTGTCCGGACAGGCCCAGCAGTCTGAGCTGCTGCCCCTGCCGCTTGATGAAGTGCGCATGTTCACCGAAGCGCTGGACCGCATCCGCATGGCCTACGTGGAAGAGATCGACGACAAAAC
>Ga0255776_10007481_pt1 | contig 10962 bp, 10 predicted proteins | sample 071ome_19_FD_179974 | JGI IMG/M metagenome (GOLD analysis project Ga0255776, IMG submission 179974) | Coastal salt marsh microbial communities from the Groves Creek Marsh, Skidaway Island, Georgia - 071413AT metaG (version 2) | ecosystem: Environmental > Aquatic > Marine > Intertidal zone >...
CTCTTGATCCATTGCTACTCATCTCTGATACCAGTCCAGCCTCTTCCATAGTTTCAATTAATCTTGCAGCTCTGTTGTAACCAATTCTTAATTTTCTTTGAACAGCTGAAATAGATGCCCTTCTTGATTCAATAACAAAATTAACGGCTTCATCATACAAATCATCTGCATCTTCTGAAGATGATGATTCGGAAGCAGACCAGCCAGGAATTGGACCTGTTTCCTGTTGAGAGGAAACAATATCATCAATATATTCTGGCTCTGCTCTAGATTTCCAATCATTCACAACTCTATGAACTTCGTCGTCTCCAACAAATGCTCCGTGCACCCTTATTGGCACTCCAACACCTGGAGGCAAATAAAGCATGTCACCATATCCAAGGAGTTGCTCTGCCCCACCTTGATCTAATATCGTCCTTGAGTCTATTTTGGTTGACACTTGAAAGCCTATTCTTGTCGGTATATTAGCTTTAATTAATCCCGTTATAACATCTACTGAAGGTCTTTGTGTTGCTAGAATTAAATGAATTCCTGCAGCCCTAGCTTTTTGAGCAATTCTTGCAATTAAATGTTCAACTTTTTTACCAACTAACATCATCATGTCAGCAAATTCGTCAACTACAACAACAATTGATGGAAGGACCTCAAGATATTCTTCCTCATCAGGATGAAGTGGGTTTAGTAACTGTTTTCCATTAGCCGCAGCTTCTTCAACTTTCTTATTAAAACCAGCTAAGTTTCTTACTCCCATTAAAGACATCAATTTATAACGTCTATCCATTTCTACAACACACCATCGCAATCCATTTGAAGCATCAGTCATGTCAGTTATAACTGGTGTTAATAAATGAGGTATTCCATCATATACAGATAATTCAAGCATCTTCGGATCAATAAGAATAAGCCTTACATCTTTGGGATCAGATTTAAACAATAAACTTAATAACATTGCATTTACTCCAACAGATTTTCCAGAACCTGTTGTTCCCGCTACAAGTAAATGTGGCATTTTTGCTAAATCTACTACCACCGGATTACCTGAGATATCGTGCCCCAGTGCTAATGTTAAATTTGATGATGATTTCTTAAAGGTCTGTGAAGATAATATTTCAGTCAATCTAACCATCTTTCTATTTGTGTTTGGAATTTCGATTCCAACATAAGATTTACCTTCAATTACCTCAACAACCCTGACACTGCTAACTGATAAAGAACGAGCAATATCTTGAGCTATATTAGTTATTTTGCTAGCTTTAGTGCCTGGAGCTGGTTGAATTTCAAATCTTGTAACAACTGGGCCTGGTAAAACAGATTCTACAGTAGCCTCAATACCAAATTCTTCTAATTTAGTTTCTAATAAAGCAGCTATTTGACTCAGTTCTTCTTCTGTAAGAGATGAGCCATCATCTAGAGCTCTGTCTAATAAAGCTGTACTAGGCATTACAGCTTTTTCATTTTGAAGTTCTTGAATTGGTTCTTTTGATTCGACTTCTTTAATAACAGGTTCAGAAGTATTTGGTAAATCTGGTTGCTGAGGTATTGTTGAAGTTTTATTGGACTCTTCTTTGATTGTTGATTTTTTATCTTTTGAAACGATTTTTGATTTTAGTATTTTAGTTTCTTCTTTTTCAGCTTTTTTTACATCCCTAATATCTTTGTATCTTTTATAGGAATTTGATATTTTTAATACTAAATTTGAGTAAGTCTTCCTTATAAAATCAAATAAATAATTGAGAGAATTTATTACAATTCTTCCAAGCATATCTATTGTTTTTAACCATGAAAAATTAAATGACAAGGAAAATGCTGGAATTAAGAATAATATTAAAAATATCAATGCACCTATAGAACCTAGATTATTAGATAAATTAACAAAAACAATTTTTCCTAAAAACCCTCCACTATTTAAATCAAAGTAGTATTCGATTATTGAACAAAATGCTATTAATAATATAAATGAGCTGACAAATCTAACTACGGATTTTGTTTTTGAGCCAAAGGGATCTTTATAGAATATTGTTTGTAATGCCCACACAACTCCTATTAGCAATATGACAAAAGATCCTTGACCGAAGATAGTAAAGAGAAAATCGGATATATTTGCTCCAAGTGGACCACCTAAATTGTTGATAACTGTTAATGATGTTTTATTGAAGAAACCAGGATCAGAGCTATCATATGAAACAAGAGCTATAAATATATATAAAGAAAAAGCGATTAAAAAAAAGCTAAAAAAATTTACTAATGTATTTTTAACGTAGTTGGAAAACACGGTATTTGTCTCGTCTTTATGTATAAATTATATGTTTAATCAATCAAAATTGTTTATATTCAATTATAATCTTCATCATGTCCAATAATCATAACAAATTAATCATATTAGGTTCAGGTCCAGCTGGATATTCTGCAAGTATTTATGCAGCTAGAGCAAGTTTAAGTCCAATAATAATTGCTGGTTCACAGGAAGGTGGTCAATTAACCACAACAACAGATGTTGAAAACTGGCCCGGTGATAGTGATGGTCTGCAAGGTCCTGAATTAATGGAAAGAATGAAAAAACACGCACAACAATTTGGTGTAGAAGTTATAAATGATCATATTGATGAAGTTGATTTATCTTCAAGACCTTTTAAATTAAAAGGTGTGAATTCATACACATGTGATTCATTAATAATATCAACTGGTGCGAGTGCAATGTACCTGGGATTACCTTCAGAGCAAGAGTTTTTAGGGAAAGGTGTCTCTGCATGTGCTACTTGTGATGGGTTTTTTTATAAAGACCAAGAAGTAATTGTAGTTGGTGGCGGTAATACAGCAGTAGAAGAAGCTTTATATCTTTCTAGGATTTGTTCAAAAGTTTATCTTGTTCATAGAAGAGATGAATTAAGGGCAGAAAAAATTCTTCAAGAAAGACTTTTTAAAGAGGAAGAAAAAGGAAATATAGAAATTTTATGGAATACTCAGCTTAAAGAAGTTCTTGGTGATCAAATGGGTGTCAATGGTGTATTGCTAGATAGTGATGGGCAAGATAAGGAACTTTCTGTTATGGGTGTCTTTATTGCTATTGGACATAAACCTAATACTGATATTTTTAAAGGTCAATTAGATATGGATAATGGCTATATCAAAATTAAATCTGGTACTTCAGGTATGGTTACATCAACATCAGTTGATGGAGTATTTGCAGCTGGTGATGTATCTGACCAAGTATATAGGCAAGCTGTTACATCGGCAGGTTTTGGATGTATGGCGGCTCTAGATGCTGAAAAATTTTTGTCTGAGTAAAAATGAAATACAAAGGTTATCTGGTAGAAGAAAAAGGCGACACGTTTTCAGGAACAATACAAGAAGTTGAGATGCCACCAATTGCTGATGGCAATGTGATTATAAAGGTTAATTACTCATCACTAAATTACAAAGATGCATTAGCATCTTCAGGTGCTAAAGGTGTTGTATCCTCATATCCATTTATACCTGGTATAGATGTTGCTGGAGAGATACTTGAATCTACTTCAACTAATTTTAGTGAAGGAGATTTAGTAATTGCCACTGGTTACAAACTCGGCATGTCTGTTTTTGGTGGGTTTGGTGAACTTGTTCAGATTCCTTCTAATTGGGTAGTCCCTCTTCCGGATAATATGTCATTACTTCAATCTATGTCATATGGTACTGCAGGTCTTACTGCTGGAGCATGCGTAAAAAAGATTCTAGATTCAAGTAAAATAATTGATATGCCGGTTGTGGTGTCAGGTGCTACAGGTGGCGTTGGATCAGTTGCTGTTAATTTGTTAAACAAATTAGGTTATGAAGTTCATGCTATTACAGGAAAACCAACTGAAGAAAAATTATTAAATATGGGTGCATCAAAAATCATTGATAGAACAGAATTTCTAGGTACACCTGCTAAACCTCTTGATAGAGCAATTTTCTCAGCAGGAGTTGATACTGTTGGTGGTGAAACTTTATCAAAAATGCTATCGATGATTGATGCACATGGATCTGTATCATGTTGTGGTAATGTTGGTGGTGCTAAATTTACATCTTCTATTTTTCCATTTATATTACGCGGCATAAACCTTATAGGAATAGACTCTGCAGAATCAGAAATAGAATTTAAAAAATCAATTTGGAATTTATTTGCAAATGAATGGTCATTGGATTTAAGTGCATTTACAAAAGTAATAAGCCTTAGAGATGTTAATGATGAAATTTCAAAGATATTAAATGGAAAACAGATAGGAAGAGTTGTAATTAAACACGGAGATTAAAATGAAAAAAGATGAGTATGAAAAATATTATGAATCAACTGAAGCTAATGAAGACAGTAAGTCAGATGCTAATGTAATTCTTTTTTTAGTTATTGTTTCAGTTATAGCAATGACATACTGGGTTGCTGGTCAATAAGCTTATTTAGCCTCCATTCTCATTGCAGAATCTAGCCTTATAGTTTCACCATTTAAATAGGTATTATTAATAATATGTTCAGCTAATTGAGCATATTCCTTAGGGTCACCAAATCTATGCGGGAACTGTGTAGTTTTTAATAAAGCTTCTTTGTTTTCATCTTTAGCTAAACTCATCAGAGGTGTATCAAATATACCAGGAGCAATAGTACAAACTCTTATAGCATGTCTAGCTAGATCTCTCGCTGATGTTAAAGTCATACCAATAACACCTGCTTTTGATGCAGCATAAGCTGATTGGCCAATTTGACCTTCATATCCTGCAATTGAAGCTGTATTAATAACTACCCCTTTTTCACCTTTTTCATCTGGATCATTTAAATCTATAAGTTCAGCTCCTAATCTCATTACATTAAAGGTTCCAACTAAATTTAAATCAATAATAAACTTAAATATATCTAATGGATGAGGACCATTTTTCCCAAGAATTCTTGCACCATAACCAGTGCCTGCACAATTAACAATAAAGTTAAGCTTCCCAAATTTATCTTTAATTCCAGCAATGGCTAACTTTACGGAGTCTTCACTCATGACATCTGTTTTAAAATAAGCAACATTTTCAGAGCCTAATACGCTGATTACTTCATTGGCTTTATCATCATTAATATCAATGATTGCTGCTTTTGCTCCTTTAGAAACAAAATGTTCAACAGTTGCCCTTCCCAAGCCAGACGCTCCGCCAGTAACCAATGCAACATTATTTTTTAGATCCATATCAAACTCCAAATAATTTTATTAAAAATTATACCTGTAAAGAAAAATTAAAAAAAATTTTAAATTGGCACATAAATTGCATTAACAGATGTGTATATAAATTATTTTTCATACTAAGGAGAAAAAAATGAAAAAATTATTATTACTAGTAGGGTTCTTATCTCTACCAACTTTTGCAGGAGTTAGTGCAAATGTTAGTTTTGCTACAGATTATATCTGGAGAGGAATGACACAAACTGACGGTCCAGCAATGTCAGGTGGTTTTGATTATGAATCAGAAGGTGGATTCTATGCAGGAATCTGGGGTTCAAACGTAAACTTCAGTGACGGTGCAGGTAGTGAGTTAGATTACTATTTTGGATACGCTTTTGAAATTGGTTCAGTTGGTGTAGATCTAGGATATGTTGCATTTGATTATCCAAAAGCAACTGACTTAGACTTTGAAGAAGTTGTTCTAGGTTTATCTTATGGTGACTTAGGTCTTACTTTTGCACTAGGTCAAGATAGCGCTCCAGACTATACAGAAGTTTCATATGCATTAGGTGCTGTGGGTTTTGCTTATGGTCAGTATGACGATTATGGTGACAACCTTGTTATTTCATATGGATTCACATGTGGATCATATGATTGTGGTTTAGCTTATACAGATTTTTCAGCAGATGCAGGTGGTGCAGATGATGATTATCTAGTTTTCTCAGTTTCAGCAAGTCTTTAATTTCAGGTTTCCCCTTATTTAAAATGAAATTAATTACTTCAATCATTAAGCCTTTCAAACTCCAAGAAGTGAGAGAGGCTTTAGTGGCAGCTGGAATCGAAGGTCTAACCATAACCGAAGTTAAAGGTTATGGAAGACAAAAAGGACATACAGAAATGTACAGAGGATCTGAATATTCTGTAGATACATTACCTAAAATAAAACTTGAAATATTAGTTGAAGATGAAAAGGCTGATTTGGTTAAAGAAACAATCATATCAACAGCTCAAACTGGAAAGATTGGTGATGGAAAACTATTTATAACATCTGTCGACGAGGTCGTCAGAATTAGAACCGGTGAAACTGGTTCTGAGGCTATATAAGGAGTAGAAGATGGAAATTGCATTTGCATTAGATACATTTTATGCCGTAATGGCAGGTGCTCTAGTCATGTTTATGGCAGCTGGTTTTACCATGCTTGAAGCAGGACTTGTGCAGAAAAAAGATGTATCAGAGATCGTAACAAAAAATATAGGTCTATATTCAATAGCTTGTATTATGTACTTAGTATGTGGATTCGTATTAATGTATCCAGCTGGAGCAGTTCTTGAGGGTGTTATTCCAGCGATTGGAACCTCATTAGGTTTATCCACAAGCTTACCTAACGAAGAAATTGGTATTCCTTATGGAATGGATTATTCACAACAAGCTGATTTCTTTTTCCAAGTAGTATTTGTCGCAACAGCTATGTCTATTGTTTCAGGTGCTGTGGCTGGAAGAATGAAGTTAGTACCTTTCTTCTTATTTGCTATTGTGCTTACAGGTTTTATCTACCCTATCCAAGGCTATTGGAACTGGGGCGGAGGTTTCTTAAGCTCAATGGGTTATTCAGACTACGCTGGTTCAGGAACAGTCCATTTATGTGGAGCTGCTGCAGCTTTAGCTGTTGTTTTAGTTCTAGGACCTAGAAATGGCAAATATGCTGAAGATGGAACATCTTTACCAATGCCTGGATCAAACATCCCAATGGCAGCATTAGGTGTTTGGATTCTATGGTTAGGCTGGTTTGGTTTTAATGGTGGATCTGAGTTAATTGTTAGCACTGAAGCTTCAGCTATAGCTGTTAGCCAAGTATTTTTAAATACTAATATGGCAGCTGCTGGTGGTGTTGTTGCTGCAATTCTTTTAAGCCTATTTTTAACTGGAAAAATGGATGTAACAATGGCAATGAATGGTGCAATAGCTGGTTTAGTAGCTATTACTGCTGGTCCAAGTGCTCCTGCAGCTGGTATAGCTGTTCTTATAGGTGCAGCTGGTGGTGCTTTAGTTTATTTCTCAATTCTATTTTTTGATAAAACATTAAAAATAGATGATCCAGTTGGAGCTATATCGGCTCATGGTATTGTTGGTATTTTAGGTGTAATGGTTGTTCCATTAACATCTGATGCTTCATTTGTTCACCAAGCTTTAGGAGTTGTATCTATAGCAGGTTTCACTTTTGTAGCAAGTTACATTGTAATTTCTATAATCAACATTGTTACCCCGATTAGAGCAACTGATGAAGAACAGTACGCTGGTCTTGATAGTTCTGAGATAGGAGTTGAAGCTTATCCAGAATTTTAAGTTTATAGGTTAGGGTTTGATATCTCCCCCCTTATATATAACCTAACCTGTAAAACATAAAAGCCGCTATACCGCTATAGCGGCTTTTTTTATGCACAAATTAAATGCATTTAATTAAATTATGGATTGGTTTGCATTAAAAAATATCGTGTTTAGTACTAATTTATGGCATATAAATTGCATGTAATAAATGTATATATTTTTAAGGGAGATATAATGAATAAATTCTTTTTATTTGTGGGCTTCATATTTGTTTCACAACTAGTTCATGCAGATGAACTTAATTCAGGTGATACAGCTTGGATATTAACTTCTACAGCTTTAGTATTATTTATGACTTTACCAGGTCTTGCTTTATTTTATGGCGGATTAGTAAGGTCAAAAAATGTTCTGTCAGTATTGATGCAATGTTTCTCAATTGCTTGTTTGATTTCAGTCTGCTGGGTTGTTTATGGATATAGTCTAGCATTCAAAGGAGATGGACTTTTTATTGGTGATTTAAGTGCCCTCTTTTTAAATGGGGTTGGTCGTGATTCATTGTCCGGAACACTTCCTGAAAGTGTTTTTATTACTTTCCAAATGACTTTTGCAATTATTACTCCTGCGCTAGTAGTAGGAGCCTTTGCTGAAAGAATGAAATTTAGCGCAATGTGTTTATTTTCAGTTGCATGGTTTACTTTTGTTTATCTTCCAGCATGTCATATGGTTTGGGGTGGCGGCTATCTTGGAAATCTTGGTGTTATAGACTTTGCAGGTGGACTTGTAGTTCATGCAACATGTGGTATTGGCGCTTTAGTTGCTGCAATTTATCTTGGGAAAAGAAAAGGATTTTTGGTTACTCCAATGCCTCCGCATAACAGAACCATGGTTATGATAGGAGCTTCAATGCTTTGGATTGGTTGGTTTGGTTTTAATGCTGGTAGTGCTGTTGCTGCAGATGGATCAGCTGGTATGGCAATGTTAGTAACTCATATTAGTGCTGCTACTGGAGCTTTAACATGGGTTGCAGTTGAGTGGATTAAATCAGGTAAAGCAACAATGATAGGGATTGCTACTGGAATGGTTGCAGGACTAGCAACAATTACCCCTGCATCAGGTACTGTTGGGCCAGCAGGTGCATTACTAATTGGATTTCTAGCTGGTATTGTATGTTTTTATGCTACACAAGCTGTAAAATCATATTTTAAAATTGATGACTCTTTGGATGTTTTCCCTGTTCATGGGGTTGGAGGAATCCTGGGAATAATAATGCTTTCATTTGTTGGCAATCCAGAAGGATTCTTGGGATCTGGCGCTGCTGGAATTTCAGAAGAAGGCGCTATAGCCCAATTTATGATACAGCTTCAAGGTGTGATAGTAATATCTCTTTATACAGCAATTGTCACTTATGTAATCTTAAAATTAGTAGATCTTTTTGTTGAAGTAAGGGCTTCTGACGAAGAAGAAGAAATAGGTCTGGATATGAGCGAGCATAACGAACAAGGCTATAGTTTATAGAACAGAATTACTATATTGACTTAAAAGAAACGGATGCATGTCTTCTTGAATGATATGCATCCTTTTATTTAAATACTCCATTGCGCTATCAATCTCTTCATTAGAAAAGCTATGCTCTGGATATTTAATTCCTTGAATAATACAAGAAGCTATATTAGTAGGATGAATATAGTATGAATCTTTAATTGTTTTTGATATTTCATGTGCTATATCGTCGTAACTATCGCTTTGAAACCTCATTTCATTACCAATACTAATATTAACATTACCTTTCTTCCCTGTTATTCCATCAGAAATACTCATTAAATCTTCTCTGGGTTCTTTTATATAAACGCTGTTAATAGCTGTTAAATACAGCTCTTTAGCTTTCAATATATCGTTTGGGTCTTTTTCATAAGATACTGATACCGGTATAACAGAAATCTTGTTAAAGAAGTCTTTAATTGATGCCTCTTTTCTTGAATAGAGATGAATCATCTTTAAAACTGCAGGATCAGTATAGTCAACTCCATCCTTTGATCTGCCCTGTTTCTGCGCTATCCATATTGACTCATTGTTTTTTAAGATTGATTCTGAAATAAATTCAGATACAAGCTGCAGACTTTTATATATATCTTTTTTTGACTTTTCACTCCTATCAATAATAAAACTTTTATTTAATCTCATTAGATCAGAAGCCCATTTCTCATTCATAAGATTGTTACCAACTGCATTTTTAGTTGTAGTAAAACCATTCTGATGAAGACTGAGATTTAATAATGCAGAATCTAATGTTATATCTCTATGATTAGATATAAATAAATATCCTTTATTAGGGTCCAAATTATCTAAACCTGAAATCTTTAAATCATCGATAGTAGTTTTTACAACATTAACAACAATAGTCTCAAAAAATTTTTGATAATCACTTATTGATTTAATATCTTTAGTTTTATATCTAAGATATAGAGATATAAATTTTTCTAAAAAAGGTATTTTTGTAATAGCGCTATTTATTTTTAATGATTTGATAGTCTTTATTACATCTTTATCATTACATAAATCATAAATAACACTTTCAACCTCATGGTCTTGGTATGGTCTAATTGAATCAAACTTTTTCACGGGTATATGTTATTAAAATATAACGTTCTTATATATTATATTATTGTATACAATACTTTGAGATGAAATCATATCTTAATTATTCCGGAGTTGCAGTCTTAGCTCATAGAGGTGGCTCATTAGAGTCCTATGAAAATACAATTGAATCCTTTCATTATTCAAAAAACATTGGTTGTAAATTCATTGAAACGGACGTTCAATTATCTTCAGATGGAATTCCATATATCTTTCATGATGATACATTCTTAAGATTACTAGGAAAAAATATTATCTTTAATTCTCTAGATTCATCTGAAATTGATAAATTAAGGCTATTTGACAATCACCCTATTCCAAAACTAGATACTGTTCTTAAAACTTTTCCAGATCTATATTTTCAAATTGATGTAAAAACTGATGAGGTTGCGTTACCAACCCTAGAGGTTATCAAAAAAAACAACGCCATGAACAGAGTTTGTATTGCAAGTTTTAGTAGCAAAAGATTGCAAAATGTTTATAAGCAATATCCAGACATATGTTTATCTATGGGCCCAAATGAAGTATTGAAAATGCTTTTATCAAGCTTTGGTTTATATAGAAAATCAATTACTGGTCATTGTCTTCAAATTCCTATATATCAATATGGAATAAAACTTGTTACAAAAAGGTTTGTTAAGTTTGTTCATAAAAAAGGTTTGAAGATTTGTGTGTGGACTATTAACGATGAAACTACCTTTAAAAATCTCATAGACATTGGCGTTGATGGAATAATTACAGATAAACCCAAATTACTTTTTGAAACTCTTGAGTCTTATTCTAATTAATAAACTTAAGCAGTAATTTTTTTGAAATTATATATATTGGAATAATTATTGACGTAGTTATTAA
>Ga0255776_10007484_pt1 | contig 10960 bp, 10 predicted proteins | sample 071ome_19_FD_179974 | JGI IMG/M metagenome (GOLD analysis project Ga0255776, IMG submission 179974) | Coastal salt marsh microbial communities from the Groves Creek Marsh, Skidaway Island, Georgia - 071413AT metaG (version 2) | ecosystem: Environmental > Aquatic > Marine > Intertidal zone >...
GCAGAGAGAAAAGTCATCGCGGCTATGCAATTGAGGAAAGGTCCAAATGTCGTTGGCCCGTTTGGTCTGTTGCAACCTCTAGCGGATGGGCTGAAACTTCTATTCAAGGAAACAATTATTCCGTCAGGAGCGAACCCACTAGTCTTCATGGCCGCTCCGATGATTACCTTTATTTTAGCTCTCGTTGCCTGGGCGGTCATACCATTCGATAAGGGTATGGTTTTAGCTGATATTAATGTTGGTATTTTGTATTTGTTTGCGATCTCTTCTCTTGGTGTTTACGGAATAATCATGGCGGGATGGGCTTCCAACTCAATTTATCCCTTTTTGGGGGCGCTCCGATCAGCTGCTCAGATGGTTTCTTACGAAGTGTCCATTGGATTTGTTATAATTACAGTCTTGCTTTGCGTTGGGTCGTTAAATTTGACAGACGTGGTTGAAGCGCAACGAGGGCTTTGGTTTTGCATTCCGCTTTTACCGATGTTCGTGATCTTTTTTGTTTCCGCATTGGCGGAGACAAATCGAGCGCCTTTCGATCTTCCAGAGGCTGAGGCTGAACTGGTCTCAGGATATAATGTTGAATATTCTGCGATGACATTTGCGTTATTTTTTCTCGGGGAATACGCCAACATGATCCTGATGAGCGGAATGACTGCCGTCTTATTTTTAGGGGGATGGCTTCCGCCTTTCGACATCGCTCCGTTTAACTGGATCCCTGGACCAATTTGGTTTGCTCTTAAAATAGCTTTTCTGCTTTTTGTATTTCTGTGGGTGCGAGCAACTTTCCCTCGGTACCGCTATGATCAGTTAATGCGTTTGGGTTGGAAAGTATTTTTGCCTTTCTCACTTTTGTGGGTGGTTATAACGGCAGGGTTTTTATTATGGACCGGGCGGTTGCCATCGTGACAAATCAATACGAGGTTCGAGATGGGATTTTTTAAAAGCTTTGGAAGGGCTCTTCTTCTTATAGAGTTACTTCAGGGCATGGCAATGACCTTCCGGTACATGTTCAAACCAAAGGTGACGTTGAACTACCCCTTTGAAAAGGGGCCTCTTAGTCCACGCTTCAGGGGTGAACATGCTTTACGGCGTTATCCGAATGGAGAAGAGCGCTGCATTGCTTGCAAACTCTGCGAGGCCGTTTGTCCGCCTCAGGCAATCACTATTGAAGCGGAACCTCGGGCAGATGGGAGCAGGCGAACTACTCGTTACGATATAGACATGGTTAAATGTATATATTGTGGTTTTTGTGAGGAGGCCTGTCCTGTAGATGCGATAGTAGAGGGGCCCAATTATGAATTTGCTCGCGAAACAAGGGAAGAGCTCATGTATAATAAGGATAAGCTCTTGGAAAATGGTGATATGTGGGAAACAGAGATCGCAGCGCGGTTACAAGCGGATGCGCCTTACAGATGAACATAAACGTTATGATATTGCCACTCCATGTGGCAGGTAAGGATCGTTAATGCTCGCAGCCATTGCTTTCTATTGTTTTGCTGCCGTAACCGTAGCTTCTGCCGTTATGGTTATATCTGCTCGTAATCCAGTCCACTCGGTTTTATTTTTAATCCTCGCTTTCTTCAACGCCGCTGGGCTATTTGTCCTCATAGGGGCCGAATTCATAGCGATGATCTTGGTGGTGGTGTACGTGGGAGCCGTCGCCGTTCTTTTTTTATTCGTAGTGATGATGCTGGATATCGGGTTTTCCCAGCTCAGAGAAGGGTTTATGCAGTATCTACCGATAGGTGGTTTAATAGGGCTTATACTGTTCATAGAATTGGTCATGGTGGCTGGAAGTTGGCTATTATCGCCAAAGATGGAAAAAGTAAGGGGGTTCCCATCGCCTCCCATAGAACAGCTTACCAATACCCATGCGATTGGGAAAATCCTTTACACAGACTACATATATTTGTTCCAGGGTGCTGGTTTGGTTCTGCTTGTTGCGATGATTGGTGCGATTGTTCTGACTTTGCGGACGAGAGAGGGCGTCAAAAAACAAAAAATATCTCAGCAAGTTTCTAGGCGGCCTGAGGACTCGGTAGAGTTACACGATGTACAAACCGGCAGTGGGGTATAATGATGCTTGAAATTGGGATTGGACATTACCTCTCATTAGCAGCGGTTCTTTTTACTCTTGGTATTTTTGGCATTTTCCTTAATCGAAAAAATGTCATTATCATTCTAATGTCGGTCGAGCTTATATTGCTCGCGGTCAATATTAACCTGGTAGCTTTTTCCGCGTTTTTGGGGGATATGGCCGGTCAAATTTTTGCTATGTTAGTGCTCACCGTTGCCGCTGCTGAGGCTGCCATCGGTCTCGCGGTGATCGTCGTATATTTCAGAAATCGCGGAACTATAGCTGTAGAAGACATAAATCTTATGAAGGGTTGAGAGCTTTGTTTTACGGACTCTGCATATTCCTGCCGCTAATCGGTGCAGCTTTTGCCGGTCTTTTCGGACGAGTATTGAGAGCGCGCGGAGCCCAATTAGTTACTTGCGGCGCGATGACCCTCTCGGTCGTTCTGGCTATTTTTATCTTTTACAATGTGGCCATCCTTGGTGAAAAGCAGACGGTACAACTATTCACCTGGGTGGTGTCAGGGGGATTTCAGATCGATTGGGCACTCCGGTTTGATACCCTTACTGCAGTGATGTTGATCGTTGTTACAGGGGTTTCAACGCTGGTTCATTATTACTCAATTGGTTACATGCATCATGACCCGCATAATCCAAGATTCTTCTCTTATCTGAGTCTTTTTACCTTTTTTATGCTTATGCTGGTTACATCTGACAATTTTTTACAGTTGTTTTTTGGATGGGAAGGGGTCGGCCTCGCCTCTTACCTGCTGATTGGCTTTTGGTATCGAAAGCCTTCGGCGAATGCCGCTGCTATAAAAGCGTTTTTAGTCAATAGAGTAGGAGATTTTGGATTTGCTCTTGGTATTATGGGCGTCTTTCTCCTTTACGGAACTGTTTCTTTTGAAGCTGTTTTTGATGCAACCCCCGCCAAAGCGGGAGCGACGATGGAATTTCTCGGTGGTCAATATCACGCGATCACAGTTTTATGTCTTCTTCTTTTCATTGGTGCAATGGGCAAGTCGGCTCAGCTGGGACTCCACACGTGGCTTCCAGACGCGATGGAAGGGCCAACGCCCGTATCCGCTCTTATACATGCAGCGACGATGGTCACTGCCGGGGTATTTATGGTGGCGCGGCTCTCTCCGATGTTTGAGTATTCCGAGACAGCACTAGCAGTAGTTACCGTTGTTGGGGCCTCTACAGCTATTTTCGCGGCGACAGTTGGTTTATGTCAAAATGATATTAAACGTGTGATAGCCTATTCGACTTGTTCCCAGTTGGGGTATATGTTTTTTGCGTGCGGCGTCTCTGCATATGCCGCGGGTATTTTCCATCTGTTTACTCACGCATTCTTCAAAGCGCTTTTGTTTCTTGGGGCTGGCTCCGTTATTCATGCGATGTCGGATGAACAGGATATGCGCAAAATGGGCGGTATATGGCGTGAAATAAAAATCACATATTTTATGATGTGGATCGGCTCCCTGGCATTGGCGGGTGTGCCCTTCTTCGCAGGGTTCTATTCCAAAGACATTGTACTTGAGGCGGCTTTTGCCTCACAAACCAGTGTTGGTAACTACGCCTTTATTTTAGGGATGCTAGCAGCGCTGTTAACTGCTTTTTACAGTTGGCGTCTTTTAATAATGACTTTTCATGGGCCAAGTAGAGCTGATGAAAAAACTCTAGCCCATGTTCATGAGTCACCAAAAATTATGACTGTTCCTCTCATGATTTTAGCTGTGGGGGCAATTTTTGCTGGCTGGATCGGTTATGATTATTTTGTCGGGAGTAACATGGACAAATTTTGGGGAGAGGCCATATTCGTCCTAGAAAACCATTCGGCATTGCGAGATGCTCAAAATGTTCCAATTTGGGTAAAAGTTGGCCCGGTATTAATGGGAATTATTGGTATTGCCCTAGCCTATTGGTTTTATATGTTTAGGCCCGAAACACCGGCGGTTTTGGCAGAAAAGTTTGCAAGGGTTTATCAATTTCTACTTAATAAATGGTATTTTGATGAGCTATATGACCGCTTATTTGTTAGACCCGCGAAATATTTGGGCGGTGCTCTTTGGAAAGACGGCGACGGAGCCCTAATCGATGGTCTTGGTCCGGACGGTTTGGCGGGTGCTGTTCGTTATATTGCTCGCCGTGTTAGCGCGTTTCAAACTGGATTTATTTTTCACTATGCATTTGCGATGCTAGTTGGTCTCTCCCTGTTGGTTTCTCTCTTCCTTTTTGGCTTTGGGAGTAAGTGATGCCAGCAGATTTGCCCATCCTTTCGATAATTATATTTTTGCCACTTGTTGGTGCACTTTTCATTGCTTTGCAACGGCAGGATGATGCTGGGATACGGAATGCCAGAAATGCGGCTCTTTGGACTACTCTTTTTACCTTTGGTTTATCTTTATTTCTTTGGTTTAATTTTGAAACAGGTACCCCAAAATTCCAGTTTGTTGAGAAATACTCCTGGATAGAAAGTTTTAATATTTTTTATCATCTCGGGGTAGATGGAATTTCTGTGCTCTTCGTTCTGCTCTCCACCCTTCTTACCCCAATATGTGTGCTAGCGAGTTGGGATGCGGTTAGGGAGAGAGTGAAAGAATATATGGTCGCTTTTCTCGTTCTTGAGACACTCATGATAGGCATGTTCTGTGCCCTCGACATGGTATTGTTTTACGTTTTTTTCGAGAGTGTTTTGATACCAATGTTTTTAATTATTGGTGTTTGGGGCGGACAGCGCAGGGTATATGCCGCTTTTAAATTTTTCTTATACACCCTTACCGGCTCGGTATTAATGCTGATTGCAATTATTTTTATTTATTTGCAAACAGGCGTTACGGATATTCCTACACTATCAAAGACATCACTGCCCCGAGATTTTCAGCTTTGGCTTTGGATCGCTTTTTTTGCAAGTTTTGCGGTCAAGATACCAATGTGGCCAGTTCATACCTGGCTCCCTGATGCCCATGTTGAGGCTCCTACGGCGGGGTCGGTGATATTAGCAGGGGTATTGTTGCAAATGGGGGGGTATGGCTTTCTTCGTTTCTCGTTGCCCATGATGCCATTAGCAAGTGACTTTTTTACGCCTCTTATGTTCTCATTAAGCGTGATAGCAGTCATTTACACATCACTCGTAGCGCTCGCGCAAATCGACATGAAAAAACTGATTGCGTACTCATCGGTCGCGCATATGGGATTTGTTACCCTCGGAATATTCGCGCTCAATATTCAAGGCATACAGGGTGCGATATATCAAATGCTCAGCCATGGCATTGTCTCTGCAGCTCTCTTCCTCTGTGTTGGGGTGGTTTACGATCGAATGCACACGCGATTGATAGACAGATATGGTGGGCTGGTAGAACGGATGCCGATATATGCCTTCACATTCATGCTTTTTATGCTCGCGAGCGTCGGATTGCCAGGCACTGGTGGGTTTATCGGAGAATTCCTAGTTCTCGTTGGGCTATTTAAGGTGAACACTACGGTAGCGGTTTTGGCATCTTTGGGCGTTGTTTTGGGGGCTGCCTACATGCTTTGGCTTTATAGAAGGGTCGTTTTTGGAAGCCTTACTCGTGAGGATCTAAAATTGATAACTGATATGAACGTCAGAGAGGTAGCGATTTTTGCTCCTCTGATCCTTTTGACACTATGGATGGGAATTTATCCAACTCCTTTTCTTCAGATAATGGATGCGTCGGTGGCCAACTTGATTAATCAATATCAATCGGCACTCATAGTTCTAGATAATGTCGCAATACCAGGGAAATAAGGAAGATTTGATTATGGAACTTTCCAATATTGCGTCAGTTATTCCTGAGTTGTTTTTGGCCTGCGCAGGCATGTCCCTGCTCTTATATGGAGTTTTCAGAGGCGATGCGGCTTACAAAGCAGTGAGTTGGTTGACCGTGGTCGCATTTGTTGTTGCTGCCTCTTTGGTTTTTCTTGGTGAAGGGCGAAGCACACCGTTTGGAGGTCAATTCGTCACCGATGAGTTCGCCCGTTTCATGAAATGTCTAGTTTTAGTCGGTTCAGGCCTCTCAGTTTTAATGGCCCTATCATATAATCGGAGGGAGGATATGGCTCGTTGTGAGTATCCGGTTCTGATACTCTTCGCAACGCTTGGCATGTTTATGATGGTGTCAGCTAATGATCTGATATCTCTTTACATTGGGCTGGAATTACAGAGCCTTTCTTTATACGTTCTTGCAGCTTTTAGACGAGATTCAGTGCGATCTTCCGAGGCGGGCTTAAAGTACTTTGTGCTGGGAGCGTTGTCCTCAGGAATGCTGTTATATGGGGCGTCATTAATCTATGGATTTTCGGGTACAACTTCCTTTGACTCAATTCAAGCGGTGATCGTACATTCCGGATCTCCATCAATTGGTCTTATTGTTGGGTTGATTTTCTTGATTGCCGGCCTTGCATTTAAAGTGTCCGCAGTCCCATTTCACATGTGGACTCCAGATGTCTATGAAGGGGCTCCTACCCCTGTAACAGCATTTTTTGCCGTAGCACCGAAGATAGCGGCGGTTGCGCTGTTTATCAGAGTTATGACAGAACCATTTGGTGCGATGATAGCAGAGTGGCAGCAAGTCATTATTCTTATTTCAGTCGCATCAATGGTCCTGGGCGCCGTTGCCGCAATTTGGCAAACAAACATAAAACGGCTTTTAGCTTATAGCTCAATTGGTCATATTGGTTACGCCCTGATAGGTCTTGCTGCTGGTTCAGAAGAGGGTGTAAGGGGTATCCTAATTTATATGGCTATTTACCTTGCGATGAATATTGGGACCTTTTGTTGCGTTCTTTCGATGAGGAAGGGCACGGCGATGGTCGAAAATATTTCCGATTTAGCGGGGTTGTCCAGACATCAACCTTTGGTTGCTCTTGCCCTGGCTCTTTTAATGTTTTCAATGGCCGGGATTCCCCCGTTAGCAGGTTTCTTTGGAAAGCTATATATATTTTTAGCTGCGGTAGATTCTGGTTTAATCGTCCTGGCTATTATTGGCGTCTTAGCAAGTGTTATCGGAGCGTTTTATTATTTAAGGATCATTAAAGTGATGTACTTTGATGACCCCGTAGATGAATTAGAACGACCGGTGTCGATCGAACTAAAAATTATACTCACTCTTTCCAGTGGGTTTGTTCTTCTATTTTTCTTAGCCCCGGGACCAATAGTGCAAAGTGCTTCTGCCGCAGCTAAGGTTCTTTTCGCGGGATAGATCAGTGTACAATTGGAAACTGTCAGTTTTCAACAAACTTGACAGTACTAACAATGAAGCTCTTCGGCGCCTTTTAAACTCTGATCAATCGGGAGAAGTGTTCCTTGCTTACAGCCAAACTATGGGGAAAGGTAGAGCAGGGAGAGAGTGGGTTTCATGCTGTGGAAATCTTATGATGACCGCAACCATCGAAATTGAAGAAAGGCAAAGGATGAGCGATCTCGCCTTTGTAGGGGCCGTGGCTGTAGCTGAGGCGGTCAACGAATTGTTGCCTCAAGAGACCCGTGCGGAGATCAAATGGCCGAATGACCTGATGGTAGGAAACCGAAAACTTGGGGGGCTGCTAATTGAGGTTTCTTCAAGGCCATTAATAGCGGCCTTAGGAATTGGTTTGAATTTAGAGAATGCACCGAAGTCAGATAACTTTGAGTCAGCCTGTTTATTGGATTTTGGCGTTTCAATTAAGCCTATCAAAATGTCAAAACTTATTACTCAGAAACTCGGGGTTTGGATTGAACGATGGAGCCTTAATGGACTCACCCCGGTTATTAATCAGTGGAAAGCTTGGGGAAAAGGCATTGGAGAAACCATTAGAGTGCGTATAGCAGAACAAACAATAGTAGATGGTAAGTTTATTGATATTGATAAAGAAGGCAGGATGTTGCTGGAGCTATCTAATGGACGGTCAATGACCATTAGTGCCGGGGATGTTTTATTTGAGTAAAGACATGTTGCTGGTAATCGATTCAGGAAATACCAATACAGTGTTTGCCGTTTTCGACTCTGATGCTTGTGTCGGTGAATGGCGTGCAGCCACCGACGTCAAGCGGACCGCGGATGAGTACGGTGTATGGTTAATGCAACTCTTTCAGTCTCGGTCTATTGATCCTACCTTATTAAATCATTCCATTATTGCTAGTGTGGTACCCGAAACACTTTTTTCCTTAACAGAACTCTGCAAGAAATACTTTCAATCAGACCCGCTTATTGTCGGAGATCACGGCGTTAACCTTGGAATTGATGTTAAAGTGGATGATCCGCGTCAGGTGGGAGCTGACCGCTTAGTTAATGCAGTAGCTGCTCATCAGAAATACGAGGGTCCACTTATCATAGTTGATTTTGGGACGGCAACGACGTTCGATTTAATAGACTCATCCGGATCATACTTGGGTGGTGTGATTGCTCCTGGGATTAACCTATCTCTTGAGGCCTTAGACCTTGCGGCAGCTAAATTGCCCAGGATCAACGTTAAACGGCCTATTTCGGTGATCGGCCGTGACACTGTTAGCGCGATGCAATCAGGGGTTTATTGGGGCTACGTCGGTCTTATTGAAGGTATAATTGCTAGAATGAACGAAGAGTTTGGTGACAAGCCGAAAGTAATTGCTACCGGTGGTTTGGCACCTTTGTTTGCAGAAGCGACTAATGTAATCGAGGCAATAGACTTAGATTTAACTATTAATGGTCTGAAATACATTAGTTTTCTAAACCGAGGCTCGTGATTAATGATTGAGAAAGAGTTGCTCTTTGTCCCTCTTGGAGGCGCGGGAGAAATTGGAATGAACTTATCGCTATATGGGTATGGCGATGACTGGGTAATGATTGATTGTGGGGTTACATTTTCCGATGATAGGCATCCCGGAGTTGAGGTTTTTGTGCCCGATATTACTTTTGTTAACGAAGAAATAGAGAATTTGCACGGGATAATTATTACGCATGCCCATGAAGATCATATAGGGGGCGTTCCCCATCTTTGGCGGTATTTGAAATGCCCCATTTACGCAACCCCATTTGCGGCTGGTCATTTAAGACGCAAATTATCAGAGGCGGGTTTAGCGGCAAAAGTTCCGTTAAATGAGATTGATCCAGGGGGTAAATCTAAGGTAGGGCCGTTCAGTTTTGATTTTATTCCGTTAGCCCACTCTGTCCCCGAAACTCAAGCTGTGGCCCTAAAAACGCCAGCAGGAACAGTGTTGCACATAACCGATTGGAAAATTGATCCAGCGCCTATCGTCGGGTCTACGACAGATCAGCTGAGGCTTAAATCAATCGGGGACAATGGTGTCATTTCTATGATGTGCGACTCAACAAACATACAGGTTTCCGGACATTCAGGATCGGAAGGAGTTCTCAGCGATAGCTTGGCAGAGCTAATTTCAGCTTGTGAAAAACGAGTGGTTGTTGCCTGTTTTGCATCAAACATCGCACGTTTAGTGACATGCTTTAAAGCGGCAGAGGCTGCAGGGAGGTCGGTCGGACTCGTCGGTCGGTCATTGTGGACAATGACAGAAAACGCTCGCAAATGTGGTTATCTTGATGGCATCCCGGAGTTTTTATCACCTGAGGAGGTCGGGTTTTTACCAAGAGATAAAGTACTAATTTTAGCGACTGGGAGCCAAGGAGAACCCAGAGCGGCATTGTCCCGTATTGCTGCTGACTCGCATAATGATATTGTGCTTGAAAGAGGTGACACGGTTATTTTTTCTTCAAAAGAAATCCCTGGCAATGAACGCGCTATAGGCCGTGTTCAAAACCAACTGTCGCGCCTAGGCGTTAATATTATAACCGAGAAGGATGAATTTGTGCATGTCTCAGGACATCCTGCTCGTGACGAAGTTGCTGAGCTTTATCGATGGGTGAAGCCTCCAATAGTTGTTCCTATTCATGGGGAAACAAGACACCTAACAGAGCATATTAAATTTGCGACAAAACAGGGGATCCCGGAGTCACTGGTGGTACAAAATGGTAGTGTGTTAAAGCTGAGCCCTGGTCCGGCTGAAATTATTGATGAAGTACCACATGGCAGATACGCCGTTGATGGTAAAAACTTGATAGCGGTGGATAGTGAGATATTAAAGACAAGGCGGCGGTTGACGTACGGGGGGTTAGTTGCCGTGACAATTGTGCTCGATAAAAAGGGTTACCTCGTTGTTGATCCAGAAATCTCGTTTCATGGCGTTTTGGAGGGGCAAGGGAAGCTTGCTTCGGAAATTTTGGAAGAACTGGTTGAAGATGTGAGCGATGGAATTAATTCCTTACGACAAAAAAATCGGAAAAATAATGATAATGTCGAAGAACTAACTTCCAGACTAATCAGAAGAGTTCTGAGGCAAGAATGTGGTTTAAGACCTGTCGTCCAACTCCACGTGATAAGAACATAGGTTGAAAAATGGGAATAACTTCTGGGATAGTGGTATATGTCATTGCTTGGTGGTTAATATTTTTCATGGCGCTACCGATTGGGGTTCGACCACCTCATGAGGCCGGAGAGGCGGTGGAAGCAGGGCACGAGCCCGGTGCTCCGGTAAAACCTCGCATATGGATGAAAGCGCTAGCTGCAACGATACTAGCGGGGATTCTCTGGTTAATCATGTTTTTTGTGCTTGAAGCAGATATTATTTCCTTTCGTACTCCAAAAGCTTAATGCCTCACTATTGTGATACCGCACCGGGGCATGAAACTCACTCGGTCTACCATGATACGGAATATGGATTTCCGGTCCTTGATGATAATCTATTATTTGAGAGGCTTGCCTTAGAGATAAATCAGGCAGGGCTCTCGTGGGCCACTGTTTTAAAAAAGAGACAGGCATTCTGGAGCGCATTCCAAGGTTATGATCCAAGAATAGTTTCCTCATTTGGAGCAGAGGATAAAAGTAG
>Ga0255776_10007485_pt1 | contig 10960 bp, 9 predicted proteins | sample 071ome_19_FD_179974 | JGI IMG/M metagenome (GOLD analysis project Ga0255776, IMG submission 179974) | Coastal salt marsh microbial communities from the Groves Creek Marsh, Skidaway Island, Georgia - 071413AT metaG (version 2) | ecosystem: Environmental > Aquatic > Marine > Intertidal zone > Salt...
TACGCCAAATTTCACACTTCCAAAGGCGCCATCACGGTCGCCCTTCACTTCCAACAAACTCCCATGACGGTGGGCAACTTCGTGGCCCTAGCTACAGGTGCCATGCCCAACAACGCCAAGGCGGAAGGACAGCCCTACTACGACGGTCTGAACTTCCACCGCGTGATCTCCGACTTCATGATCCAAGGCGGTTGCCCGCAGGGCCGCGGCACGGGGGGTCCAGGCTACCAGTTCCCCGATGAGATTGTGGACGGTTTGAACCACGACGGTCCCGGTGTTTTGTCTATGGCCAACGCAGGTCCGGGTACCAACGGTTCCCAGTTCTTCATCACGCATGTGGAGACGTCCTGGTTGGACGGCAAGCACACGGTGTTTGGCAAGGTGACGGAAGGTCAGGACGTGGTGGATGCCATCGCGCAGAACGACAAATTAGAACGCGTTGAAATCATCGCCGTTGGCCCCGAAGCGGAAGCATTTGATGCAAAGGCCGCTTTTGATGCCGGCATGGTTTCGGTGAAGAAAGCCCAGGAGGAAGCCGCCAAAAAGGCGGAAGAAGCGCTTAAGTCACTGACCGACGGCATGACGAAGACGTCTTCCGGTCTCTACTACCGCATGGATGTGGCAGGTGCGGGCCCCAAGCCTAAGGCGGGCCAAAACGTCAGCGTGCACTATACCGGCATGCTCACCGACGGTTCCATCTTCGACAGCTCTGTTCAGCGCGGTCAGCCCATCGCCATTCCTATCGGTGTGGGTCGCGTGATTGCTGGCTGGGACGAGGGCATCATGCTCTTGAATGAAGGCGGCAAGGCGCGTTTGGTCATTCCCTCGCATTTGGGCTACGGCGCGCAGGGTGCTGGAGGCGTGATCCCGCCGAACGCCACCCTCATCTTCGACGTCGAACTCGTCAAAGTCGGCTAAGCATGGAATGGGTCGGTTGGGCTGCGGCCATCCTTACGACGGTCTCCTTTGTTCCTCAGGCGGTCAAGGTGATCCGAACGCGTGACACCGCCTCCATTAGCCTTTGGATGTACATCCTCTTCACGACCGGCATCGCCTGCTGGCTCGCCTACGGCCTCCTCATCGGCGACGTCCCCATGACGGCCGCCAATGCCATTACCCTCATCCTCGCCACCATCATCTTGGTGACGAAGGTGCGGAATGGGTGAGGGCTGTGGACTAGGGCGCTAGAGGGCTTGGTGGCTTGGTGGCTTGGTGGCTTGGAAGCGCCGCTTTAGAAAGAAGGTATCCTACGGATCAGAAGGTTAGATCAAAAAAAGCCCCGCCAGTAGCGGGGCTCATTTAGCTCATAGTAGCTTAATCAAACCACAAAACTTCACGAGAAATTTTGCCTTCTGAATTGAAGGAATGACTAGCGTGCATAAAGCCTTTTGATTCCTCGCCAGTTTCAGCATTCACGTTGGTGTAATTCCACCAAGAAAGTACTTCCCAGCCGCCTTCACCTTTTTCATAGCGGATGGCATCTGGATAGCCATACACCTCCATGACTCGGTTTGAAGTCCCGGCGATTCCTGCACTCCATTTTGCTTTTCGTTCTTCAAGCGAGATGCCTCTGTATCCCTCGCCTTCACCAAGGCGGAAAAACTTGGCATCATCGGCAAAGTGAGAAGCCATTTCATCTGCGTTTCCATCGACCCATCCCTGAACAACAGCCTCCATGGTAGTGATGTGAGGATGTTCATCGTAGACTCGACCGTTGCGATGTGCGCCGAATGAGTTTTGAATCTGTGCGCCAAAATCATTGCTGTTGTAGTAGCTAAACCACATGGTGATTTTGTTGTCATTATTGACGAAATACTCGTCATGGAACCACGTATTTACCGTGTCACCAGACTTTTTATTGATGGCCGTGAACTCTGTCCAGTCCATTACCCAGACACCGTTTTTATTCTTCTTGTATTGGATAACATCTGGATTTGCGCCTTCAGCTCGGGTAATGGATAGCGTAAAATTCTCATTCCACCAGGTTGAAATTTCCATGTCACGAGCCAAACCATGCGGCTCTCGATCGCCGACACTCCAAATTTTTACATTCGGATCAAAATAGGTTTGATAAGTTTCCATATCCCCTGCGCAAAAAGCAGCATTCATATTGTCAACCGCAGTCAAAGCAGGATGCTCAGAATACGTTGTGCCCGATTTAACCTGACCAAAAGTCACTAATGGTGCAAGTGTGAATAGAATTAATAGTTTCTTCATGATTAAAAAATTAGGGTTCTTTAACAAATGAAACTAATTATTTGGAAATCAATGTCTTGATTTCGTAATAAATCATGGTTTGACTGGGAAATATGGATTTCAAGGGCGTAAAAAGCCCAATTGAGACTATAGATATCAATTGGAAATGAGGCTTTTACCCCTTCAACTCCACCAACAAATAGCGGAGCTGCGCGGCTTTTGGGCAGTCAAAATCGTCAAAGTCGGCTAAGCATGGAATGGGTCGGTTGGGCAGCTGCCATCCTCACGACGGTCTCCTTTGTCCCTCAGGCGGTCAAAGTGATCCAAACGCGTGACACCGCCTCCATTAGCCTTTGGAAGTAAATCCTCTTCACGACCGGCATCGCCTTCTGGCTCTCCTACGGCCTCCTCATCGGCGACGTCCCCATGACGGCTGCCAATGCCATTACCCTCATCCTCGCCACCATCATCTTGGTGACGAAGGTGCGGAATGGGTGAATAGTCATTCTTCTTGACAATCTTCATCTAAATGATTGTGGGAAAATTTAGGATTTATTCCTGTATACTTTATCGCATTAAATTTTTCGTGTTGTAAACGATAATGAGTGGAAAAGTGTGGCATTAATTCACGGATACTATTTAGATTCGTGAAATGTTCGTATTGCTTCAATGAGAATTGCAGCTGATTTAACTCCTAAATATTGAACGATGGTTGGATTCAAGCAATTAAACTGGATATTCCTGATTACCGTGTTTTCAGGGATAAAAATGTTTGGCCAAGATTTGGATATTACGTTTAAGGTTACAAACTACTCCATTGATGGCGTGAGTCTGGATGAAGAGGCGCTTCAAGGGGATATTGCTTTACATTTTTACGCGTGCTCCGATGAATCAATTTGCTTTTCAAATCATTGGCGGAATAGTAATTCACAGTCCTATGGAAAAGTATATGCCCTCAAGAAATCAGATTTTCCTGAGACTGAAAGTGAGCACAGATATTCAGTACTCAAGTTTACTTGGGACTTTGAAAATTCTTACGACGATGTTTCTGGGCAAGCCGCCGTTACCCTCACTACTATCTACATCGGTAACACTATAAAATTCACTGCTGAAATTCTCGTGCTGGACACCAACAGTTTACTTTCAATGAAAGGCTACGTGGAATGATGGGTAAATATGTAGTCCATTAATTCTTGCTCACTAATCGAGAACTCACGCCACTTCAATCCGCGAACATCCGTGTTTGGAAAATAGAATTGGACTTGTTTTGAATTGAATTTTATCGTTTTAATAAAGCCTTTGGGAATAGCAGCGCCACCGGGGACTCTTTCAGGGCTTGAGTCGAATAACACATAAATGGTAACATGAACCGAGTAGTGTAATGACAAGTCACGTTCGTATTTCTCTAAATCTTTCCAAGGGCCTCTGTTAAGAGCCTCATGCTGCAAAGCACAGTTGAGATACGTAAACGTGCTTCTAAGCATTTCATCGGTACAGTTAAAAGCAGCAGCTGGTGCGAGATGACCTTTATCCCAGACATTATTTTTGTAATCTGCGTTATTGGATGTGTGTATGGAATCACACGTAAAGAAATCTAAACCATTTCTTGAGGATTGGCCTCCGCGGCATGAAATAGTGTAAGAAACTTGTTCAGGTTGTTCGTAAACTTCGTTGTAAACACCAGAAAAATAGGGTGATTTAAACGGAATATGTTGACGCAGGGAAGACGGTTGGGCGTGTATGAACCCTAAAGTTGTCCAAACAACTAATGCAGTTGTAATTACTCTAAAGGTGGTCGGTTTGATGGTTAATGCAAATTCAAGAGTTAGATATGCTAGAATGGGTATTTTGGAAGTAGAATTTAATCACACTGCCAATTAAATCGGTTTGCGGCATCGCTATTGCCCTTGCCTTTGGCAATGTTATAGTATTTACATTTCATCACATCATTATTAAGATTGGCATATGCGGCACCGATATTTAAGTACACTACCCCGTCATTTAGAACGTACTGATTTTTTTGTTGAATTGCAGAAGAAATGGCTTTGTTCCAGCTAGCAATTGCGGCTTGGTAGTTGCCATTTTCAAAATTTGCAAGTCCTGCTCTGAAATAACCTGAATATCCGCAAGAGCTGCACGAATTAGCGTAACGTGTGTAGTAATTAATTGCGTTGCCAAAATCTCGATTCTGGTAATAGCAATTTGCAATTGAATAGCCATAGTTCCGGATAAAGTCATCCTCGGGAAGGATGGAATAGAGGATGCCGTAGTATCGCAATGCAGTTTGATAGTCTGATTCAGACTCATAATGCTGAGCGACTCCACTGTATACTTCGACCATTTCTTCGTCAACAAATTGAGGAAATGATTGAATATTCGATAGTAGAGAGGCAATGTCTGAACCTGAATGCTCGATAGCTAAACCAAGTCTGAGTTTCGCAAAATTGTAATTCTCTTTACCGTTAAATACAACATTGGATTCATCCCGAAGAGACTCAAATTTTGAAGTGTATTCAGAGTACGAACGGTATTCATCCGCATAGTATTCGTTCTGGATGGACTCAAAATTCGTTCTGAACGTGTAATAAGGACTTTTTGTAAAATTGCCCAAATACTGCGTCGTGCGCCCTAGTTTAATGATGGCCGGATGGCCATAGGATTCTACTTCAATAGTCTCGGAATCAAATACATTGCGAACAAAACAGGATGTACAGACCAGTGTTGATTGCTTGGTATCTGTGGAATATTGATGCATTTGAGTAACACCAGACCCATATCTGAAATAAAGAAAAGTTGTTGAATTAATCCAGCGGAGAAAACTGCCGCGGGTTAAGTATGAGCCATTTGCGTTTAAAATCTCAATTTCACCGTCAGAATCAATGCCATGAAATAAATAATCGCTGAATGTAAGGGAGCTATAATTGGCCGGGATGACAAAAGTTCCATCTGAATTTACTGCACCTACTTGGTCGTCCTCAGCAACAATGAATAGCTCTTGTGGAATTTTAGGTTTTGAACTCGTGTAAGAAACTTCTGTTGTTGGGAAGTAGTACATCCCATCATTAAATTCGGTGAAACAGGTTTGAATTCCACCTAGATACCAACACGTACCGTCACCTTCCTCATAGTACCCGCCTTCGCCTTCATCATAGCCATAGTATTCGCCATAAAAACCATTGGCATTTGGAACCGAAATTGCTGCCCCCCAAACAGGTCCGTTAGGTTTATAGATTTGAATGGTATTGAATGGATTTTTAACTACAACACCAAATTCTTGTATTTCAAACTCTGATCGGCTATCAATGGTGAGCAACTGGCCAAAATTTTGAGTGGCCATAATTTTCGTACTTCCATCTGTCAGACTAAATGTGAAAAATGCATCATTATATAAGTTGGCATATGTGGTTTTTAGAACATCCCGTTGGCCCGCATTTACTGTAAATGAATAGGTGTTGTTTGAATAGGAGATGTAATTCCTATCATCCTTGTAAAAAACAATCGCTTCGTTCTTTGGTGACGGTAGCCACGTGTGATCTTCAGCGGAGTAGAAAAATGCTTTTCCATCGACCTTGAGGTTTTGTACGCTTCCCGGGGCGTCAATTAGTGTGATTTTCTTCCCAGAAAGCAAAACATCCCCTTTGAAATTATACACAGAAACACCAGTTGTGGCTATGTTTTTAACATCCTTAAATTCGAGTATCCCGAATTCCTGCCAAACTTGGATAGGGTTTGAAAATTGGAGACTATCCCGTTGACGAGTCAGGTAGAGTACGTGTTTGGAATCGCGTTCAACGACAATATTGCCATTGGATAGAATTTCAACCTCTTGATTCTTTAAGGGCAGAACTATATTCCCAAGGAGATCCATAACTCCCGTTCTATCTCCGAGGCTGACTTGGTAGAGATTACCTTTTAGAGGAGAAACGTCATCAAAGAGGCTCGGTGAACCAACCTGCTGAATATTTCCAGTTGGTGAAACATACAAAACACCCCACTTTCCATCCTTCAGAAATCGGAACAAGGAATTTCCATCCCGAAGAATATAGTCAGCTTCAAATGGCAGAATATTTTGGTTGCTTGAGGGATTATGTAATCCGATTGTGTAGCTTTTAAGGCCGTTACAAAAAGGATAATAGGTTGTACCTGTATTTTCTAGCCTTCTTTGAATGATTTTAGATTCTTTTGTGGTCCTTGATCTATTTTGAATATGGTGCCAGATTCGAACATATTCAAATTCGGCATTATCAATAGCGTCAAGTAAGTGCATGTCGAAAATGGAGTCCAATACGTATCGAAGAGGAGTTGATGGGAAATTCCTGATATAACGGGCGTATTTTTGGAGGCTAAAGTCCTCTAAGACGTATTGAAAGTGTAAGCTGTCCAATAACGAAAGTGCTTCTCTTGATTCTCCACCAGCACCATAAGTGGCTAAATAGGATTGCAGCAACGTGGTATCACGGGAGTTCAATGCCTGGATTTTATCAATATTCTGCGCTTTTAAACGTGCTGATTTTGCCAGGTCAACATCTGGAAATTTTTGAGCAAAAGCCTTGTACGCTTCTGAGGAGTTTTTGTTTTCTGCATCCGTAAATTCAATCGTGGCCCACGATTGATAAGCCTCTTTTGCGATGTGTTGGGTGGATACTGTTGAGTTGTACTTTTTATAGACTTCCTCTAATAATTTGGGATTGCCACCATCGTTTAGAGCTTCTTGCAACCCAGTGCTAGCACTAAGGTAAAATGCACTGTCTCGGAATACACTTTCAGGGAATAATGCAAGGTGTTTGGTCCAAAGCGTGTAGGATGATTGAGTAAGGTAATGTTGAAAAATATGAAGATAAACTCTATACTTAAGTTCCGTATACGTGTCCGAGTTTAACGCATAAATATTGTTTAGTTTCTTTTTTAGTTTCGGATCAACGATGTACGTTGGGTTTGATTGGTTGAGTGCTTTAACCAATTCAGGGAATGCATCGAGCTCAGTATTTTCCAACGTACACAATACACGTACAAAGTAGTATTCTGTTTCCCGCTCATTCGGATCAATAACATCTAATAAGTTGAGGGCGCTTTCAATATTCCCTTTTTCATATTGTTTAAAAGCCAGTTTTACTTTTTTCTGAGCACTCAAGGGCTGCCACAAGACTAAAAACGATAGAAAGAGGAACCACTTAATAGTTTTCATGCTAGGATGTTTCAATTGAATCCTAAATGTAAAAACGAAAAATCAAAGCACTATAAAAGGCGACTCCAAAGAGCGAAAATCTGAATAAAGTATGCTTTTAATTGCTTCGAACTTCCGTTAATTCCGAATATAACGGTCAGGAGGGAAAATGTCGGCAGTAAGCTGGATTTCATTCCGAACAAGTGAAAAGTCTTTTAAGTCGAATAAAATTTCTGGATTAATGGGCCGATCTTCTATTCGAATTTCAAAATGCAAATGAGGGCCGTTTGAGCGCCCTGTACTACCTCCTAAACCCACTGTTTGACCGGCATGCACCTTTTGGTTTGCAGAAACCAACCGCTTGGATAAATGGGCATAGTACGTTTCTAATCCATTTGGATGTCTAATAATAACAAGGTTACCGAATCCACCCGAGTTGTAGCCAGAATACCGCACAACACCATCAAAAGTAGATGCGATTTTTTCTCCAGTTTTTAATTGAATATCAATTCCATTGTGCCATCTGTGAGAACCACGAGATTTAAATGGACTATTGACTTTATTCTTGAGTGGGAATACTGCGGGCCACCTAGCGCTATCCAATTTCAAAACTGTGAACTCGTCGAAACTTACCGTCTTCCCTTCATAAGGGAAGAGCTGTGAATTGCTCCATGAGTTCATGTAAACAGTCGAAGTGTCATAAAGCCAAAATGAACAATCTAACCTTTCGGATATTTCGTTCAGTCGCTCTTCTTCTAATAGGGCTTCCAAGTCTTCTGTATGCAATGTTTCTCGGACCAGTTCAATGGCAGAGGCGCTTGCAACAAATAGCGCAAACGGTATCAGAATAGGAGAGAAGTACGTCTTCATACGAGGGCGCAAAAGTAAGCAATCATTTATATCTCTACAAATCAATCACTTAAGAAGCCGCTACAGCTCCACGAAAAAGTGTGCCAAATATTCGATTAAGCTCTTTTGTGCAAAAAATACAGAATAATTGCGGGGAGTACAGTTAGCACTGTGTATAGAATAATAACCGGATCATCAACTGCGAAGGAATAGATGATCCATAGTCCCATCCCAATAAATAAAACGGGTGAAAGTGGGTAAAGAAGTGCCTTAACCCCTTTGCTATCCAACTTTTTAAAGCGAATAATAAAGACTCCGGCGACCACCAACATGGAGAAAAGCGTTAAACTGACTCCAATATATTCTACCATTTCTTTAAAAGAGCTTAAAAGGACAAAACTGATGGATATTACGCACTGAACCAAAATGGCTCCCCTTGGGGCACCGCTGTTTGATTCTTTTGAGAAGTATCCGGACCAATTCAGATCCAACGACATTTTTTGAATTACACGCGGCCCGGCAATGAACATTGCATTGATGCCTGCAAGAAGGGAAATGGCAATCGCTAAGCTAAAAAATTCTTTGCCTACAGCCGGAAAGAAAGTACCGACAACAATATTTCCGATATCAACTTGGCCGGCTAGATTTTCAAATGGTGAAGAGGCCATAAATGAAAAATTTATCAGCACGTAAATGCAGGTGACGAAAAGTGTTGCTTGAAGTAGTGCAGTGGGTAAGTTTTTTTCTGGATTTTTTAAATGGCCAACGATGTATGTGGCTGCATTCCAGCCACTATATGCAAACATAACCCACACTAATGCCTTTGGGAAAGCGAGGCTGGTTACTAAATTCCACGTTTCTTGGCTAAATGAAAGATCGAGATTTTGGTAATTTGACTTGGACAGGAAAATTAAGGGTAATGCAATAAGGCCGGCTATGAGCATCACCTTAATGTACGTGAAGAAATTTTGCGCTTTACCACCAATAGAAACACCAAACCACTGAATGACGGCAATAAGAAGTATCATCCCAACAGCGAAATATCGTTCATTGAAGATTTCATGGCTAAAATGTGCTACGTAAGCGCCTCCTGCTAAAGCTAGACTTGCAATGGCTGCTGAAAAACCAGTGATGATCGATACTATGCCACTGGCGATTCCCAAAATTGGATGATAAAGTTTAGATAGAAAATGGTATTCGCCTCCATCTTCTTGAAATGTCGCGGCAACTTCAGCATAACATGTTGCACCGGCTAGCGCAAGCAGACCTCCGAGCATCCAGACTAAAAGAATTGCAGCAGCGTTGGGTATGCCGCCCTCCATTACTTGGAAACCTAGCGATGTAAAAATACCCGTGCCAATCATATTGGCGATGACGACATTTCGAGCAACCGTCAATCCGTATTTGGGTACCATTATTCTATGCGTTTAAAGACCATTTGATTTTGAAGGTTTGTGCCCCAATGATAGCCCATGGAGAACGGAAGGGTTCCTGCAAACAAATCAGTATCTGTATATGCCTTAGCCAAGTCAGGTTGGAAAAGATTTTCACTAAAATCGCTCACTGGAGTAACGTAATGACCGTATAATTCTGAATGGAAAATCTCTGGATTGAAGAATTTAAACGGTATCCCCGTGTCATCCTGAAGATGAAAAACAGATTGATCAATAAGCAAACTTCGAATAGTTGAGAAGGTAGAGTAGTGCATAAGGTATGATGCTGCTTTCACAAAACTCTTGAAACCACCCAAAGAAGAGATGTATGCCTTTAATTCAGGAGAGGAGGAGAAGCCGGAGTCAGAAATGTCACAGGATAGGTATGTGACTGTTTGCACATGTTTGGATTCTGGATCAGCAAATGTTATCCTCACACCTGTATTAAATTCAGATCCAATCTCCACAATCTCAGGGAGTAATACTCCGTCGCTATTTAATGAAATGCTCTCGACACTCAAAATGGAATGGCCGCTTACAACTATGCCCCATAGAATTGATGGCAGTATTCCTCTGACATATTTACTACGCGATATGTCAGATTGCATGTGTTTTGTTATGAAATAGCTTCGGAAGAAAATATCACGGAGTAGAACTTTTGACTCGTGAAGTGCCGAGTCAATCTGAATGCCATTTAAATTTTTAAAATTAGGAATTGTGCCAATAGGCTCGATAGCCATCATTACATAATTGGTAGCATTTGGGTATATCTCATGCATGTGAATAAAATCCCCTCCCGAAAACGGATAAAACACGGTGCTTTCTGAATGGTAAGCTGATGAGTCAACGGTTGTTTCCATCCACTGACCCAAAGGATGCAGTCGACGTGCACGTATTTTCTCAAATTGTTCATTCATAAATGAAGCATGTGATTTAACGTAACCTGAATCCAAGGTGTAGGTCGATTCGACGGGAATTCCTGAGATTAATTTGGATGCACGATCCCAATCATTTTCTTGGAAATTGATAACCGATTCCTCCTCCTTAACACTTGGTGCCTCGGTTGACTCTGAATAATTTGAACATGCAACCATCCACAGAATGGATGTTGAAATAATGTAGTTTAAAATTTTCATTTGACTCTTATTCGTTGACCTATTTTCAGCTTGTTTGCGTCTCTCAAGCGATTGAGTTTGGTTAATTTTGAAACACTTGTCTTGTACTTACGCGCTATGGAAGATAGTGTTTCACCCGATTTGACAGTGTGGTATACGCTTTTGGATTTAGCCGTTTTTTTAATTTGATATTCAGGAGGGTC
>Ga0255776_10007491_pt1 | contig 10953 bp, 10 predicted proteins | sample 071ome_19_FD_179974 | JGI IMG/M metagenome (GOLD analysis project Ga0255776, IMG submission 179974) | Coastal salt marsh microbial communities from the Groves Creek Marsh, Skidaway Island, Georgia - 071413AT metaG (version 2) | ecosystem: Environmental > Aquatic > Marine > Intertidal zone >...
CGGAATCGTATTCGATCCATTCGGTGAGTCACTGAATGTCGGAACAGTGCAGGGCGGCTCTCTTGGTGGTCTTATCAATCTGCGTTCCAATATCATTGAGCCCCTGCGTGCCGATGTTGACATCATAGTTTCAACGTTTGTCAGTGAAGCTAACTCCGTCCATCAAGGCGGGTTGACACGAGAAGGGCAAATTAATCAGAAATTATTCACACTCTCACCAATTTACTCCATGACAGAGCCAGATGGTTCGGTTAACTCGGGAGTTCAGATAAGTGCTGACGGAGAACAGGAGTCTACGCGGTCATTAAATATCACTTGGGATGCGAGGAAGAGGTCATGGAACGTATCGGAGGCGGGTGAGCTAACAGAATTAACTCCAAATCTAAATGACCAGTATTCTTTTAGATATAAGGATCTCAGTGTCACTTTCAAGGAGCCGCCACTAGCTGGTCGTGAATACCTAATCTCTTCTAACAGTAGGCCTGCCGACAGTGTAAAGGTTTCTGTACAAAATATAGATCAAATTGCTTCAGCTGACCGGCTGTTAATTGAAGGATCCTCAGGGAACACCTCAGGGGCATTGGCTAAGATAGACTTTGGTTATAGATCAAGTCCTGTGATTCCATCGGAGGCCATTGATCTTTCCAAGCCTCTTGGGGACTTTGGTCAAGTTGATTTTGAGGCTGGGTCAATGGCTCCGGGCATAATAGTTCCGCAGGGGGACTTGACTTCGAGATTGAGCTAGCTGCATCAGTATCCGATGATTTCTCAATTCAAGTCATCACTTCTGAGAAAAATCATTTAGTGGGAAAGGTGCTGACAGCAGCAGAAAAAACTTTTATCGACAACAATAAATTTTTTAATAGCGCTAGTTTGTATGGCAGTGATTATTTGAATAAAACAGGAAATAGTGCGTTCCTGGATAAAGAAATAAAGCTTGGAAACTACAATTCAAATGAATTGACGGTCTCAAGAATACCCTTACAGACTGACTCGGCTGGTAACGGATCAACTATAATTTCGGCAAATCAATTGACTCTGAATGGGGTTGCACTTGGGCAATTGAACTTGGCAGCAGGCGAGACCTTGTCAGCAAAAAATATTGCTTCTTGGGTTAACGCCCACTCTAATAACACAAACGTTTCAGCGAGTTCTGAAAACAACATAAAGGTGGATCCTAGTCAAATTGACTTCGAAAAATCCCTGTTAATCAACGATGTTGAGATAACTGGCATTAATGCGCTTGCGGATGCTGTTGAACTAGCAGCTAAGATAAATAGCTTCGCGGATCAAACTGATGTTCTCGCGCGAGCGGACGGGGAGGGTGGATTATCTCTGTACAATCGCGGTTCAAATGCTGGTGAGAACATCAGCCTGGGAACTAATGTCGTTGGCCAAGCCACAAATGCATTGGGGTTGGCGAACTCTACATATACTGGCCAAGTACATTATTCTGGTACCAACATTGATTTCTCGTTCGTTGATTATGCAGCGGGAGCGGGTAAGGCATCTGATCTGGCGAAGTTGGGTCTCACGACCAAATTGAGTGGATCTGCCTCAGCCCTCTCAGATATGGCGGTGTCTATTTCTGGGAGTGACGGTTTCTCTTTGAGTGGAAAGATCTCTGTCAGTGGGTCAATTATGAACCCAATTCCAAAGATAGAGGATCCATTAGAAGTCAAATTCACAACGGATACGCGTTTTCAAATAATTGACACAACTACGAACACAGTAATCGCTGAAAGGGATTACGATTTTGATTCGCAAATCATCTTTAATGACCTGAAGATCGCCCTCGATAAGATGCCTGCACAGGGCGACTCTTTCAAGATAACAGCGAATCTTAATTCCGCGGGCGATAATTCTAACCTGCAGCGTCTGTCGCTCATACAAGACGCACAGAAATTAAGTGGGGCAACTCTCCAGCAGGGTTACGAAAGAGCTCTCTCTAAAGTAGGTGCGGTCAACAGTCTGGCGAAGATTTCAGAGGAGGCGCTTGAAGTGGTTTATGAGGACGCCGTCACACTGGAGTCCTCTATCTCAGGTGTCAGCCTCGATGATGAAGCGGCGGATCTGATTCGTTTTCAGCAATCATTTCAGGCGGCAGCCCAAGTAATCAAGGTCTCGTCGACCATTTTCGATTCAATACTGTCTGCCTCTCGATAGGTTGAGCTAGGAATATGAAAATATCATCCAATCAATATTATGAGGTGCTTACAAAGCAACTTGCCAAACAGCAAGAGAGTATCGGCGAGCTTCAAACTCAGTTAGCTACGGGAAAGAAAACCGCAGTTCCGAGTAGCGATATTGAATCTTCTTTAGAAGGGCTGAGTATTAAGTCAGTTCTTAAGCGCCAATCAGCATATGAAACCAATCTCTCGTACGTCCGAGATAGGTTAACCATCGAGGAGTCTGTAGTTACCAGTTTTCAAGATTACGTGTATCGGCTTAAGGATCTTGCGATCACTGCATCTTCGGGCACTTATTCCGATGATGATATTGGTTTTATGAAGGCCGAGGCAGAAGGGGTATTGGAGGAATTGATCTCTCTATCGAATTCGCGAGACTCTCAGAACTCATACTTATTTTCTGGAACATCAACGAACATTCAACCATTTCAGAAACAAGCTGACGGTTCCATAGCATATAAGGGTAATAGTGCGGAACTCAACATACAGGTTGATTCTGGTTATGAAGTAAAAATCAATAGCTCCGGAGTTAATCTTGCTGGGCAAATTGAGCGAACAAATCAGAATGGCAATACAGAGAACATTAATATCTTCGAGGTCGCCCGGGATTTTATCGCTGCGCTAGGTACGAACACAAAAGTGGATATATCTCGGTCGATAGATGAGTTCGATGAACTGGGGAATCAGGTTGGCGGTCAAATAGCGAACCTTGGGATTCGACAAAACCTTCTTGAAGAGAGACTAGAGATAATCGAAGAGAAAAAAACAGTTTATGAACAGCTTCTTTCAAATGTTGAAGATACGAATTATTCAGAAGCGATTACCAGCCTCTCATCGGATATGCTTGCACTTGAAGCTGCCCAAAACACATTCGCCAAGGTGACTCAAATGTCGCTGTTCAATTTCCTGAGATAGAGAGCAGAGAATGGCTGAGGTTAATTCGACATCGGGCGCCGGTAGCTCAATTGTCAATAGTCTGAACATGGGTTCTGGCGTTGATATACAGAAGTTAGCTGAGGATCTGGCTGCGGCAGAGACGCAACCGAAGATTGATCGATATACGGTTCGGAAGGAAAAATCTGAAGCTTCGATCAGTGGTTACGCTACGCTTTCTGGCGCCGTAGACGAAGTCAAGGTTGTATTAGACTTCCTGGCTAAGGCAAGCAGCACTCGGTCTCTATCACTGACTAATAGCTCTACTGCCATTGACGCAACTATTAATTCACAAGCCTTAGCTACAAGTGGAAATTCGGATATTGAGGTTGTTCGGTTAGCCAGATCTACGACCATGAGAAGCGCCGAATATGCTTCTAAAACCACTCAACTCAATAACGGAAATTCTTTTAATATTACATTTTCGAAGAACTCTGGTGATAATGCTGTTGTCTCGGTAGCTACTGCAACACCTCAAGGCGTTGTGGATGCGATTAATGGATCGACTAGCGGAATCAAGGCAACCCTGGTCAATGATACGCCAGCCGAAGACGGATGGTACATATTGCTCGACGGAGAGCTTGGGTCGGACAACGACTTCACGGTTTCTACCTCAGCTGCGCCTGACCCATTTCAATTTGCGACAGGTACGTCGGCTATAAACTCCAAAATTGTTTACAATGGCCTTACAATAAGACGGACATCGAATAGCATTGATGATGTAATCCCAGGGGTTACCTTAAATCTGAAAAGCACTACTTCTACAAATGCTTCGATATCGATCAACGAGGACAAGAGTTCGTTGCGCGGTACGATCGATATTTTTGTCGATACTGTCAACAGCTTTTCTTCGATAGCCAGGGACCTTACAACGGAAGGCGGTGAAAACGAATATTCCGGCTCGTTAAGTTCAGACAAGTCATTCGTCAATCTTGTCTCAAGACAAATCAAGAATCTCGTCGATAAGACGTCTTCTACGCCATCCGGTGGGCTCAGCAGTTTGAGAGACCTCGGGCTATCATTTAATCTAGCTGGTGATATGTACGTGGACGATAAGATTTATAATTCGGTGATCTCTACCAATTATAGATCTGCAGTCACCATGCTCACGGCAGATACAGAGACACAATCTAAATACGACGCGTCGAACAAGGGGTTATCTCTTGATGCAAGTATTGAATTGGATAACTTGGTTGGGAGTGCTGGCAGTATTACACGCCAATCTAATTCCGCTCAGGATAAAGTCGATGAGTATGCTGATCAATTATTAGAACTAGAGCAAAAGCTCTTAAATCTTCAGCAGAAATACATCAAACAATTCGCTGCGATGGAATCCCTTGTTCAGAGGAGCAAAGATACTCAGACTTACCTTGAAGGTCAGTTCGAATCTATGTCTAATATGTATAAGTAATTAGGGAATGGGAGTTTATCGTGATGAATTCGGCAGATTGTCCGCTTTGTAAGATTATCCGCACATATCTGATCCTAGCGGTTCCGATTCTAGCGGTGTTATTTCTACAGCCGTCTGAACCGATATTCGGAGCCTACTCGATAGTGAAAATTGCCCCCTGGTTCATAGCTGTGGGGCTACCATCTTTGATTGCATGGAAGTACTACCATGAAATCTACAAAAAGAAGAGATGATTCTACTAGCGAGCAGGTTTGCATTAACTGCGCGTCATATTATGTCACTTGGGCACCTAGGCATCCCCACGGTTGTAGGGCGTTTGGATTCAAATCAGCGCAGGTTCCAAGCGTGGTGGTGTCAAGTGTTAGTGAGGACCGATGCCTGAAATTTAGTGTAAAGCCGGGCCTCGAGCGAAGTCCGGGATAGGCTCAATGTAGCTGCTGATCTGTGACGATCAAGAATGGGAATAGATTCTCTCCATCAAGTCTGCATGAGCTCGCTCCTTGGAAGGTATAAACGGCGCACGCGAGGGCAGATCCCTGATCTAGATTATCAGATGTCCAGTGATTTTCGATGAGGGCGCCGGGGAATAGAGTTGGATCTAGGGCTGGATTCTCGCAGTCCTCTCTGACGATCGACTTGAATTCATTTATGGTTGGGAGACGCCAACTGACGGCGGACTTGCCCGCTGTCTCCCGCACTGAGAGCTCGGCATCGGCAATGCTTAGTAGTGAAGGTGTCCCAATACAGGCATTTAGCCCATTGTAGGATGTGCCAAATGGACATCGATACCAGCTTAGGCCAGTCACAGCATCCGAGATTACGCCGTTCCTTAAGGTCGAGAATCTCGATCCATAGTCTAGAGGGCCGATAGCTAAGCATGAGGGTGTGTACATTACGCGGTCGCAGCCGCTAATTAGGACAGAGAGCAGAAGAGCGGCTTTAACTATTGGGGCGTGTATACTCATGATTTTGTTAGCAAATGCCGATTTAAGAGGACACTAGCGAAAGAAATTGCTGAACGTGTAAAGACTTATATTTTGCTTGAATATGGGCAGAGATCACAGACATTTCAGCAGAATTGAGAAAGTTTACCGCTGTGCATATTGCGGGTCGGATAAATTTTGGGCATGCGTGCGCATGCATAGAGCTTCTTAGGCCAAGCCAATCACCTAGGTGGCTTCAGTAAATATTTAAAGATAAGTAGGGTAATAGCAATGGATATAGCCACGATTGTTGGTTTTGTTGGGGCCTTTGGCTTCATTATGTTGGCAATTATGCAAGGAGCTGGATTGCCCGCATACATTGATCCAGGGTCATTGATGATCGTAGTTGGTGGCTCAATCATGGTGGTCATGTTGAGATGCTCGCTGGAAGAATTCCTGAATGCAATCAAGGTGGCGGGAAAGACTTTTAAGAATCCACTTGAGAAGCCTCAGGCGTTGATCACTCAGCTGGGTGAGTACGCAACAATTGCCCGAAAGGACGGAATGATCGCGCTTGAGGGGCAAGAAATTTCTAACCCGTTCTTATCCAAAGCAATTGGAATGCTGGTCGACGGGTCTGAAGCTGATCTGATCAAGAAGACTCTTGAGAAGGATATCGAGCTGATGAAACTCCGACACAAGCAGGGCGCAGGGATATTTTCTGCTTGGGGAGAGATTGCTCCAGCTATGGGTATGATCGGCACACTAATAGGCCTTGTGGCTATGCTGGGCAACATGTCTGATCCCAAGTCTATTGGCCCCGCAATGTCCATTGCGCTGTTAACTACGCTATACGGCGCAATATTGGCAAATGTCATTTGTATTCCAATTTCTCAGAAACTAACAAACCAGTCGGAATTGGAAGCGGCGAATGCTGAGTTAATTATTGAGGGTGCGCTCTTCATCCAATCTGGCGGCAACCCAAGAGTGTTGACAGACTACTTGGCTTCCTTTGTGCCTCCAAAGTTCCGAGCGGAATTGCTGGAGGCCCAATAGCTGGGTTGAAGGAAAATGTCTGAAGAAACCGATGAAATCGAAGAAAATGGGGGTGTCGAAGAAAGCGCCCCCGTTACGGAGGAGACCGAACAGGGGTCACACGAATTAGAGGTCGAAGATTCAGGGGATACTGGCGAGCCTTCATCTGAAGAGTCAACTGAGTCCGCTTCATCTGATGGTTCAGATGCGTCTTCCGATGAATCTCCCAGTGAAGACTGCCCACCTTGTAACAAGGGGGCTCCGGCCTGGATGGCAACGTTTGCCGATATGGCCACGTTGCTCATGGCGTTTTTCGTTCTCATCCTTTCGTTCTCTGACACGGAAATACGCAAGTTTGAGCAGATTAATGGCTCAATACAGAATGCTTTTGGGATTAAAAAAATTAGGCCGACGATACAGATCCCGCGCGGGAGGGCGCTTCTTGTACAGGACTATTCGCCCGCGCTCTCCGAGCGCACTGTAATAAATGATCCAAACCAGCTGCCTATAGATCCGACTGCTGAGTATCTGATCCGCCGTACTGGCCAAAGTGAAAACAAATTTGAAAGAGAGCTGCAAGTTGTCTCCAGCGCGCTGTCGAATCAGATAGAGGCTGGTCTGGTTCAGGTGAAAGCTGTTAATAATCAGATATCCGTTGAGGTTGCGTCGATGGTGCAGGAGAATGTTCAGCAGCAAGATCAATTCGCAGACGACCAAACTGCGGCGCTTCTGGCAGTAGCATCTGTGCTGGCTGAAACTCAGGCTTCCGTTGCGTCTGAAATTTATATGTCTATTTCAGAGACTACGGCTGAGTTAGCAGAAAATAGTAACCCAAACATCGGAGTTGGCGAGTTCTATAATAATGCCGACCGGCCATCGAGGTTGGACGAAGTACGCACACAGTTGACTTCCCAGATAGAAGCTGGATCGCTTAGTGTCGAGAAAGTTGGCGAGATGATTGTTCTTAGTATAGCGAGTCAGGGGTCATTCGAATCTGGGAGCGCGGAACTAGAGCAACAGTTCTACTCGACGCTGTCCGAAATCGGCGACGTAGTATCTGCAGGTGCCGGTGTAATCCGGATTGAAGGCCATACCGACAATATCCCAATCATGTTCAGCGACAGATTTGAATCAAATTGGGAACTATCTGCTGCACGAGCAGCTTCAGTTGCTGCGTATTTTGAGAGTTCGCTTTCAATTGAACCTTCACGACTTGAAGTCGCGGGCTTCGGTGAGACAGTTCCTGTTGATACGAATGAGACTGCAACGGGCAGAGCCAACAATCGTCGTATTGAAATTAAGATCCCGGACTAATTGATCTAACTCCTATGAGCAGCGCAGAAGAAACAGATAAGAATCAATCCGAGGCAGAATTGGCTGAAGATGCTGAAGCATTAGAGCAGTCAAATGAATTGCCTGAGGACTCTGCAGAGAATCTGGAGAATGAGGATGGCTCTGAATCTTCAGATACTGGAGTTTCTCCTGCTGAGGCTGAAGGCGTCACTCAATCAGAAGCCCTGGAAGAGGGCGAAGAAGGGTCTGAGGAAGTCGCAGAAGAAGAGGGCGAAGTAGGAGGGCCCGAGGAAGGCGCTGAGGAAGAGGAAGAGGACGAGGAAGAAGAGCCCGAAGAAGGCGCTGAAGATTGTCCCGCCTGCAATAAAGGGGCCCCCGCCTGGATGGCAACTTTCGCTGACATGGCGACATTGCTGATGGCGTTTTTTGTTCTAATTCTCTCTTTCGCTCAGGTTAATGTCCCTAAGTATAAGGAGGTTGCGGGTTCTATGAGGAGCGCTTTTGGAGTGCAGACAGTGATACCCGCTATTGAGCCACCAACGGCAGAAAGTATCATCCTTCAGCAATATGAGCGCACCGTAACTGATCCGACCGCCTCTAATCGTATCGAGGAACAGAAGACCGATGAGCCTCCAAACGAAGATGAGCTCTCATTTAATATTGGTGATGGCTCGGCGGAAACCAACGCGATAGACCTGCTGACACAAGAATTACGTGAAGAAATTTCCCAGGGAATGGTGAATATAACTAGAACTGAATCCGGCATTGATGTTTCGTTCCCAGTTAGGCAGGGATCATCTGAAGGTGGTCAACGCATTACAGGCGATATGATTGACGCACTTGCCCGTATCGCTATGGTCCAGTCCAATACTTCTGAAGTGATTACCCTCAGCGGAGGCGCGTTGCAGCGCGGCAATTCTCCTTATTGGTACAACTCAGAGCAGTATCGAGAGGATAGTCTAGCAACGGACAGGTATGAGCTAATCCGCTCCAACTTGAGTGAAGAAATCGCAGATGGTCTTGCCCAGGTGTCGCTAGACGGTGAGGATGTAATTATCACCCTGAGTGAGCAGGGCAGTTTTCAGAGTGGCAGTGCTGAATTAGAACAAAGCTTCTTCGACGTACTCAATCGTGTCGGGGCATCGCTAGTTGGCGCGGGCGGCTTGGTTGAGATCGAAGGGCATACCGATAACGTGCCTCTAGCTTTCGGAGGAAGGTATAGAGATAACTGGGACTTATCTTCAGCCAGATCCTCGAGAGTTGCGGATTATTTGTTGCAGCAAGGATTTTTGATGGCAGGTAGTGTTGTGGTAGAGGGACACGCGGATACAAAGCCAGTGGCGAGCAACGATGATCCGGAGGGCAGGGCACTTAACCGGAGAATCGAGGTCATTGTGCGTGGTGGCTCCTAGGGGCAGTTATCGAGCCCTTGCTCCAAGCACTGTCTAACCATAGCATCTGCTTCAACCACCTCCTCATCTTCTAGTAATACCGTTGCGATGCTGGTGACATCAAGTGCTTCTTCAGAGCCGTTGAGTTCTGCGATCTTGCCCCAAACGTATGCCCTAAACGGATCCGAATCTATTCCTTCTCCTGCCTGAAGCATAAACGCGAACATCATTTGAGCAGGCGCATAGTTCGCGCGAGCTGACTTTAAAAACAAACGTCTTGCTTCTCTATAGTCCAGCCCTATTCCGGTGCCCTGCTCATAGGCGAGAGCCAACATATATTCCGCTTCTGGGAGCTCGCTCTCAGCAGCAGCCCTAAACCAGCTCACGGCCTCCCTGTGGTTTGTAGCTACACCATACCCATAATAGTAGAGGAGCCCGATATTTAATTGTGCTTCCGCGAGGTCTTGATCCGCTGCGCGCCGGTACCATTGCATGGCCAGCGCATAATTTTGCGCAACGCCTAACCCTTTTTCATACATGTTCCCTACATTGTTCTGTGCTTCTGCGACGCCTTCTTCAGCCATGGGCAGCCAAGCGCGCAGAGCCGTGGCGAAGTGCCCCCTCTCGTTGGCTGCTACACCGGCATCAAATCTATCGTCTTGTGCTTGAGCGGGTGCATACACTGCCATGAACATCAAGAGGGCTAGGGCGTAATAGTAATTCGAATGTTTTATCATCAGATCATTCTCTCTCTAGCTTCGTTATGGCAGCTTTGACAGAGGATGCGGCCGAAAACAGCATGCCTTCCGTCAGTACGCCTTGAAAGGTACCGGTTGCCGTTACGACAGGGACGCTCTCACCAACAAAGCTCTCTATGGCAGCAAGTGCCGTTTTTAAGGATTCGTTCTCTTTCAATACGAGTGGGTCCTTAGTTAATTCTGTGGCAATTGGATTGTCGCCTGCCCTCTGAGCTCCGAAAATATCCACCTTTCCAATCAAAATCTCATCGCGTCCAAGGATATAGGCCTCTGTCATCTGCATTTCAGACATCCGCTGGGCCAGATCTTTGCCAGAGTCAGAAGCATCGGCAATGATACAGTCGCGCGATACAAAGTTGCTTAAATAGGTGCGGCTCAGCTGAATATCTTCGCGCCCCAAGGACATATCTATCCCTCTGTCTTTTAGCTGTCGATCAAAATAAGACAAGCCAAATACTCGGTGGGTAATCAGGCTGCTAACTATTACAGCGACCATTGCACTGACCGCGTACTCATAAGAACCAGTGAGCTCGAGAACTATTAGAATCACTGATATTGGCGCTCCGATGACAGAGGAGCTCACGGCCGCCATTCCGGCAATCATCATCACTTGATTGAAGCTCGCAGTGGTAGAGAAGCTAAGAATCGCACTAAGCAGTGCCCCCGCTGAAACGCCAATGAAGAGTGCAGGGGAGAACACTCCCCCAAACAGGCCAAACCCGATACACATGGCGGTCATAACCAGTTTGAGTATGAGGATAAGCGCAACGTACTGAATGTCGTAGTTGCCTTGAAATAGGTCGTTAACAACACCGACGCCGATTCCAAGTATTTCTGGGACAAAAATACCTATCCCTCCACATACGATTGCGGCGACTAAAGGTGCCTCTAGTTTCTTCGATTGGATGCTTTTGCCTATCGATGCCGCATACCGGAGCGCTAACATAAAGGCGAGGGCTAGCCCGGCAAACAAAATTCCGGCGACAATAAGATAGGGAACGGTTTGTAGTAGTGGGGGTG
>Ga0255776_10007495_pt1 | contig 10948 bp, 9 predicted proteins | sample 071ome_19_FD_179974 | JGI IMG/M metagenome (GOLD analysis project Ga0255776, IMG submission 179974) | Coastal salt marsh microbial communities from the Groves Creek Marsh, Skidaway Island, Georgia - 071413AT metaG (version 2) | ecosystem: Environmental > Aquatic > Marine > Intertidal zone > Salt...
CTCAACAAGATGATCGCTTTTATCGAGGGGAAACTGGTGGAGTGCCAGCTAAGTCTTGCTGTTATTCAAACTGGAGGAATCGGTTATGAAGTCCATGTTCCATTGACTACTTCAGAAAGGCTACCAGCACTGGATACAGTAGTCCGCCTGCATATTCAGGCTACTTATCGAGAGGACTCCCAAACCCTATACGGATTTATTGATCGGGAATCCCGAGATTTCTTCCGCATGATCGTTGATAAAGTGTCTGGTATCGGACCCCGAATTGCATTGAATCTTTTAGGTTCTCTTTCCCTTCCTACTTTAAAAAATGCAATTGCTCAAGGCGATGTTGGCTTACTTTCGAAAGCTCAAGGGCTTGGGAAGAAAACTGCTGAAAGAATTGTGGTTGAACTCAAAGATAAAGTTTTACCCAAGGGGGTTGTGATTGCATCAGTACAAAGCGATACGGGTGCTTCCGTTTCTATTGCAGATCAAAGTTTGGATGCTAGTCCAGACTTAAGTTCTTACAGCGATGCAGTTTCAGCCCTGCTTACCCTCGGATATAAAGCCACTGATGCTGATTTGGCGGTAAGAAGAGCTGCCGAAACCTTAGGTGGGAAAGTGACCACGGAGGAACTGATCCGAAAAGCGCTTGGGCGTTAGCTAAGCGACTTATCGATATAATCCTGCAAGTATTTCCTTGCCCCAATAAACGCAGAAGACAGTTCTTCTGTCTTTGTCCAGTGGCAAGCTATGGCAGAGGCTAATCGACACCCGGTTCCCCGTACCTTTGTGCCACCATGGATTCGTGGGTTTTTAAAAAGTACTGGGTTTTTACCTTTCTGAACCAAAATATCCGTACAGATTTCAGGGTCATCATCGTGGCCGCCTTTTAATAAAACACTATGAGCACTAAGTTCTAGACATTTTTCTGCCAAATCGATGAAAGGAATCCCTTCGTTTTTGTCTATTCCAACTAAAAGCTTAGCTTCGTCAATGTTTGGGGTAATAAGGTCCAGATGAGGGAGTATTCTTTCTTTTAAGGCGGTCCATCCATTAGGTGTTATGAGTTCAAATCCAGATGAAGAGAAACGAACAGGATCTAAGATTACCTTTGAGTCAGGGAACTTTTTTATAAAATCGAGGACTTCATGAACCGAACTCTCGTTTGGTAGCATCCCAATTTTAATCGCATCGAGTGAAAGCTCTGTGAGTGAATCTAATTGGCTTTTAAGCCCGAGCCTTGGCAAAGGATGAATTCGAACATTGGATGAGTTTTGTAAAGTGATCGCACTAATTGCAGAATGAGGAATACAATTATGATCAAGGATTGTTTTTTGGTCCGCTCCTAGTCCGGCACCTCCCGATGAATCTGTTCCCCCAATTATCGCAATGTTAATTGCCATGAATTATCCAATTGTGATCGAATCAGGAAATGTTCCCATCCAACCATCCATGCCGTTCGATAAGTTGAAAAGGTTCGAGTGCCCAAAGTTTTGTAAAGTTTCGCAAGCTGTCCTGCTTCGAATGCCTGCCTTGCAGTATACGACGAGGTTTTTTTTGGGGTCTAGCTCAATCCCCTCGATTCCGTTTTGAAGAAGGGGTAGATTCCCCAATGGGACATGCAAAGATGGCTGAATACTTACCAGTTCTCGTTCCCAGCTTTCCCGAACATCCAAGATTTGAAGGTTGCTGTCTGCTAACATCATTTCTTGAAGTTGAATTTCGGAAATTTCTTGTATAACCGCATGATAGTCGATCAAGGAGGATCCACAATGGGTCATCGGTTCAGGTAATGAATCGATGAGCTTATTTTGAGGGTCAACGCTCAGCTCAATAACCTGAGTACTCTGATTCAGAGCATTGTATAACAAAACTTTCCCTGATAGAGGCGTACCTAAACCGGTTAACACTTTAATCGCTTCCATCGCCTGCATCGATCCAATGATACCGGGTAAGACTCCAAGCACACCCGCTTCTGCACAGGATGGAATGCTGGTAGGATCTGGTTGCTCTGGGAATAGGCAACGGTATGTGGGGCCAGATTGATAGTTGAAGACACTCACCATCCCTTCAAACCTATGTATGGATCCATGAATCAAGGGCTTGTTAAATAGCACGCATGCATCGTTAATTAGGTATCTGGAAGAAAAGTTATCTGTGCCGTCCACAACAAGGTCGTAATCATTTAAAAGAGACTCACAGTTTTCTTTCGTAAGCCTTACAGTATGGGGTTCGATCTTAATGAAGGGGTTGATGCCGGATAGCCTGGATGCAGCTATCTTAGCTTTATGTTTTCCCTTATCTGCATGACTGAATAGAATTTGCCTTTGCAAGTTTGAGATTTCGACCTTGTCGTCGTCTACAATCCCGATTCTGCCAACGCCAGCACCAACTAAATACTGAAGTGCTGGGCAACCAAGCCCTCCTGCCCCAACCACCAGGACAGACGACTCTTTGAGCTTTTGCTGGTTTTGCTCCCCAAACCCATCGAGAGATAGATGTCTTTGATATTGCTCAATTTCGCCAGGTTTCATCATGATGAGAATTACCAGGATATAACATGTCTAGCATGGAGATAGCTCCGAGGATGGGAGTTTCTTGGTTTTGGGCTGGTCGTATGATTTGTCCCAGTCCTTCCAAACTGGGTCAAATCCCTTACCCTTTAGCATGGTGCTAATTTCTATGGCAGATCGTTCGTCAGAAACGGAAAATTGTTCAAGTGATTCTTCAGGTTCTGCGTAGCCACCTGGATTGGTTTTTGAACCGGCACTCATATGGGTGACTCCTAAAGGTAAAATATTTTCCCTAAACTGTTGGCTTTCTCTGGTTGAAAGAGTGATTTCCAGTTCATGATTAAAAATTCGAAATGCGCAAATGAGTTGGACGAGATCTCGGTCCTGCAGATCCACGGAAACGATATTTTCTCCTTCATAAGGACGCATTCTTGGGAAAGACATGGAATAACTCGTTCTCCAGTATTTTTTTTCCAAGTAATCCAAATGGATCCCTGCAAGAAGTGCATCGGTTCTCCAATCTTCGGTTAGTCCAAAAAGGCAGCCTAGCCCAATTTTATTAACACCAACCTGTCCTAATCGATCCGCAGTGTTAAGGCGCCAATCAAAATTGCTTTTTTTGCCTTTGAGGTGGTGCCTGGCATAGCTTTCTCGGCAGTACGTTTCCTGATATACCATGACGGCATGCATCCCGTGCTCAATTAATCTGGCATAAGCGGTTTCCTCCAGTGGCTGTACCTCAATGGATAAATTAGAAAAATGAGGTCTGAGGAGATCAAGTGCATGAGTAAGATAATCTAACCCTACTTTTCTAGTGGATTCACCAGTAACCAACAAAATATGATCAAATCCGTTCTTTTTCAGTATACCTGTCTCCCTTAGAATCTCCGCATCGGTAAGGGTTTTTCGAGGAATCTGATTGTTCATGCTAAAACCGCAGTAATCGCATATGTTATTACACTCATTGGAGAGGTACATGGGAGCAAATAAGCGAACGGTCTGTCCAAATCTCTTTCGGGTGATACGGTAGCTTAATTGAGCTATTTCCTCCAAGTAATGTTCTGCAGCAACTGGGGAAAGCAGTGAAATTAAGTCCTTGATTCCACCTTTCCCATATCGACTGATCGCAATTTCAACATCACTTCGGTTGACCTGATTAAATTCAGCGGATATTTCAGACCAAGAAAATTTCCTAAGTTCATCTGAGAAATACAGGGTATTTTGCATCTCAGTATATTGTATTACCCAAGGAAAGCCGTTAGGGGGGAGGTTGGGCGGGCAGAGCGATTTGTGTCCCCTAGCCCAGATAAGTAAGCTAACCTACCCGCCTCTACTGCTTTACGAAAGGCTGTTCCCATGGTTGGGGGATCTTTAGCCACGGCAAGTGCGGTGTTAACAAGGACTGCAGACGCTCCGAGTTCTAAGGCTTCAGATGCGTGGGATGGAGCTCCAATTCCTGCATCTACGATGACCGGTAAGTTTGATTGCTCGATGATGATTTTAAGAAACTCACGGCTCTTTAAACCATGATTTGTACCAATCGGCGAACCAAGGGGCATAACAGCAGCAGCACCCGCATCTTCTAACCTTTTACACAGAACCGGGTCTGCATGGCAGTAAGGTAAGACCACAAAGCCTAGTTTGGCTAATTCTTCTGTCGCTAGAAGGGTTTCAACCGGATCAGGCATGAGATATTTAGGGTCTGGGTGAATTTCTAATTTCAACCAATTTGTGTCTAGGGCTTCTCTGGCCATTTGGGCCACAAAAATTGCTTCCTTTGCATCTCGGACGCCGGAAGTGTTTGGAAGAATTTTGACACGATCTTGAGGAATGAAATCAATGATTGAATCAGCAGAACCATTCGGGCTTGCTCGTTTCATGGCAACAGTCACTAGCTCAGTTGCTGAGTTTTCGATTGTCCTTTGCAGGCTTTCACCCGAGGAAAACTTACCTGTCCCTACAAATAAACGGGAATGGAAAGACTCTCCGCCAATATTCAAGATATCGTTTTTCATAGTTAGAAAGAATGGAATGCTGTCTCGAAAGTCCTACTTTTTTCGATGATCTCAGAGAGACGATTCTGGTCGCCGACATTCAACAAATCAGAGCAAAGGCAGATTCCCTGTACCCCGATAAGATCGATCAGGCCAAAATCATTACGGGTTAAACCGCCAATTAGAAAAACAGGAATGGGGTACAAGAGTGCTGAGATTTCTATGAATTCTTCCTTAGATAAGCACGGTTTAAGTTCTTGCTTGGTAACTGAATTTCGAAAAGGACCCAGTCCAACATAGTCTGGTTTCTCTTTTGCGGCCATTTCTGCTTCTTCGATTGAATGAACCGTTTTACCAATGATCTTACCTTGAGGCAGGTAATCGCGTACCAATTCGACTGGAGCATCTGAAATGCCAAGATGAACCCCATCTGCATCAACATCTTTAGCTATTTTGTAATGGTCGTTGATGATGAGTTTACAACCTTTTTGCTTTGCTAGAATCACCGCTGATTTAGATTCATCGATGAGTAGAGTTTCGGGCAATGATTTAGAACGTACTTGTATAAATTTTGCCCCTGCCTGAACTAATTTTTCGACCTGTTTGGAATGCGAAAATTCTGGGTCATCCCGGGTCAGGCAAAGCAACGAGTCTTTGATTCGAAGATCAGGTCTCATCCTTGGCCAAAAGTCGTTGGATAAATCCTTTTTCTTTTTCTTTTTTTGCCCAGACACTTCTTTCTATAAATTGGTATCTCTCGAAGGCAGCAACTGGGTCTTTTTTCCCCCAAATAGATCCAAGTAAAGTCACCCCATCAAAACCCAGATTAAAAAGTTCTGGGACTTTTCTTCTTCTAACGCCCCCCAATGCGTAAACAAGGGGTTTTTTAGATTTTCCTTTTTTAAAGTTGTAGAGCACTCCACCTAATTCAGGAAGGGAGACTTTGGGGACATAACCTTTTTTCGAAATCGATTCGTAAACAGGACCAAAAAAGCAATAATCGAGACCTCCGCCTATATTTTTAAGTTCATCGAGCTTATGCAGGGATCGACTTTGAGTACCGTTGACATCTTTAGGTTCCTCTCCCGAAAAATAATGATAACCCCCTAGGGAGAATTCTTTTAGTAAATCAAAATATCGGTGAAGAACAATTCGATTGTGGTAAGCTTCGGGGATTTTCGACAAGATAGCAGAGACTTCACTGGCATTGCTGTCAGGCTTTCTTAAGTGGAGTCTTTGAAGGCCAACTTCAAAAAGATCGGTCAAGACGGAGGTTTCACCATCCCGAATCGATGCTCCTGAAATCAGGATAGCCAGTGGGAGTTCACTCATCCGCCTTGGGTTGCCTGTATGAGGAGAATTTTGTCCCCGCATTCAAGAATGGTGTCTTCAAGACTACTTTTGGGGACAACAGAATCGTTGACTGCAAAGGCCCAGCCTTTGGTTTCCAGCAAATTAAGCTCTCTGAGTAGTGTTGCAAGACTTGTGCCCTCAGGGAGTTCCCTTGGGGAATCATTGATCAAGACTTTCATTCTGCAGATGATGAACCGCTGTATATCTCTGCACCTGCGTCAAGAAACTCTTTTGCTTTTTCAGCCATTCCCTTCTCAATAGCATCATTTTCGTCATTGAAACCATGTTCATCCGCGTAGCGACGAACATCTTCAGTGATTTTCATTGAGCAAAAATGCGGGCCACACATCGAGCAAAAATGAGCCGTCTTGGCGTTATCCTGAGGTAATGTTTGATCGTGGAAGGATTTAGCTTTTTCAGGGTCCAAGGACAAATTAAACTGATCTTCCCAACGGAACTCAAATCGGGCTTTCGAGAGCGCATTATCTCGATATTGTGCCCCCGGATGACCTTTGGCTAAGTCAGCTGCATGGGCCGCGAGTTTGTAGGTAATAACTCCCTCTCGGACATCTTCTCTGTCTGGTAAGCCCAGGTGTTCTTTGGGTGTAACATAGCAAAGCATGGCACATCCGTACCATCCAATCATTGCTGCACCAATTCCACTGGTAATATGATCGTAACCAGGAGCCACATCAGTCGTTAAAGGTCCCAATGTGTAAAAGGGTGCTTCATGGCACCACTCGATTTGTTTTTCCATGTTTTCTTTAATCATGTGCATAGGTACATGACCTGGGCCTTCGTTCATGACCTGTACGCCTTTATTCCATGCACGAGTAGTGAGCTCCCCCTGCGTTTTGAGTTCGGCAAATTGAGCCTCATCATTGGCATCCGCGATAGATCCAGGTCTTAGTCCATCTCCAATGGAAAAAGATACATCGTAAGCCGCCATGATATCGCAAATTTCATCCCATTTTTCATAAAGAAAATTCTCTCTGTGGTGGGCGAGGCACCATTTTGCCATGATAGAACCACCACGACTCACAATTCCGGTCATCCGGTTACGGGTCATTGGCACATAGCGAAGTAAAACACCTGCATGAATCGTGAAATAATCAACTCCCTGTTCAGCTTGTTCGATCAGTGTATCCCTAAAAATTTCCCAATTTAATTCTTCGGGCTTACCTCCCACTTTTTCCAAAGCTTGGTAAATAGGAACGGTTCCCACCGGTACTGGGCAGTTTCTGAGAATCCATTCACGGGTACGGTGAATATTCTTCCCCGTAGATAAATCCATGAGTGTGTCTGTTCCCCATTTTGTAGCCCACCTCATTTTTTCAACCTCTTCTTCGATCGATGAAGCGACAGCAGAGTTCCCAATATTGGCATTAATTTTTACCAAAAAATTCCGACCAATAATCATTGGCTCGAGTTCGGGGTGGTTAATGTTAGCAGGAATGATCGCACGGCCTCTAGCAACTTCGTCTCGAACAAACTCAGGAGTAATTTCATCAGGAAGGGATGCCCCAAAAGATTGACCATTATGTTGATGATTTAATGAGTTGGATTCTGCATCCGGTGAAGTTTGAAGTTTTTCGCGAAGGGTTTGTAACTTCATGTTTTCACGTATCGCGACAAATTCCATTTCAGGGGTTATGATGCCTTGTCTCGCGTAGTGTAATTGGGTCACAGGTTTGTCATTTAATCCGCGAAGAACCTCTATTTCAGATCGGTCGAAATCTGGAAGTTCCTGAGACCTTTCCCTGGTTCTTTGGTCATGCTTGTCCGACAAAAAACCATTATCTAAAGGTTTCACATCCCGCCCTTCAATCACTTCGACATCCTTTCGAGAGGTGATCCAATGCTGCCTAAGTTTGGGAAGTCCTTTTTCCACATTTCCATGAAATTTTGCGTCACCCCAAGGTCCCGATGTGTCATAGACACGAACCGGTTCGTTGTCTTCCGTTGAGCCATCAGGAAGTTTTGTTTCGGATAAAGATATTTCTCTCATAGGGACTGAAATATCGTGAACTGCTCCTTTCAAGTATACCCGTTTCGAGTTCGGGAAAAGTGACTTGGCGGTTTTGGAATCTTCGACTTTTTGTATCATGTTTTAACTAATTATGAATACGGATTAGGCCGAAGAAAAGTTTTCCCTACGGCGTAAGCAGCATCAGGTTCGAAGGGTCGCTGGTGGGATTAGATCCAACATCTCAGCCCATCATCCTTGGGCTCCCCTAAACTGTTTAACATACAAAGGGACAAACAGTTTAAAAGCAACTACACAAATTAAATGAGTTTTTAAGAGACTCAGAGGTTGACCTCAAATTTTCCATCCGCTCTTTTACTAAGTAGACCTCTAATTTCAAGCATCGTGATTGCAGAGGCGAGCTGGGAAGAGGAAGCATTTATTGCATCTTTGATGTCATCTAAGCTCATCCTGTCTCCTCCTTTCAATAAATTAAGGACTCCTTTTTCCAGATTGTCCAAATCGTTGAGACAATTTTGGGTGGCATGGGTATCACTTTCCATTGGTTTGCTTGGGAGAGGTAACATGGGAGCGATTTCTTCTAAAATATCTGTTGAGTTTCTAATCAGAATCGCCCCGTCCCGGATTAAATCTAAGCAACCTTGAGATTCGGGTTGGTCCACCCTTCCAGGAAGTGCAAAAACAGTCCTCCCTTGCTCTGCTGCAAACCTGGCAGTGATCATACTCCCACCCGTTTTAGCAGACTCGATTACTAGGACCGCAGATGAGCAACCTGCAACCAACCTGTTTCTCATCGGGAATGTCCTTCGGTCTGCTCTTTTACCCAGCGGAAATTCCGAGAGAACGGCCCCAGCTTCTTTGATTCTTTGGTAAAGGTGTAGATTTTCTGGAGGATAAATTACATCCAGTCCGCTACCTAGGAAAGCCAATGTTTTCCCACCTGCATCAAGTGCACCGAGATGAGCTTCTGTGTCAATGCCCCTGGCCATTCCAGATACAATGCAAATGCCTGCTTGCGCTAATTCAAAAGCAAGTTTTCTCGCCAATTTTTTGCCGTATAGGGATGGGATTCTGGTCCCAACGATCGAGACAAATGGAGTACTGGGGATTTCTCCTAGGGTATAAAGCCCAATCGGCGGGTCGGGCAGTTCATTTAAAAAAGACGGAAAATGTTCCCTTCCCCAGAAATGACCACCCATTTTGGAGAGTTTTTCTTTTTCTTTCTTTAACCATTCGGCCGCATTATTGGCTTGCAGGGTTTGAATGAGCTGATCCCCCACCCCTCTGACAGTTGCTAAATCCTTAGCTGATGCTGAGAGAACTTTCCATGGATCACTTTGAAATCTCTCCAAAAGTCGATTTAGGGTAATTGGACCTATTCCATTTACTGAATTTAAGTACATAAACCCATCCATAGGGCATTTTTGATCAGATCCATCTTCCATAAATCTTTTACCAAGTCATTCGATTGCCTTGAGACAACTCAAAAGATATGGTGCAGGATGAAAATTTCTTTCAGAAGTTGATCTATTTACACGAAAAATTCAAGGTGTTGTAAGAAATAGTTTTAGGTGAGCTCTGAAGATAATGTAATCAACCTTGTAAATGTAGAGGAACCGTGGTGCTCTCAGTGTTTATGCTATGCTGATTACAAGAGGAAATGGGATTCTCTGCCACGAGCAAACTTAGATGGAGGCACTTATTCCGAAGTCAGTGAATCTCCATACTGCATTGAATGCGGATCTCTGATGCATTATCTCAGTACTTGTAGGGTCGTGGTTTGGATTGTCCGAGGTGTAAGCATCTTGTTGCTTACAGCCCTAAGCCTTTTTTGCTTTCTTTTGTTTGAAGCCTCTTTTTATTCAGGAGCAACCTGGTTGGTTGGTGTTCTTATTATCTTCTTTTTAAATCAATCTCCGAGGAATGCTAGAAGAGCTTTATCAACCCATCGATTTTACCTCCAAAAAAAACGAATCATGCATGCGGGTGTAAGCTAAAACCTCTTAAAAAGGGGAAAATTCGATGAAAGTAAATTTGTTCATTCGATTTACCCGAGCCGTTAATTCTCCTTTTTTAACAACTTGATTCCTGTAGGTATTGGAGGAAACATCCTGATCGCTTCCATCAATTCGGCTAATGTTTTTGGTGATTACTTGGACTGAATATTTATTCCCATTTGAAATTCCCTCTCCTCGAAAGTCAGTAAACGAATGCTCATTATTGTAATACACACCATTTTGAATGGTTGAAGGTATGGTAACATCGGCAAAGCCTTTTCCATTTGCCCCTCCGGAGTAAATCAAAACCAAAAACTTTTTGGTTGTTCGATTGTAGGCAGATATTCGGTATTGCTCATTCCCGGTCATTCCAGTGCCTAGTACTTTTATGTCATTTCCGCGTTCCCCTGCAAGGGCATGACGGATGACTTCATCTGACCCAGCAGAAATTTGTGAGTACCATTTCCAAATGTAGTAATGTAGGTGGTTTGGGTCTCCTGGGTTGATATAATCTTTTTCTGTAAAAGGGAGACCTGAACTGGGAGCTTCTGTAGGGATGAAGTTGTCATCATTTGATCCGCGAAGGCTGATTTTCCTAGTTACAATATCTGGTCCACCATCCTTCGATGGAGTCACCCAATCGGGTTGAAGTTGTTTTACTCGTCCATTGTAATCCACTCTTTTGACAAGTCCCATGGACCACCTGCTGGAATTATCGCACCATGGCATGTTTATGGTATTGAGCCCCCGTTCTAGCAATTTGCCAAAGATGGTGACTGCCTTGTCGTAAGCGTCCAATTCATTTCTGGAGCCGTCTGAGTTGACATCATGGTTGTTGTTGGAGTCATCCCAGACGATCCATGATTCGGATGACAGGATTTTCTTGTGTTCGAGACCTGCTGCATCCAGTTTCCCACGAACAAGTTCATATTGCCCCCATACATTGGGAATGATCAATCCATCCATCATCCCATAACCATTGAAGTGGTCCGATACATTCATATTCAATGCATCCACTTCCTTCATTAATTCATCTGAAGCGATTAACTGGTCGTAGTAATCGTCGACCGCAACGGCACCTTTACCCCCTTTTAAACCTTCTCGTGCACCACAGGCCTC
>Ga0255776_10007504_pt1 | contig 10940 bp, 10 predicted proteins | sample 071ome_19_FD_179974 | JGI IMG/M metagenome (GOLD analysis project Ga0255776, IMG submission 179974) | Coastal salt marsh microbial communities from the Groves Creek Marsh, Skidaway Island, Georgia - 071413AT metaG (version 2) | ecosystem: Environmental > Aquatic > Marine > Intertidal zone >...
GAACTCTGAGCGGTCGGAGTTTCTCCCGTAGGAGCTGCTCCGTGCTTGCCTTTACCATGCAGGCGATCCAGTAATTCTTCAAATTCAGAATCAGTAATCAGGTCTTCACCACCCGGTGCAGAAGCCGCGGGTTTATCCGCCTGGTTATCTGGCGTTGCAGCAGAAGCCTCTGATGGCGCCGCTGTCGCATCGTCAGCGCTGGCGTGTTTGCCTTTGCCGTGGATCTGATCAAGCAGAGCTTCAAATTCGTCTTCGGTGATTTCGTCGGACGTTGCGGCCGGTCCTGAACCAGAGTCCATATCGAACAGATCATCGTCGTCGCCGAAGAGAGAATCATCAGCAGGTGCCGCTGCTTCTGCAGGCTGGTTTTCTTCAGCTTTATTTTCTGAATCTGATGCTGCACCACCTGCTGCTTTTTCTTCATCGAGAGCATCAAGCAGCTTTTCGAATTCGTCGTCTGTGATATCTCCGGAGTCGCCCTCGGCTGCTACATCAGCAACCGGCGCTTCTACTTGGGCTTCTACTGGTGCTTCTGAAACAGGCTCTTCAGCAACAGGAGCAGCAGGTGCTTCGTCTTCTGGCAATGCCAAATGATGAAGGTTATCCAGCAATGCGTTATCTGCGGGCTCCGGCATCACGCCGGAACGAACTGCGTCAAACATTTCGTTGACGGTATCGAGCGCACTGAGAACAACGTCCATCAACTCTGAAGTTACCGTGCGTTTGCCATTACGGAGCGTGTCGAACACGTTTTCAGCAGCGTGACAGCAATCCACGAGAGGGGTGAGTTGCAGGAAGCCTGCACCACCCTTTACTGTATGGAATCCACGGAAAATTGCGTTAAGAAGATCGTTGTCATCAGGACGCTGTTCCAGGTCTACCAGCTGCTCAGAAAGCAGTTCCAATATCTCTCCGGCTTCAACCAGAAAGTCCTGGAGGATCTCTTCATCCGCATCGAAACTCATGCAATCGCTCCTTTAAAAGCCAAGGCTGGATAACAGGTCATCTACATCATCCTGGCTGGCAACAACGCCTTCTACTGTATTATCTGTCTGTGGCCCTTCGGCTACGATATCCGGCCCGTTATCAACGGCCGCTTTCGCTGCTTCCAGTTCATGACTGATGCCGGTGATTTCATCCACCTGCCCTGCCATGGCCACCAGACCGACCAACCTACCTTCCACATCACGAATGAGGTTGATCACCTTATGTATTACCTGGCCCGTCAGATCCTGAAAATCCTGCGCCAGTACAATTTCTGAAAATTGCTTTCGTATCTGTTGAGCATTACCTGCCGTGCTGTTGAGATACTTGTCTATGTCCCTGCTGAGTTCACGAAATTCTGCCGAACTCATTTCCCGGTTCATAAACTTCTGCCATCGGGCAGCCAGTGCCGCGCCTTCATCACCGATATTCTGTGCCAGTGGCACGCCGGCGTCGGCAAGATCCATCGTGCGGTTGGCCGATTTATCGGTCATTTCCAACACGTAGGTCAGTTTGTCGGTAGTTTCGGTAATGTCAGAGGCTGCACCTACCGTATCCACCTTCAGGTTTTTGATTGACTCGTGCAGGGCGCGGGTCAGTCTTCCGATCTCCTGGTACAGTGTCCTGTCCCGGATTTCATTGAGATCGTTAACCAGTGCAACTGCCTTGCCCAGATCTCCCTGCTCCAACTGCACCAGCATATTTTCTGCCAACGCACGGATTTCTGAGCCAACTCCGCTTTCCTTGCTGTCGAGGTTCACATCCACCATTGCGACACCTATCGTCAGCCTTCAACACGTTCAAAAATCTTATCGATCTTCTCTTTCAGTACTGCAGCGGTAAATGGTTTCACTACGTAACCATTAACACCCGCCTGGGCCGCCGCCACAATCTGATCGCGCTTGGCTTCAGCGGTTACCATTAGCACAGGCAGCGATTTCAGCCGCTCGTCCTGACGTACATGCTTGAGCAGATCAAGTCCGGTCATGCCTGGCATGTTCCAGTCAGTAACGAGAAAGTCGAAATCGCCATTCTGAAGCATAGGCAATGCCGTCGTACCATCATCAGCTTCCTGGGTGTTGGTGAACCCCAGGTCGCGCAGCAGGTTTTTAACGATACGTCTCATTGTCGAGAAATCATCCACAATGAGAATTTTCATGTTCTTGTCCAAAGCGACCTCCAATAATCGACTTTTACAAACCAAGTCGGTCCTGATTTCAGTTTAGACGCAGTTATCGGTTTAGCCAGAAAGAAGGGAGAAAGATGGAGAGAATATAAGGAGAGGACTGGCCGGAGCGGATAAAACGGCGTAATGCCGGCTCAAAGCCAGTCGTTCAGACGAGCGCGCAGACGGTGTGTTGCCTGTGAATGGAGCTGTGAAACACGGGATTCACTGACCCCGAGTACAGCGCCAATTTCTTTCAGATTAAGCTCTTCGTCGTAATACAGCGCCAGTACGAGCTGCTCTCGCTCAGGTAAGGCTCCGATCGCCTCAGCCAGGTGTTTCCGGAACGCATCCCGTTCCATTCCTGCACCCGGCCCGGGGGTCGTTTCATCCGTAAATTCGTGACCACTGTCGTTTTCAACAATTTCTTCGTAGCTGAATAAGCGACAACCGGCACTGTCTTTCAGAATCTGGTGGTATTCGTCCTGGCTGATACCCAACGCGGCAGCAACTTCACTGTCTTCGGCATCACGGCCTTTTTCAGATTCCACCTGTCGTATGGCATCAGAAATACGGCGGGAATTCCGGTGCACAGAACGAGGAGCCCAATCACCTTTACGAATTTCATCCAGCATGGCACCGCGAATGCGAATACCTGCGTAGGTTTCAAAGCTTGCGCCTTTACCACCATCGTATTTTCTCGCGGCTTCGAGTAATCCGATCATACCTGCCTGAATAAGATCATCGACCTGAACACTGTCAGGCAGGCGTCCCATCAGGTGGTGCGCAATGCGTTTTACCAGAGGCGCATGCTCACGAACCAGATCATCAAAATTTACGTTCTGTACGTCGGAATACACCAGACAACTACCCGTTGACACCTGTCATGCTCCTACCTGATCCACCAGCCTGTCGACAAAGAATTCGAGGTGGCCACGAGGGGTTGAAGGAAGCGGCCAGCTGTCGACTTTTTTCGCCAGCGAGCGGAATGACGTTGCAGCCTTTGAACGAGGATAGGCTTCAATAACTGCTTTCTGGCGCTGTACAGCACGTTTAACAGCGTCATCCTGAGGTACCGCGCCAACATACTGCATAGCAACATCGAGGAAGCGGTCAGTCACCTTGGTGAGTTTAGCGAACAGCGCCATCCCTTCCTGTGGTGATCTGACCATGTTGGCCACAACACGGAAGCGGAAAAGACCATAATCGCGGTTCAGCAATTTAATCTGCGCATAGGCATCCGTAATTGAAGTTGGCTCGTCAGTAACGACCACAAGGACTTCCTGCGCTGCACGAACAAAACTTAAAACGGTGTCTGAAATACCGGCTGCAGTATCAACAATCAGGACATCAATATCGTCGCCGATATCACTGAACGCCTGAATCAGCCCCGCATGCTCCATAGAATTGAGTTGCGATAATTTCTGCGTACCCGATGACGCCGGTACAATGCGAATGCCACCCGGGCCTTTCACCAGAACGTCGCGCAGATCGCATTCACCCTGCAGCACGTTTTCGATCGTACGATTGGCACTGATGCCTAAAAGAATATCAATATTCGCCAGACCCAGATCGGCGTCCAGCAGAACAACACGGCGCCCCATTTCTGCGAGTGCAATGCCCAGATTCACTGAAACATTGCTCTTGCCGACACCACCCTTGCCACCGGTAACTGCGATAACCTGTACTGGATGAGTTGCCATTACGTCTTATACTCCGTGTTGAAAACTTTGTTGCTGGGTTGCCAGGCTCATAGCTTCTGCTGCCTGCCAGCGTGTTCTTGCCATGCGCGCCATCTGTTCTGCCAATGTCACCAACCGCTCAGCATCCGGGTAGTGAAGATCGTCCGGAATGTGCGGGCCGTCCGTGATCAGTGTCAGAGGCAGACGCGCAAGGGCCGCGACGCTTAATCCGGCACCTAAACTGAAGCATTCATCCAGTTTGGTGAATACACAGCCGTGCAGGCCAACATCTTTAAAATGCTCGTAATTTTCCTGCAGGCAACGGGCCTGACTTGTCAGAGGCAATGCCAACAGCTTACGGATATCCGGACCTGCCTTTTTAAGCATAGACAATTGTGAGGAAAAGTGTGGATCCTGACTGGCAAGGCCTGCAGTATCGATCAGCACCAGTTTTTTATGACGCAGGGTCTGCAAAGCCTGAGCAAGATCACCGCCCTGATTAACGGTTTTCATTTCAATACCGAGAATCCGGGAAAACGCTTTTAACTGGTCATGGGCCGCTATGCGGTAATTATCGAGGGTGATCACCGCTACCGAATCAGCCCCATTATGCTGTACAAAACGAGCGGCGATTTTACCGATGGTAGTTGTTTTACCTGCCCCCGTTGGACCGACCAAAGCAAAACGTCCACCCTTTTCCAGTACGCCCTGAGGCAGTAATGGCAGGTCACTCTTAATGACGTTGAGTGCATTTTTCCAGGCATGCTCCAGATCGTCGGTCTTATCAGCCAGGCTGACAATGCGATCGGCCCAAGCTGGTTCAAGTCCGAGATCCTGGCAACGCTGCCATAGTTGCGACTGCTGCCAGGTTAACGGACGGCGGGTATCCCACGCACTGCCCTGATGGCTGACAAGCCAGTCTTTCAATTCACGTAGTTCACCCTGCATTTCCTGCAGGTGCGTCTGATAGCTGTCGTCAGTGCGCGCTTTTTCCTGGCCTTGCTCCCCGCGCAGGGCAGCGAGCGTATCGCGGATGCCGCCCTGACTCGACAGGTCTCCAGCACGGGCAATGTCTTCACGCTCACTGCGACGCTGGCGCTGTTCTTCGGTAGAACGAGACGCCTGTCGTGCAGCATCAAGCTCACGCTGCAGGCGTAACTGTCGGTCAAGCTCATCCTGCTGCCCACCCGAAAGCTCGCTGAGCATTTCACTGCTGGCGACGACTTCAATCCCCTCGTCCAGCTTACGGCTGGAAACAATCACGGCGTCAGGGCCCAGTTGAGCAGATACCTGCTTCAGGGCCTGGTGCATGTTGTCGGCAACGAAACGTTTTACCTTCATAATTTTGCCTCGTTACGATTTACCGCCCACTGCGGCCACAATCGTAATGCTCTTGTTGTCCGGTACTTCCTGATACGCCAGGACATGCAGCTGCGGGATACTGTTTCGCACAAACTGCGCCATCGCCGGTCTCAGTTGAGACGTGACCAGCAACACTGCCGGGCGACCGGCTGCTTCCTGTGTATGTACCGACTCGGTCAATGAGCGTTGCAGCGTGTCGGCCATGCCTGGTTCAAGTACCAGACCCTGTTGACCACCCTGCTGTGCGCTCTGCTGTAGGCTTTTCAGCAATAATTGTTCCAGCCCCTGATCCAGCGTCATAACCGGCAGTTCATCAGTGTTTCCGAAGATATTCTGAGTAATCATGCGGGCCAGAGACAATCGGGCGCTCGCAGTCAAAGCGGCGATATCTTGACTCTGTGCTGGAGAGTTCGCCAAAGACTCGGCGATTGAGCGCAGATCCTTAATCGGCACCTGCTCGCGCAGCAGATTCTGCAACACAGCCAGCAACTGGCTGATGCTGACTTTATTGGGCACCAGCTCTTCGGCCAGTTTAGGAGTTGATTTCGCCAGCATATCGACCAGCTTCTGAGCATCTTCATGACCGATCAACTCGTGAGCGTGGTACTGCAGTTTCTGGTTCAGATGCGTGGCTACAACGGTACTGGCATCGACCACGGTGTAACCCAATGTCTGGGCACGTTCTTTCTGATCTGGCGTAATCCAGTAAGCCTCCATACCAAAGGCAGGATCAACCGTCGCCATACCATCAATTTTTCCGAATACCTGACCCGGATTAATCGCAAGCTCCCGCTCCGGATGAATTTCAGACTCCGCCAGAGTCACCCCCATCAGGGTGATGCGATACTGGTTTGGAAGCAGATCGAGGTTGTCACGAATATGTACCGACGGAATAAGAAAACCCAGCTCCTGAGATAACTTGCGACGAACACCTTTGATCCGGCTAAGCAATTGCCCACCCTGATTTTTATCCACAAGCGGAATCAGGCGATAACCGACTTCGAGACCGACCCGATCCACGGGTTCCACGTCATCCCAGCCCAGTTCTTTCACTTCCAGTTGCTTCATTGCTTCTGCGGCTTTTTCCTGCGGCGCTGCCAGAGCATTCTTCACAGCTCCATCTTTGCCTGCTACTGGTAATGCCGTCGGGCTGGTCACACCCAGACGTTTAGCAACCGCATCCCCTAACTGGCCCCCCTCTTTGCGCCAGCGAATAACATAAGCAGCAATACCAGCGATCAGTGCAGCACTGATAAATACCGTGTGTGGCATACCCGGCACCAGGCCCATCAGCAAAAGCAGACCAGCAGATACGGCAAGTGCACGGGAGGAGGCGAACATTTGCCCAAAAACCTGCTCGCCCATATCTTCGTCGTTACCGTTACGGGTCACCATGATGGCGGTCGCAGTCGACAGTAACAGCGATGGAATCTGAGCAACCAGACCATCACCAATCGCCAGCAAGGTATACGCGGCAACCGCATCGTTAAACGTCAGATTATGTTGTGCCATACCGATAGCAAAGCCACCGGCAACGTTAATAATCAGAATCAGAATACCAGCGACTGCATCGCCTTTTACGAATTTGCTGGCACCATCCATCGCCCCGTAAAAGTCGGCTTCGGCCGAAATATCTGAACGACGCTGCTTCGCCTGATCGGCATCAATCAGACCCGCATTCAGATCCGCATCGATGGCCATCTGTTTACCTGGCATAGCGTCCAGAGTAAAACGCGCGCTGACTTCAGAGACACGGCCAGCACCCTTGGTGACCACGACGAAGTTAATAATCATCAGAATCATAAAGACAACGAGACCAACCGCGTAGTTACCGCCAATCAGTACTTCACCAAAAGCCTCGATAACTTTACCTGCTGCGTCACCACCCTCGTGCCCGTTGAGCAAAACTACGCGAGTCGAAGCAACGTTCAACGCCAGGCGCAGCAAGGTAGCAATGAGGAGGATGGTCGGAAAAATGGCGAAATCCAGTGGACGGCGGGCATAGACACTGACCAGCAGAACAACGATCGACAACGCAATATTGAAGGTAAAGAAGGTATCCAACAGAAATGGTGGTAACGGCAATGTCATCATGCCGAGCAGCACGAGAAGCATCACAGGAATACCCATATTTCCCTGGATCAGCACCGAAGCGCCGCTCTTTAACTGTCCGACGACATTTGCACTGCTTGCCGTTGCCATTGTGTCACCCGTCAAAAATTTGATTCGAATTTCGCTATACAGGCTTTATCGCAAGAAGCGTTCCAGACCTTCTGAACGAAGCAAAAGAAACGAGAAAAAAATTAGGAAAATGGCGGGGCGGTTTAAAACAGCAGCTTAAGAATCAGCTGCTGGATCAGGGTCGACACGCAGGTCTCGAGGGATCGGCATATCCGGTTTACGCTCAGGTTTTGGACCGCGACCTTTGGCATAGTTATCCATCTGGTATATGTAAGCCAATACCTGAGCAACGGCGATGTACAGCCCTTCAGGAATTTCGTCACCCACCTTGGTGTGGGTATAAAGGGCACGGGCAAGCGGCGGTGCCTGCATTTGCGGAACGTTATTCTCTTTGGCGATTTCACGAATCTTCAAAGCGACCTGATCGGTACCTTTCGCCAGTAAAATCGGCGCTCCCATAGCTGCGGCCTGGTATTTAAGAGCCACCGAATAATGCGTCGGGTTAGTAATCACCACATCGGCTTCCGGCACATCAGCCATCATCCGACGCTGAGCTATTTCACGCTGCAACTGACGAACCTTACTCTTAACCTCGGGCTTACCTTCGGTTTCTTTGTATTCGTCTTTCACTTCCTGCATCGACATACGCATTTTCTTAGTGAAGCTATGTATCTGCCAGGGAACGTCAACGATCGCAATAATCGCCGTCGATAAACAAAGAAATAGCACGCTCCATAAAATAATTCCCACCGCATGGTCGACCGCAGGTTCAAGCGCCTGATGCTGGATTGCCATCGCTTCACTGAAGAAATACATCAACACCAGCCAGGCAACGGTACCAACGACCAGTACCTTAGCCCAGGCTTTAAACAGCTCGACCAGCGAGTTCATAGAGAACATCCGCTTCAGACCACTCAGTGGATTCAGACGATCAAGCTTGGGCATAAAGGCTTTGGTTGAAAACAACCATCCACCAACAAACAAGGGGCCGGCAAACGCTGCAACCAGCACCAGTAACAACCAGGGTGCCAGTGCAATGGCCGCTTCGAGGATAGAAGCATTCAGATACGAGCTCATCATGCCGGTATCGAAGGCGGTGTTACGATCAAACGAGAATGAGTTGAGTGCTAAGCCAGTAACCCGCTGCGTCATAAATGGGCCGAATATAAGCAGACCGACAGCACCAATAACCAGAACCAGTGTTGTACCCAGCTCTTTTGATCGGGGAACCTGGCCCTCGTCGCGAGCCTTTTCAAGTTTTCGCGACGTGGGTTCTTCGGTTTTTTCCTGACTGCTGTCCTGTTCTGCCATGCTCGGATCTCGTCGTTAGACTACATGCTTACTAATTTTTTCAGGAATTCAAACAAGGTATCCATATAGTTATGGAAACCCAGCGCCATTTCGTCCATGTTCAGCCACATAATCAACAGGCCGATAATCATGGTGACTGGAAAACCCAGCGCAAAAATATTCAGCTGAGGAGCGGCCCGGGTCATCACACCAAATGCCAGATTCACAATCAGCAGAGCTGCCATCGCAGGCAACGAAATAATCACTGCAGCGGCAAACATCCAGCCACTCCAGCGAATCAACAATCCAAACTGATCAACTGAAAAGCTGCCCATGCCAATAGGCATACTCCGGAAACTGTCGACCAGAATCTCAATCAGTACCAGATGCCCATTTAATGCCAGAAATACCAGGCTGACCATAAACAGAAACCACTGTGAAATTACGACCACAGATGCGCCCTGACTGGGGTCAACCGTTGTCGCGATACCCAGACCTGTCTGCATCGCAATTAACTGGCCGGCAATCACAAAGACCTGCATCAGAAGCTCGGTAACAAAGCCCAACAGAATACCGATCAACATCTGCTGAAGGATAATAATCAGCGACGCCAGCGATAGAGCATCCACCTTTGGCATAGGTGGTAACAGCGGTGCGACAACAAAAGTAATAGCAACGGCCAGAATCAGGCGGATACGCATGCTTACCATACGCGTACCGATCAGGGGCATGACCATCAAAAGTGCAGAAATACGGGCGAATGGATACAGGTAGCGACTTACCCAGTGGCTGACTTCTATCGCATCCAGTTCAAACACAGATCACCCGACAAGAAACGGAATATTGGTATAAATATTCCGGGTAAAGTCGAGCACAGCGCCGACCGCCCAAGGGCCAAACATAATCATCGCCAGGAGCGTCACAATCAAACGCGGCAGGAAAGACAATGTCTGTTCGTTAATCTGAGTTGCCGCCTGAAAAGTACTCACCATCAGGCCCACCAACAGACTGGGAATAATAATTACGACTACGATCGCCAGCACCAGATAGAGTGCGTTGGTGAAAATATCGCCGATCATTGCGTCCGTCATGCTGCCTCCTGTCTCTTAATGCCGCTCTGCACCACTAGGATTTACCGCTAAATAGTCCCGAAACTGTTTGCCAGCGTTCCCATAATTAATGCCCAGCCGTCGATTAATACGAAAAGCATAATTTTAAATGGCAACGAAATAATAATGGGCGACAGCATCATCATACCCATGGCCATCAGAATACTGGCGACCACGAGATCGATAATCAGGAACGGAATAAATATCAGAAAGCCGATCTGAAACGCAGTTTTCAACTCGCTGGTGATAAATGCAGGAATCAGAATGTGGATCGGAGTTTCCTGTGCTGAAGGAATATCCGTGCGCCCACTGATTCTTACAAACAGATCAAGGTCTGTTTCGCGGGTCTGAGCGAGCATAAACTCATGTACAGGGACAATGGCGCGATCCAGCGCTTCTTTCGGTGTTATTTCTTCTGCCAGATACGGCTGTATCGCGTCGACATTAATGATGCGGAATACCGGCATCATGATGAATAGAGTCAGAAACAACGACAGCCCCAGTAATACCTGATTCGATGGTGTCTGCTGCAGACCAATTGCCTGACGCAGAATCGCCAGTACTATGATAATCCGGGTAAAGGAGGTCATCATGATCAGCAGCGACGGCAACACCGTCAGCATGGTCATGATGGCCAGAATCTGAATGGTTACTGTGTATTCACCACCATTATCTGTGGCGTTGTATACCACTGCCGGAATTCCCGGGATGGTGTTTGCACCTGCTACAGCTCCGGCAACCGGGTCAGCAGCCATGGCAGGAATGCTGATGAGTAAACACAGAAATGGAATAATTCGCGCAATAAGCCGCCCTGACCAGATCATTTACGCACCGCCATTTTCAGTATTTCTGAAAAATCTGCCGGGCTCTCTGTCTCGTTCGACAGAGGTTCTTTCAGTTCGGCTAATGTCGTTATCTGTTGAGAGGTTATACCAATCACCAGCTGTTGATCACCGGCCTGAATAACCGCGACTTTCTCACGCGTACCAACAGGCATGACGGCAATCATTTTGAGATTACGGCCAGCACCTGCAAGCTGACCGGCGCGTGTTTTATTAACCAGCCATGCCAGCAGCAGAATCATACCGACTACCACTAACAGGAAGAAAAATACCTTCCCAGCACTGGCAACGGGCGTTGTTGTCAGCAGTGGGGATGCTGCGTCTT
>Ga0255776_10007508_pt1 | contig 10936 bp, 7 predicted proteins | sample 071ome_19_FD_179974 | JGI IMG/M metagenome (GOLD analysis project Ga0255776, IMG submission 179974) | Coastal salt marsh microbial communities from the Groves Creek Marsh, Skidaway Island, Georgia - 071413AT metaG (version 2) | ecosystem: Environmental > Aquatic > Marine > Intertidal zone > Salt...
GTGTCCAAAGCTGCTGATGTGTTGATGATTTATATCCAGGGAGGAACTTCTCTGAGTATGTCGGGTTTACAATCGGTTTCAAAAGAGATTAGAGAAGCATTCAAAGCAGGAGAGGAGGTAGTGTTTGGTGCTCATGTGGATGAAAACATGGGAGAAGAAGTTAAGATTACGGTTCTGGGTGCAACATCTCTGGAACCTATCATTAAGCCGGCAGATGTCGCACCTGTTAGCCAGCAGGTTTTGGAACTTGCTACCCTGTCTAAGCAATCCCACAAATCAAAACTTGATTTGGGTTCAGTGAAAGAGCCTTTAAACCCACCCAAGACGAAGAGATTTGCCAGAAGGAAGCGTGATGAAAATCATGATCAAAATACATTCCCTTTTATGGAACCCCATAACCAACGAGGTATTTTCGATGATTTACCCAAAAGGAATCTGTATGAAGGCGAAGATCTTGATGTGCCTTCTTATTTGAGAAGAGGGGTTAAAATAGCCATCTAAGCTGACCATTATTTTTTCGGTTCTAGATCAACCACACTATGAAGGTTTGACCTATTTCGTAATTTTACTTTGATAGGTTTAAAAATGAAGAGTTCCCTTCTAGTGTTTTTATCCTTTTGGATGTTAACAAATTCATCTTTCGCTAAGATTTCACATTTGCTGGTTACCAGCATAGGAGAGGGTATTGTTGAATTAGATAAAACAAAATCGGAAAAAGTTATTTCCTCTTCTTCATTTTTGCCCCACGGAGTTTCGCTCCATGTAAAACCCCAAAGTGGCATTGAAACTCTTGCTGCCGGATACCAATTTCGCTTTGGGGCATCCACCTCGTTTCAGTGCCTAGATGAATCTTTAGAATTATTTAGTGGATCTTTGTTTATCCGTTCAAGAAATATTAACAACAAGATCGATATCAATGGTCCTGAAATTTCTTTGAGGGTTTCGGGTTCTGGATCATCTTTGATTCAAGTTGAACCGAATGGTGGACTAAAATGCGTAGGTTTGCTTGGTTCTTTAAAACTTAGTGCAGGTAACCAGACAATGGTCCTGCTTCCTGGGGAATTGGTTTTCACAGATTTAAAGACTGATTCTTTTAGTGAAAAAGTAACCGTAGATCTTGAAAATCTCTTAGAAACTTCTTTTCTCATTTCTGGCTTTTTGAACAGTGCCAGCTTTGAAAGTGCTTTAAAAAATGTGGCAAACTTACAAAAAGATGCCATTGGAAAAACTTATAATGCTTCTGTTGGAAGTGCGAATAGTTTATCCAATTTTGAAGTCATCTCCCGATCTACTCAAGATTCCTCCAATGAGAACGGGATTTCCTTCTTAAAGAAGGAAGATTACATACTTCCTTCAAAATCTCCTTTAGATGAACTTTTGGGGCGGTCACCTCATACCTTGAAACACACTCCGAAACCTGCAATTCATCCATCTTCCGAGCAACACTCTGGAAATGCTGCGATTCATCGCCCTTTTCCAAGCCGTTTACTTCGTGGTAATTAAACCCTTTCATCCTTAATTATATGACAGATTACAGTTTTATACCGGTTTTGGCTTCTTCGGGTGATAGCGGCTATCTTTATGGCTTATTCTTTTTGATTATTTCTTTAATTATCGGAGCCGCTACCCGACACTTTCTTCAGCGAATTCCGCTTCCTTTTACTGTTTTATTACTTCTGATTGGTTTGGGATTGGGTGGACTCAATCGAGCTTATGGTCCCCATGGAGGTCATGCTCATTCTGGAGATCATGTGGCTGGTGAAGTTCATGGAGTTTGGGATAAGTTTATCGATACTCTAAGCGGGGCGATTTCATGGGGTGGAAATCTGGATGGGCACCTCATTCTCTATGTTTTTCTTCCAATTCTCATATTCGAGGCCGGATTTGCTTTGGATGTACATACCTTCAAGAAATCTTTTCTAAACGCATTCTACTTGGCCGGTCCCGGCATAGTAACCGCTACTGTGATGACAGGCTTAGCCTTCATGGGGTTGATTGCCGCATTTGGCGGTAGTGGAGGTGTGCTCGAAGACTGGAATGTGGATTCTGGTGCCTTTATCGTTCTTGCATCGATGCTTTTCGGTGCAGTGGTGAGTGCAACCGATCCTGTTGCGGTGGTCGCACTCTTGAAAGAACTTGGTGCGAGTAAAAAGCTAGGTACTCTGATCGAAGGCGAATCATTACTGAATGATGGTACGGCAATCGTGGCTTTCGTCTTGCTGATTGGGGTCGTGACTGGAGCCGAACAATTTTTAGGTACCGGTAGTTTTATCGGGAGTGCGGCGATTGGATTTGGGAAAATTGGTGCAGCAGGTGGGCTCGTAGGTGTCCTGATTGGCTTGCTAGCGATTGTGTGGGTGAGGAAAGTTTTTAATGACCCACTTATTGAAATTACCGTAGTTTTGGTTACTGCTTATGCGGTATTTTTTGTTTGTGAGCATTTCTTTCATGTTTCGGGAGTTCTTGGCCTAGTCGCTTTGGGGATTGTTATGGCAGGTGTGGGTCGCACTCGAATTAGCCCTGAAGTTGAACACTTCATGCATGAATTCTGGGAATTCACCGCCTTCGCTGCCAATGTGATCATCTTTATTGTTGTTGGTGTGGTCATTGCTCAAAAAGCACATCCTACGGGGATGGACTTTTTGATCCTCTTTTTAGTCTATGTGGCCATTCACCTGGTTCGGGGAATCAATATGGGAATGTTTTACCCTTTGATGAAAAAGGCAGGCTACGGTTTGCCGGGTAAGGACGCCGTCGTTGTTTGGTGGGGTGCTTTGCGTGGAGCCATTGGGTTGGCTTTGGCACTTGTGGTATATTCCGAAAATTTAAGGTATGAATTTGAGATTGATGATGGGGGAAGCGGTTATTCCGCTAAAACGACTTCTATTTTTGTAGTAGATGCAAAGGAAGCTCTTTCTTATTCCCAACCAAATCCAAGTCTTAACCTCTACGGGATGGCTGCAAACTCTTTTGCTCAGGCACAAATTTCAAACGGAAGAATCGTAGGAATTTCTCAATCTCCAGAAACAGCTGGGATCATACTTGGAAAGAAAAATTCCAAAGATGCATCTCAATTAAGGGAAGACTTGGCAAGTGGGACAAAGAAGGTGGTTATTTTTGGAGAAGGGCAGGGGGCGATTGCTCAAGCCTCCTTGGTGGGCATTTCAGCAAGGGTCAGGGATCAGTTTTTGTTTCTGATCTCTGGAATCGTACTTCTTACTTTGCTCGTTAATGCCACCACCATTAAAACTTTAGTAAATAAGCTAGGCCTAACCGAGTTGCCAGCAGTCAAAAAACTGATGTTTTCAAACGCTACTGGAAATATCTCCAATGTTTGTGAACTAGAAATGGATCTCCTCAAAGATGATCGGTTCCTAAGTGGCGCAAACTGGGGACTTGTGAGAAATTATTTACCCGAACCAGTCAGCTATCCTCTAACGGCAAGAGAGTTGGAGTCGATGGACACCTTGGCGGAGGCAAGAAGAAGATTGCTTGAAAAGGAGAGAAGTAGTTACTGGTCTCAGTTTCGATCGGGTTTGCTCTCTGCCCGAGCGGTTGCACAACTTGATAACAATTTGAGTGAGTTCTTGGATTTTCAAGGAAAGGTCCCTATGACCGAAAGAAGTTATCTCGATGATATCTGTACCGTTAGTAAACTTAGCGAAGCACTGAAAGACATTCCATTTCTCAAAAGATATTTCTCCGATAAGATTACTGTCGGTTATGATGCATCTAAAGCTTTTGTTATTGCCCAGCAAGCTATGGCCAAGATGGTCGATAGCTTTGTTCGTGAGTTGGATGATAGCGGCGATTTGGACAAACAACAAAAAACGGCTCGATTGTTAAAAGACGAGATTCGCCAAAACCGGCTTCGTGGTCTTCAGTACATTCGAAATATGCACGAGAATTACCCCGAGGTTACAGTGGGTATCGAAACCAAAGATGCCATTCGCTCTGTCCTCAACCACGAACGTGCATCTATCAAGAAGATGCGGGGAGATGGCATGCTAGAAGCCGACGAAGCTGCAAGAATGATTACTGCAGTGGAAGAGAGAATGAAAAATATAATGGAAAGTCCTCTCGAATTAAGACTGCCCTCTGCTGAAGAGGTTCTTAGGGAAGTAACTTGGCTCAAGGGAATGGACGATGAAGTCATAAGCAAGATTTTAAATGCATCGGAAACTCGTGTTTATAACTCTGGGGATGCCTTGATGAAACAGGGAGACTCGGGGGATGGTTTAATAGTGATCACACGGGGCAGTGTTAAGGTTTCGATCGGAGATGTGGTCGTGGATATTATGGGAAGAGGAGCCGTGATCGGTGAGATGGCCGTTTTAGCTGGTGTTCCTCGGACTGCTACTGTGAATGCAGATTCTACTGTCAATGCTCTTTGGTTAAATACGGATTCGATGCAGGCAATCATGAGCGATTCGCCTGAGCTCTCAGGGAGTCTTTGGAAAACCGCTTCCATGAGATTCGCAGAAAACTTACTAGGAGCGAAAGATCCCTACAATGGATGGAGTCAGATTCAGTTACGCAGATGGCTGAATGAAGGGGATGTCATTGCTCCCTCTGACGGAGAAACCACCAATCTCTATGGAAAGGTCGCTGTTTTGGTATCTGGTCAAGCAATACCTGCTGGCTCAACGGAACCAATCAATGCACCCGCTCACTTGGACCTTGCCGAGGCTACCTTTAATGGAAATGCCAAGGTTTTCATCCGTAACGCTTAGCTGATCTAATGTGGCGGAGAGGGCGGGATTCGAACCCGCGGTACCTTGCGGTACACAGCATTTCCAATGCTGCACAATCGGCCACTCTGTCACCTCTCCGTTGTGATTAAGTGAGAAATTAATGAATAACTTGCTACCTTCCGTCAATGTTCAAAACCGTGGAATTAGTAAAATTTTAAGACTTCGTCACAAATACTTAGGGAAATGGTTTTCGGGTTTGCTTGTTTGCAAGAATTAACTAAAAAAAGGGTAATGGTTTCTGACGAGTTTGGCTATAATAGTAAAGTTGAAGGTGAAGTAATTGTCACTCGTGCCGATGCAGTGGTTAATTGGATACGAAAACACTCTGTCTGGCCTATGCCTATGGGACTCGCTTGTTGTGCTATTGAACTCATGGCTTCCGCAGCTTCAAGGTATGATATATCCAGATTTGGTATGGAAGTGATGAGGTTTTCTCCTCGTCAATCTGATTGCATGATTGTCGCGGGAACCGTTACCTACAAAATGGCAGAAGTTGTTCGTAGAATATACGATCAAATGGGTGATCCCAAATGGGTGGTCGCTATGGGAGCATGTGCCTCTACTGGTGGTATGTACCGATCTTATGCAGTAATGCAAGGTGTTGATAATGTCGTGCCTGTAGATGTCTACGTAAGTGGATGTCCTCCGCGTCCCGAAGCTTTATTGGATGCGATGATGAAATTACAGGACAAAATCGGGAGGGAATCGTCAGTTAAAAACCTGTCTAAAACTCCTGAGCCTCTTTCTGCTTCCTGATACAATGATTGACGAAGACTTCGTCAAGTCCCTACTCAATGGGCGAGAATTCCTTAAGCTATTGCATCAGAATGATTGCCTTACCCTATCCTGCGAGCCTCAGCATTTTGTCTCTTTTTGTGAACATCTTAGGGATCAGGAAACCTTCGACTTACTTGTCGATTTAACTGCTTTAGATCATGGATTGGAAGCTGATATCCGTTTTTCCACGGTTGTTCACATTTATTCTCTCGTGCACAAATCATACATTCGGATTCATGTCGATTGCATGGACAACGAGTCACCTTCTGTGCCATCCATTTCCTCTATATTTCCAGCGGCTAATTGGCATGAGCGTGAAACCTTCGATATGTTTGGGATAAATTTCGTCACTCATCCCAACCTCAAACGCATTCTAATGTGGGATGATTACCCATATTTTCCTCTGCGGAAGGAATTCCCTCTAGCTGGAATCGAAGTGCCTTTGCCTGCTGCAGATGTTTCGGAGGTCACGGGTGCAGCGGTGGATCCTGCACCTATGATGGGCGGTCCTTTTGTCTCGTCCGGTAGCTCGAGGTTGAGTCAAGCCGAACCTCGTGCCAAAGATGAAAGTTGGACAGAAGATTCTGAAAAGCCCTTATGAGTACTACGGTTAAAGAAGTCCAAATCGGGGATGTCGGTGCCAAAGCAGCCTTGCATTCTGATGAAGGTAAGATGACTCTCAATGTTGGTCCATCCCACCCTACAACTCATGGCGTACTTAGATTGATGATGGAGCTTGATGGTGATTTGATCACCCGTTGCGAGCCCGTCCTTGGATATCTTCATCGCGGAGATGAAAAGATCGCTGAAAATATGACTTACAACCAATTTGTTCCTTACACGGACAGATTGGATTACCTCGCTCCGCTTGCAAACAATGTTGCGTACGCAATTACTGTTGAAAAACTTGCAGGTATTGAATTGCCCGAGCGTTGCGAAGCAATTCGTGTTTTGGTTTGTGAAATGGCCCGTATATCGAGTCATCTTCTCGGAATGGGTGTGTTTGGAATGGATGCTGGTGCATGGACTCCATTCATGTACACCTTTACAGAAAGAGAAAAGTTGTATTCTCTTTTTGAGGAATTAACCGGGGCTCGATTCACTACAAGTTATACACGCATTGGTGGAGTAGCGAGGGACCTTCCTGATGGCTGGCTTCCGAAGGTAGAGAAGTTTGTCGATGAATTACCAAAGGCGATTGAAGAAGTTGAAAAATTGCTCACCCGAAATCGGATTTTTCTCGACCGAACCGAAGGGATCGGAACCATATCTAAAGAAGACGCGATCGCATTTGGTATAACTGGCCCAAACTTACGGGCAAGTGGAGTAGATTTGGATCTTCGCAAGGATAAGCCTTACAGTGGTTATGAGAAATACGATTTTGATGTTCCTATTGGTACTCGGGGCGATTGTTACGACCGTTACCTTGTTCGGATTGAGGAAGTGAGGCAGAGTATTTTAATTATTAAACAAGTCATAGCGAGCATGCCCAAAGGTTTGTGGTATGCTGAGGATGCCAAAAAGATATTTGCTCCCCCAAAAGACAAAATCATGACGAGCATGGAAGAATTGATCCAAAATTTCATGATTGTTACGGAGGGACCTCAGGTGCCTCCGGGTGAAGTCTATTTTGAAGCCGAAAATCCTAAAGGTGCACTTGGCTTTTACCTAGTCTCCAAAGGTGGCGGCGTCCCTTACCGACTTAAAATTCGCGCGCCCAGTTTTTGTAATCTTAGTATCCTGGAAAAGCTTGTCCCTGGGCACATGCTTAGTGATATCACTGTGATTTTGGGTAGTTTGGATTTTGTTATGGGAGAATGTGATCGTTAATATGTCCAATCCCTTAAATCTGTCCGAAAACACTTTGTCGAAAATCGACGAAGTTGTTCCCAAGTACCCTGAGAAAAGAAGTGCAGCCCTTATGGTGATTCATTTGGTTCAGGATGAACTAGGTGCAGTTAATGACTTTGCATGCGAATGGATCGCGAACCGACTCGATTTGCAGCCTATAAACATTAAAGAACTCGTTACCTTCTACCCCATGCTTAGAGAAAAGCCATGGGGTAGAAAACATGTTCGTGTCTGCAGAACTTTGCCCTGTGCTTTACGTGGATCCTATGCAACCTGTAAATCTTTTGAGAAAAAATTGGGTGTTAAGGAAGGACATGTCCGAGAAGATGGTGAATACTCGCTTGAGTTTATGGAATGCCTTGCTGACTGCGGGCAAGGACCAGTGGTTATAGTCGATGAAAAAACTTACGAAAATGTGGATGGTGATCGTGCCGAAAAGTTTGCGGACCTTCTCCTAGATGGAAAACTCGATGAGTCTGATGAATTTCAAAGCTATGAGGATGCCCTTCTGAAGAAAACCGAAGAATAATTTGACTACCAAACTGATGAACGCACATCTCCAAGAAAGAAGAATCATTCTTAAACATGCCGATGACCCGTCTTACTCCAATCTAATCGGTTGTTATCTTCGCGAGGGTGGTTATGAGACCTTAAAAAAGGCCTTTGCGATGAAGCCTGAAGAAGTGGGCGAAGAGGTTCTCAAGTCTGGAGTTCGCGGTCGCGGAGGTGCAGGTTTTCCTGCGGGTATGAAGTGGAAATTTCTGGATCGAAAATCTGGGAAACCCATTTACCTGATCTGTAATGCAGATGAGTCCGAACCTGGTACTTTTAAGGACCGCCAAATTATGTACAAAGACCCTCATCAACTCATTGAGGGTATGATGATTGCAGCCTACGCTATTGGTGCGAAGCAAGCGTTTATCTACATCAGAGCCGAGTTTCATGAAGGAGCACGCATCCTTAACCGTGCCATACAAGAAGCAAAAGACAATGGGTACTGTGGGGACAACATTCTTGGGAGTTCATACTCGTGTGATTTGGTGGTTCACAGGGGAGCGGGTGCCTATATTTGCGGAGAAGAAACCGGTTTAATTGAATCTTTAGAAGGAAAACGCCCCAACCCCAGAATTAAACCTCCTTATTTCCCTGCCGTCCTTGGCCTTTATCAGTGTCCAACGATCGTAAATAATGTCGAGACCCTCTGTAATGTTCGTCACATTATAGAAATGGGAGGAGAAGAGTTTGCCAAAATTGGCAAGCCCAACAACACCGGTACTCGCATCTGGTGCGTATCTGGTCAGGTCATGAAGCCTGGATATTATGAATTTGAGTGCGGTGCCCTTACTCTAGGAGAGATGATTTTTGGTGTCTGTGGTGGACTGCGTCCTGGACGCAGCCTAAAAGCAGTTATTCCGGGCGGTTCTTCCTCAAAAATCTTAAGAGCTGACGAAAGGTTTAGTGGGAAACTAAAAGATGGTACTGAGTTTGATTGGGGCTTGGAAGATATTCCCCTTGATTTCGACGGACCTGCATCGGTTGGAAGTATGTCTGGTTCCGGAGGGATTATTGTAATGGATGATACCGTAGATATCGTCGAAGCCATGGCTAATATCAATGCTTTTTATGCCCACGAATCCTGCGGGCAATGCACACCCTGTCGTGAGGGTTCTCTATGGATGCGTAAGATCACTCAAAGAATGTGTTCTGGAGGAGCCCGAGAAGAGGACGCAGACCTTCTTCTTTCTGTGGCGAATCAAATTGAAGGGCGGACAATATGTGCATTTGGGGAAGCGGCAGCATGGCCCACTCAAAGTTTTGTCACCAAATTTAGAGATGACTTTATTAAAAAGGCTTCCGAAACTGTGGAAGAGAAAAACTCGCGGAAGCTTCAACTCATTTAATTCCCAGTTTTAATGATTTCTCCATCAAAAGAAGATTTGGTAACCATTACCTTGAATGGGGTTGAGGTTGAAGTTCCCAATGGAATCAATGCTGTTGAAGCTGCTGCCCTGCATGGGAAAGAAGTCCCTCATTACTGCTATCATCCTAAGCTTAGTGTAGCCGGAAATTGTAGGATGTGTCTTGTTGAGATGGGTACTCCTATGAGGGATCGATCAACAGGCGAAGCCATCCTTGAAGATGATGGATCTCCCAAGATTGGTTGGGTGCCCAAACCTGTGATTGGTTGTGCCACGAATGTGTCTGCTGGAATGCACCTACGCACGGAGTCGGACTTGGTAACTGAATGCCGCGAAGGTATTATGGAGTTTCTATTGGTCAACCATCCCCTGGACTGCCCCATCTGCGATCAGGCAGGTGAGTGTCGACTTCAGGAGTTTGCTACGGATTATGGCAGGGGATTTAGCCGTTACATTGAGAGAAAAAATGTGAAGCCTAAGCGGACTCGCCTTGGACCCCGTGTCACCCTTGATGACGAAAGGTGTATTTTGTGTTCTCGTTGCATACGCTTTTCCCAAGAGGTGGCTAAGGATGATGTCCTAGGTTTCGTTGATCGTGGAAGCTTTTCTACACTTACCTGTTTCCCTGGTAAGGAATTATCCAATAATTATTCTCTCAATACCGTAGACATTTGTCCGGTGGGTGCTCTAACCAGCACGGATTTCAGATTTAAAATGAGAGTATGGTTTTTGAAAGAAACCAAAAGTATTTGTACAGAGAGTAGCACCGGTTGTAATACAATCATTTCCAGCAGGGAAGGAGTGATTCAGAGAATTACTCCCCGTAGAAATGATTTAGTGAACGATACGTGGATGACCGATTCGGGTAGAGAAATTTACAAATTGGTAAAAGCCGAGAACCGTATTCTCAGGCCCTCTGTGGATGGGAAAGACCTCCCGCTTTCCGAGGGAATTTCTTCGGCGGTTCGTATTTTAAAGGATCGAAAGGTTGGGGTAGTTGCAAGTTGTAAGTCCACTATAGAAGAGCAGTTTTTGACCAAACTTGTAATCGATGCCACGAACGCTCAAGTTTACATCCGTGGACACTTTGGAGAAGATGATGGGATTTTGCTTTCTGCAGATCGTACACCCAATTTAAGAGGTGCTTTGATTAATGGGCTTACAGACAGTTATCCAGAGGATCATTTGAATGGACTTAACGAAGCACTAGCATCTGGTGAATTGGAATCTCTTTTTGTTATCGATGAAGACCTTCTTGTATCTGGTGTTGACCAAGAAAATCTCAAAGATGTAGATATCGTCTTCTTAGGTACCCACTCCCATGCCACATCCAATATGGCTCGTGTGGTCTTGCCTAGTTTTACCGTTTTTGAGAAGGAAGGTTCCTTTATCAACAAGTCATTTATTGTACAAGCCTTTGAGCAAGCCATACCTGGACCCGTTGGCTTGTCTTCGCAGGTGGAAATCTTATCCCAAATTATAAACCACCTTCGTGTAGACTCGGACCCATTAGATGCAAAGCTAGATGGGGTTTGGAAATCCATGGGAGAAGTATTACCGGATTTAATTGGTGATTGTGACTTTCGAAGTCTTGTAAAAGCACCCTTTCAAATCGATGGTTCTAAATGGTCTCAC
>Ga0255776_10007510_pt1 | contig 10935 bp, 10 predicted proteins | sample 071ome_19_FD_179974 | JGI IMG/M metagenome (GOLD analysis project Ga0255776, IMG submission 179974) | Coastal salt marsh microbial communities from the Groves Creek Marsh, Skidaway Island, Georgia - 071413AT metaG (version 2) | ecosystem: Environmental > Aquatic > Marine > Intertidal zone >...
TGCCATGTCGAGAAGACGTGTGGGTTGTTCGAGTTGGAGTAAATGTGCCTGAGTTACCCGAGTCGGGATTCGACCATGATGAAGATTGACCCGAGCTATTTTTTTCAAGGGCCCGGTTTGCCGTTTCAGCAACGTAGGCTCGATCTACTTTGTCCAACAAGCGCCCTATCTCATCACCGATGAGAAATCCTGCAACCGCTCCCGCTGCAGTAGCCGCAACTCTTCCGCTACCATCTCCGATTTTTGATCCTAACAAGCCTCCCATTGCACCACCAATAAGTCCGCCTAATTGCTGCCTTTGACCTGCATTATTGGTCATACATCCGGTTAAGGTGGTGGTTATCCCGAGAAGAATAAGTACAAATTGGATTGATTTCATTTTTTATGTCACCAGTTGCCTTTATTGGACTATGTTAAAAGGGTACACGAAAACGTGGTGCCTTTTCCAGCGCCAATTTTCAAATGGTTGACGCTTATTTAAGTTTTTTTTAAAAGGTAGGGTCTTACTTTATGGATACTGATGGGTCGTCAAACCCTATTAAACTCTTTGGATCCTGGTTCGAAGAGGCAGAGGCGAAAGAGCCTGATATTCCTAACGCCATGTCATTATCATCAGCCAATTCTGAGGGCCGCGTGTCATCGAGGATGGTTCTGCTGAAGGCCTATGATCAAAGGGGTTTTGTTTTTTACACGAATATTGGCAGTCGCAAAGGTCGCGACATCGCCGAAAATAGATCTGTTGCTTTGTTGTTCCATTGGAAATCACTAAAACGGCAGATCCGTATAACGGGTGCTGCAGAAAAAGTGGATGGAGAGGAAGCAGATACTTATTTTGCCTCAAGGTCGCGCGGTTCGCAGGTCGGCGCTTGGGCCTCAAGACAATCGGACCATCTCCGAAGTCGAGATTTGTTGGAAGATGCAATACGAGAGTTCGAGAAAGAGTTTGCAGATAAGGCGATCCCAAGACCGCCTTTTTGGACCGGTTATCGTGTTATTCCGCACGAAATAGAATTTTGGGATGAAGGAGAATTCCGGCTTCACGATAGAATTTTATATTCTTTGGAGGGCTCTGTGTGGTCAAAATCCTTGCTTTATCCATAATCTCACTTCATCCTCGTTTCTCCTTAAATTATTTTGATTAATAGCAAGAGGCAGTTCAGGATGAGAGGGCGATATGGCGATAAAGACGATACTAGCGTGTGTAAGTAGCGACGAGTTTTTGGAATCCGTGCTTGAGGCATCCCAGCGTGTGGCTTCCGGTTTTAATTCTCATATTGAAGTGCTTCATGTGCGCTCAGACCCGCGCGGACTTGTTCCTTACACGGGAGAGGGCATGGATGGCACCATGATAGAAGAGATTATGGAAGTCACAGAAAAAGAGAGTGGATTGAGGGCTTCAAAAGTCAATACTGCATTTAAATCCTTTTGCAATACTAATGAACATCTTCATCTTAACGGTGATAATGATAGCCAGGCTACGACGATTACCTGGAACGAGGAAGTTGGTCGAGAAGATGAGGTTTTATCCATTCGCGGACGACTGTTCGATATAATTGCGGTTGGCCAACCCGCAAAAGATCGAGCCCTACCCTCTCCAATTACCCTCGAAGCCGCGCTTTTGGACACGGGGCGGCCGGTCATGTTGGTTCCGCCTAATTTGCCTAGCACAACAGGAAAACATATCGCAGTCGCATGGGAGAGCAGTACTGAAGCAACTCGAGCGATATCCAGTGCATTACCTTTACTCGAGAAGGCGGAAAGAGTGACACTTTTGGTGAGAAACCCAATGGAACCTCCCGAAATTTCCGCAGAGCAGGCCTTAAATCGGTTTTCTTGGTCCGGTATAAGCGCGGATATTTTGCAGTTTAGCGGAGAGTCTGAAGAAGTGGGAGCTGCCTACCTAAATAGGTCGACAGAGATTGGTGCAGATTTACTTGTGAAGGGAGCATATGCGCGAGCACGGGTTCGACAGATGATACTTGGCGGAAGGACCCGCCATATAATTGGAAATGCCGAAATTCCAGTTTTACTTAGCAGATAAACGGAAGGGAGTTGTTGCTTCTTTCAATCCATGTGTGGATCGCGGTGCTTTGGAGCAAATCCTCTATAGGTCTTTATTTAAGGCTTGATGACAACGACTGTGCTAATACTAAATAAGGCCCAAACAATGGTACGCGGAGCCATTGATAGGTAGCAGCTATTAAGGCAGAGGGATGGATTATACATTTTCAATTATAGATATTGATTACCTTGAGATAGAGGGTATTCAATTAAAACTTCGAATTTATCGGCCCGAGGTGGAGGCCAAAATTTGGGTTATGGAAACCCATGGCGGCGCCTGGGCAAGTAACGATCGAACCTCTAACGTCGTTTTACATGAGGCACTCGCGAAAGCTGGTATTGGCGCCGTTGGGATCGATTTCCGCCTTTCATCTCAGGCCCAATATCCAGCGCCTTTGCAAGATATCAGTTACGCTATTCGTTGGTTTAAAAAATATGCTTCCGATATGGATATTGAGATCAAAAAATTGGGTGGCCTTGGGACATCAAGTGGGGGTCAGCAAATGGGATTGATTGCACTTAGACCAAATGACCAGGAGTATTGCCTCCCAGCCCCAGAGCTTTCTAATGTAGATCCATCCATCGATTTTTTTGCCGCTTGTTGGCCAATATTGGATCCCCTAGCTCGATACCACATGGCTCAGGAAAGAGGAAATCAGAGATTGGTTAGCAACCATCGAAAATATTTTGAAAATGAAGCGGCAATGGAGAGGGCTAACCCATATCGTTTGCTTGTTAGAGGAGAAGAAACTCATAGACCCCCAGTTATGATTATCCAAGGCACCGCCGACGACAACGTGAATCACGAATGGCAAGATGCTTTTGCAGAAAAGTACATTGCCGCGGGGGGTGATTGCCTAGTTCACAAATTTGAGGGACAGCCTCATACCTTCGCGACAAAAAATACAGGTGATCCGCATTCTAAATCGGCACTCAAGAAACTACAGGATTTCGTTTTTGCACAAATCAATTAACGGTGAGGGGTTCAGGCCAGCATCCCTGCTAGCAAGAGAAACTAAGATCGGTGATCATTGGTAACTGAGGCTTATATGCGCAGGGCATTTCTGCCTCTAGAGATGCCGGCTGGGGGTCGTCGATCTCTAAGTCTCCTTTTTTCATAAGTTCGAGGAGACAATCTCTAAAATTTAACTGTTGTTAGACATCATCTCGCGGTTGGGAAGGCGTGGTTTCAAAAGATTTTGCATTTTCTTCCATTTGAAGATGCTTATACGCGCGCATGGATAGGGGTAAAGTGCAACCATAGGTGATTATTATTCCAGCTAGGGTCCAGAGTGGTTCAGTGAACATCGCAGCTGCAAGAAATGCTATTGCTGCCATAGAGGCTCGGAAGTACTTGGTCCTTATCTTAATATTTTTGAAAGACCAAGTTGGAAGGCGGCTTATCATCAAGGCCCCAATAAGAAGAGTCCATGGTCCTGCCAGCCACGGAGAACGCAGCCAATCCCATGAAGTTTCGGCGAAGACCATGAGTGGAAGCAGTAGAAGGCCGGCTCCGGCAGGCGCGGGTATTCCAGTGAAAAACCTATTCGACCATGTGGGTAGAGAGTTTTCAGCCGAGGAGACATTGAATCTTGCCAGTCGGAGGACACAGCAGATAGGAAAAAGGAGGGCAATAGCCCAGCCGATACCTGCCGCCGCCTGTAATGACCAAAGAAACATGACAATTACCGGCGCTACCCCAAATGCTATACTATCAACAAGTGAGTCTAGTTGGCCGCCGAAATCTGATGAACCGCCTACCAATCTCGCAATGCGCCCATCTAGGGTATCCAAAAGTGCGGCTCCTGCAATTAGAAAAATTGCAATTTCCCACCTCTCCTCTAAACCAAATCGAATAGAGGTAAGACCGGCACAAAGCCCTAGCATTGTAAGCGCATTTGGAAGAAGCCTATGGATCCGCTCTCTTCGAATGTTCCTTTTAATGCTCTGTTCACTCGACCCCGACATCAGCGAACTTCTCCTTTGCGATCTTCATCTTCGGAGTTTAACCTAGCAATTACCGTCTCACCGGCGACAGCCTTTTGTCCCTCAACAACAAGCACAGTCGAGTTGGATGGTAGATAAACGTCTACGCGACTTCCAAACCGTATCATTCCAAACCTCTCACCCGCTCTGATATCCGCTCCATCAGGTATCCAACTTATTATCCTCCTCGCAATCAAACCGGCAATCTGCACTACAGCTATTTCCGTCTCGTCTTTGAGTAATATGCGAAGCGATCGTCGTTCATTGTCGACGCTAGCTTTGTCCAGTGACGCGTTAAAAAACTTGCCAGGATAGTATGCAGAATTGCGTATTTTTCCATCCACTGGAGACCTATTAACATGGCAATCGAACACATTCATAAACACACTGACGCGCCTCATTGACTCCGTTTTCATGCCTAGTTCATCGGGAGGATGGCAATCTTTTACTGATTGGACGACGCCATCTGCCGGGCTTATTACAAGATCGGGTCCTATGGGGGTGATTCTATGGGGATCACGAAAAAAATAGGCGCACCAGATGGTAAGTACGGCGCCAGTCGATCCCAAAATTTGGCCTGTCCATCCAGCAATTGAAAACAACAGGCTGGTGACTGCAGCAAAAAGGATAATGAAGGGCCAACCCTTTGGATGAATTCTAATTTTTACCATTCTAAAACAGAACTCTGCTTTGTTTTTACAATATTAACAAATTAATCTTTCATTATGAATTTCTTAATGAGACCACGGAGCCAACACTTAAACCAAGTGTTTCTGTGTGAGCTCTATTGACCGCTATTTCAATAAGTCCGTTTGAATTCTCATACCAGAACGCTTCTCCTGCCGCGACATCTGAAAAAACTCTAGCTCTCCTAAATTTATGTTCTCTAAAACTTATCACGGTTTGGGCGGTCAGATTTGAAGCGCGAAGCCCAGTAATAGCGTTGCCAAAATGGTCTACGTAAATAATTGCATTTAGGTCGTCTGGCCAATCAAATCGTTTAATTTCTGTTGGAGCCAGAGCCTTTCTATCAGGAAAAAAACCATCGAAAATTTTCGCCGCACTGGGTGCAAAAATATCTCGACCGTGAAAGCTTGCTGATAGTTTCGTCGGTGTTTCTTCAATTCTCCAAACTTTTGCCCCTTTGTCGGAGCGAACTACGTGTTCAAAGATTCCGTTGTCTGGCCCAACAAACCATTTTTCATTGGCACTTATCATGAGGGGATCTCTTGGCCCACCTACGCCGGGGTCTACAACAGAGACGAAAATTGTTCCCGGTTTGAAAGCTTCAGAATAAGCACTCAACAAATAACTACTATATTTAGGCTGATATCGGGGTGCGTCATGGATTAAATCGATAATATCAGCATTGGGTGTAATTGAGGCTATGGCATACTTAATCTGGCCGACGTAAGGTCCCTCTAGCCCAAAATCTGTAAATAAGACAATCATGTTTGTAATTATATCCGGGTGCCGTTCCGTAGCTATCATTTTTGTTTTTAAATGATGAACAGTTTTTTGTCTGATTTAATTGACTTCCAACCACCTCCTGAGTAGAAGCCGCCAATATGCGTATTTTCGATTCATATAAACAAGTCCCTTCTGATCTCCAGGGAGGGGTCGTAGCGCTCGGCAACTTTGACGGCGTCCATTTAGGTCATAGAGAAGTCATAAGTGAAGCAAAAAGGGTGGCAAAGGGCCTTAATGTTCCGGCCTCGGTACTCACATTTACGCCTCATCCAAGACGCTTTTTCCGACCAGACGATAATTATTTTGAGCTGACCCCCGGAGAAGGCAAGATCAGATCGATAGAAGATTTGGGTGTCGATGCCCTTTTTTCCATAAAGTTTGATGAAAAACTTGCTGGCATGGACGCACCAGAATTCGTTGCCAAAATCTTGGCCGAGGGATTAAGGACAAAATATGTTGTTGCCGGATACGATTTTGTTTTTGGTAAAGGACGTCAAGGTAATCTGGCCTTGCTAAAATCCTCGGGGCAAGAGTTTGGTTTTGGTGTTTCCGTTGTGGAGGCTGTTTCGCCAGATAATAAGTCTTTGCCCGCGATATCCTCTACAGCGATTAGAAACCATCTTCGCGCGGGCCGGCTACTCTCAGCTTGTCAGTTGCTGGGGCGGCCTTGGGAAATTGAGGGCGAGGTCGTGAAGGGAGATCAAAGGGGACGCGAGATTGGTTTTCCGACCGCGAACGTTAATCCTGGAGAATATCTCAATCCTGCCTTAGGGGTGTATGCTTGTTGGGTCAGAGTAGTCAGAGAGAACGGCCTCGATTGGCTCCCAGGAGTTGTAAACGTGGGAAAAAGACCAACTTTCCGGGGGAACAGTGTTACAGTGGAGGTTCACCTTTTCGATTTTGAAGAGGATCTATACGGTAAGACTTTGCGGGTAATTTTGGCAAAGTTTATCAGGCCTGAGATTAAATTCGATGGTTTTGATGCAATTCGCGCCCAGATTGATAAGGATAGTCGCGTGGCTAGATCTATTCTCCTGGAGACCACTCCGGGTTCAGTTAGTAAGAGCGGTGAGGAGCAATGAGTGTGGATTACAAATCAACAGTTTTTTTACCAAAAACGGATTTCCCGATGCGGGGCGCTTTGCCGCAAAATGAGCCCAAAATATTAGCCAAATGGAAGAGCATGGATCTTTACCAACGGCAGCGCGACGAGTCAGAAGGTCGTCCCAAATATGTACTGCATGATGGACCACCATATGCCAACGGGAATCTTCATATAGGCCACGCTCTAAATAAAATCCTGAAAGATGTAATCAATAAATCACGGCAAATGACCGGTTACGATGCGAATTACGTCCCCGGTTGGGATTGTCACGGGCTCCCCATCGAGTGGAAGATCGAGGAAAAATATCGGGCTAAGCAAAAAACTAAGGACGATGTACCGATTATCGAGTTTCGCGAGGAGTGTCGGAGGTTCGCATCGGATTGGGTTGACGTACAGTCCGAGGAGTTTCAGCGCCTTGGGGTGATTGGGGATTGGAAAAACCCTTACACCACCATGACGTTCGCCGCAGAAGCAAAAATAGCCCAGGAACTGATGAAGTTTGCAACAAGTGGACAACTTTATCGGGGTTCCAAGCCGGTAATGTGGTCGGTTGTGGAAGGAACCGCTTTGGCTGAGGCAGAAGTGGAATATCATGAATATGAGTCAGATCAAATTTGGGTCGCGTTCCCCGCGATACCCTCGGGAAGTAACGCCTGGGATGATTTGTTGAATGAATTTCCAGATTTTAGAGTTGTTATTTGGACCACCACACCTTGGACAATTCCGGGCAATCGGGCGATATCCTTTTCATCTAAAATTTCATACGGATTATATAAAATCATTGAGGCCCCGGAAGAAAATTGGGCCAAAGAGGGCGACCTGTACCTGCTCGCAGACGAATTGGCATCTGAAGTCATGGCTACAGCACGGGTCATTTCGTTTGAGCGTTTGGTTGAAATTCCAGCAGAAACATTATCAAAAGGGCACTGTCACCACCCGCTTAGAAATTTAGGCGGTGGTTACAATTTCGATGTCCCGCTTTTTGATGGGGATCATGTGACGAATGATGTGGGGACCGGATTTGTTCATACGGCTCCTAGTCACGGCCGAGAGGATTTTGAAATCTGGATTGCAAACAACCCTTTGCTGGATGCACGCGGTATAGACCGTCATATTCCTTATACGGTAGACGCAAGAGGAGCCTATACAAAAGAGGCGCCGGGTTTTGAGGGGGAACTCGTAATCAAAGAGAATGGAAAGAAGGGTTCCGCAAATTCTCTGGTTATTGGGGCCCTTGCCGAAAAAGGCGTGATGCTGGCTCGTTCTCGTCTGAAGCATCAATATCCGCATAGTTGGCGTTCTAAAACGCCTGTTATTTTTCGTAATACGCCTCAATGGTTTATATCAATGGGAGATGAGCAGGGGGCAAGGAGTTTGCGCTCCAAGGCCCTAGAAGCAATTTCTGAGACTAATTTTTTCCCACCCCAAGGTAGAAACAGGCTGAGGGGAATGATTGAAACCCGACCTGACTGGGTAATCTCTCGTCAGAGAGCCTGGGGCGTACCTATATCCGTTTTCGTTCACAAGGAAACGGGCGATATATTACTTGATCCAAATGTGAATGCGCGAATTGTAAAAATTTTTGAAGAAGAGGGGGCTGATTCCTGGTTTGCCTCAGACCCGGCGAGGTTTCTGTCTAATGGTTACTCTGCGGAAGACTATGATCGAGTTACTGATATTTTAGATGTTTGGTTTGACTCCGGGTCTACTCACAGTTTTGTTTTAGAGCAGCGAGAAGATCTCAAATCTCCGGCCGACCTTTATCTTGAAGGATCAGACCAGCATCGGGGTTGGTTTCATTCGTCTCTTCTGGAGTCTTGCGGCACGAGAGATCGTGCCCCTTACAAGGCAGTTTTGACTCATGGGTTCGTTCTCGCGGAGGAAGGCGTCAAGATGTCGAAGTCCTTGGGCAACGTGATATCGCCTGAGGAGGTTATTAAACAATATGGTGCAGATATCCTCCGGATTTGGGTCGTTGCATCCGATTATTCTGATGACCTAAGGATCGGGCCCGAAATTCTAAAATTTCAATCGGATGCCTATCGACGCCTGAGAAATACACTGCGCTTTCTCTTAGGAAGTCTCGATGGTTATCGTTATGAAGAGAGGGTTGCCTTCGAAGACATGCCGGAGCTGGAGAGGTTTATCCTGCATCGCCTTCAAGATATCGACAAAATGATCCGTCAATCTTCCGAGAGCTATGACTTTCATAACGTTTTTATAGCCCTCCATAATTTTTGTGCGCTCGAACTCTCTTCTTTGTACTTCGATATTCGAAAAGATAGTCTTTACTGCGATAAAAATGATGCTCTTACCCGACGTGCAGCTCGGACGGTTCTTTATGATACATTTTCTTGCTTGACCGCTTGGTTGGCGCCGATAATCAGCTTTACCGCGGAGGAAGCATGGCAAAGCAGGCAGACCTTGGATTGGGATGATGAACCCGATTCTGTGCACTTACGACAATTTCCTGATGTTCCCCGCGCGTGGGAGGACCCGAAATTGGACCAAAAGTGGCAACGGATCAGAGCAATTCGCCGTGTGGTTACTGGGGCAATAGAATTGGAAAGAGCGGGTAAAAAAATTGGCTCGAGTTTGCAAGCGGCTGTAAAAATCTTTCTGAATCAGTCTGATGCCAAGCTATTCGAGAATTTAGATGTGGCGGAAATTTGCATTACATCCGCAGCGGAATTGACCACTGAGACGATCCCTTCAGATGCTTTCAGACTCGATGATGTCTCCAATGTTGGAGTAGAGGTAATCGCGGCGCCGGGGAATAAATGCGAGAGATGTTGGAAGGTGCTTCCAGAAGTCGGTGCCGCCGGGCAAGCAGAGGACCTTTGTAAACGTTGCTCGGAGTTTATGGACATTTGATTTTCTCAAAGCGTTCAGCGGTCTTTTTTGTTTTGTTCTTGATAGTCCTGGTTGATCAAGCGACAAAATGGTGGATTTTGGCGGTGATAATGGCTCCTCCTTCAATAATTCCTTTGTCCAACTTCTTTAATTTGGTGCTCGTTATGAACCCTGGCGTCAGCTTCGGAATTTTTGGTAGTGGTGATTGGTGGGTCCGTTGGGTTTTAGTTATTTGTGCTTCAATATTAACAGTTGGCTTGGCTGTCTGGATGATCAAGACAAAAGACCGTTCATTATCCCTGGGTTTGGCATTAATCATTGGTGGTGCCGTCGGAAATTTGATTGATCGAATTAGATTTGGCGCGGTAGTTGATTTCTTGGATTTTCATTACCAAAACTGGCATTGGCCAGCATTTAATGTTGCTGACAGTGCGATCACTCTAGGGGTCGTAATAATTTTGATTGACAGCCTATGTGTTAGGAAGTCCAAATGAACTTTATTTTTCACCAGGTTGGTACTAACTGCTCTCCAATGAAGGCTCAATCTTTTAAAAACGTATTTGCGATAATTCTTCCGATTTTGTTGATCGGTTGTAGCTCGGCCCGCGATATTGTGGGGCTCGGCAAACAATCGCCTGACGAATTCGAAGTGGTGACTAGAGCTCCGCTTAGCTTACCCCCTGATTATGGTCTTCGTGTGCCAATTCCGAATATCAGTAGAACTCAAGAAAAATCTGTGAGGGACAGCGCCGATGACCTTATTTCTTCGAGAGGTTCTTCATCGAGGCAGAAGTTATCTAGAAGAAACCGACTGGGCGCAACTTCTCCTGCAGAGGATGCGATTTTGGGCCGCGCTCAGGCCAGGAGTTCCGATAATTCCATTCGCGCAAAGCTAAGTAGTGATAACAAGACGATCAGCGGCACCGATAAAAAGCTTATAGATAAAATTATATTCTGGCAGGGCGCCGAAAAGCCAGGAGCTATTCTTGATCCTGAAAAAGAGTCTAAACGAATAAATGATTTGAAATCGGATGGCAAAACTATAGCTAATGGTGATGTACCTGTGATAGAGAGAGCGGATTGGGGTCTGCTTGACGGACTGTTTTGACGTTTTTTTAAAGCTCCCTGAGATCCTCTGGAATTAAGGACAAATTGATTTTAGTTTTTGGTCTGCAATAACTATCTGGCATATCAGTTAAATTTTGTGAATTAACGGTGCGGTTATGATAAAATTTTTATTGGTAGCTTTGTCATCAATGGCCCTTTTCAGTTATTCGGGCAGGACCGCGGTTTTTAACCCTGAGACTTATACCTTGAGTAATGGCATGCAAGTCGTAGTGGTCACCAATCGAAGTGCGCCAGCTGTGGTTCATATGGTTTGGTACAAGGTAGGTGCAGCAGATGAACCGCGAGGTCAATCAGGGATCGCACATTTTCTTGAACACCTCATGTTCAAGGGA
>Ga0255776_10007530_pt1 | contig 10917 bp, 2 predicted proteins | sample 071ome_19_FD_179974 | JGI IMG/M metagenome (GOLD analysis project Ga0255776, IMG submission 179974) | Coastal salt marsh microbial communities from the Groves Creek Marsh, Skidaway Island, Georgia - 071413AT metaG (version 2) | ecosystem: Environmental > Aquatic > Marine > Intertidal zone > Salt...
TGACCACCTCGAAGCGAGTCTGTGGATAGCGACTCTCCAACAAAACTCGCAATATTTCTGGCATGCCAAAGGCAGGCTCAGGATCCCCCATGGCTGCGGACTCTCCCAAGACAAAGATGCGTATGGCATCGGTCTTCTTGGCTACAGGAACCATCACCGGCCGCGGCGAGCGAGCTTGGGCTTTGGGCATGAAACGATAGAGAAACCCCGGGTTCTCCATCCAGTAATCCTCACCTTCGTGTCGCGTCTTGACAAAGAACGTCGTCGGATAGCCCACCCCTGCCATCCGCATGCAAAGCTCCAGAATGCCCATACCGAAAACCACCGATAACACTGCTGCCACACCCTTGAACCATCGCTGGCGAGATGGGCTCATTGGGCGAGGATGACTGGAAGACCTGTCGGATGATTGAGATATTTTACCGGGCGGTTTCACAAATTTTGGATTAATGTGCGATCTTGTTTGCTTGAATGTCAATGCCATTGCCCATGGAAGCCAGGGCAAGCGGCGCCTCTCATGTTCTCTGCAACCTATGTGTTAAGCATGCGATGTGAAAACATTCGTTTGGCAGGGCCGCGTCGGGAGAAGCCTATCCTCACCATGAAATGCTCAACTCAGATCCCTTCCTAGATGTGAGGTCGATCACTCGCTCCGCGCCACCGGGCCATCTTACATGAAGAGTGCTCGGCAAAAAACCGATGTGACAGAAAATGGAAAATCCATCCTCTTCAGGACAGAGTTCCGGGTGATTGACTTCATAGAGAGCTGAAGATGCCTGATTGCTTCCTGAAAACCAAAATTGCGTACCCAGAGCCCCAGGATTGGAAGAGGGTCCTTTAAAATGAATCTGATAGCGATTCCCACTCAAGGGTCGTCGGTATTGATGCCACTTTCCACTTTGATGCCCCACAATGAGTTGTGAGGGCCCCTCTCCAGCACTTTCAGAAGTTTCCATCCAGTCTACCGGACTGATGTCTTTAAGTTCCAACAAAGGCTCGAGGGCAAAAGAGCCCTCATCGGGAGATCCCCGCATAAACCCAATTCGTGGATGAGGGCCGGGCATCAACCCGGGTCTTGTCCACAGCTGATTCTGTATCCAGGCCAGATCCCGGCATCCATCCGCATCCAGATCCATGGGCATGAGCTGGGTCAGAGCTCCCCACTGCATGACCTCTGGCAGAGCAGCCGCCTTAAAGGAACCCGAACCTTCATTGATGAAACAAAGGCTCTCAAAAGTGGTCGCAGTCAATTCTCTGACGAGTGGGAAACGATCGCCCATGAGCTCCTTTAAACTGGCTTCACTGTAAGCGGCATAATTGGGAACCTGTTGAAAAAAGAAAGGGAGGTATGGGCCAACCTCATCGAGTAATCTTGAAGGAAACACCTCACCATGACCCTTGGAGGCTAATTCAATAACGTCGGTCTGAGCTGGGTTGGAAAACGTTCCATAGGCCAGCCGGAAGGGTGAATTGTCAGGCACCTGCCAACTCGTGTTGCGACCAAGATTGCCGGCGATCACATCCATCCTCCCGTCTCCGTTGATGTCAAGAGTGGTCACGCTCAACCAAAAACCCTTACGGCCACCAAAGCCCCATGCTTGGGTCACATCAAAAAGGGAACCTCGACGATTTTCAAAAACCCTGAGATCACTCCAAGGTGAAGCCACCAGTAATTCTGGATAACCATCTGCGTTGAGGTCACTCCAGATAGCATCATGCACCAAGCCCAGACTACCAATAATGGATTGGTTGGCCGGGGCCGCCTCCAGCTCACCTCCTTTCCATTGAAACATCATGGATGTTTCAGCACCGGGCCAATGTCCCATTCGAGAGCCAGCTCCGGCAAGAATGCTCAAACCCTCGGCACCCTTGAGAGGACCGGCACGAAGGAGTGACCCTACCTCTGGGCCAGCTTTTCCCCCGAGCTTTTCCCCCGAGGGATAAGTCAAACGTTCCAGTTGAGAGCCTTTGCCATTGGCATTGGCGGCGCGGTAAATAAGCCATTGCTTGGGCGATAATGCCAGCATGGACAAGAGAGGTCCCTCGAGCACATGACCTAGCCGATCGCCTTGCCAGTTTCCCGGATGGGTTTCCCTGTAAAGAGTGAGGTGATTTCCCTGATGAGCGAACCCCATCAGATTCATCGATCGATCAGGCGCATCCCCGACCACCTTCTGCATCAGGGCCCCCGCTCGATTCTTTTTTACGGGGAGCAGAGGTTGTCGCATGGATGGGTTTTGAGGAAGACTTCTGACTCCGGTATCGAAACCGGAGACCCACTGCCAGGGATGGTTCGGGGCTTCGTTGGGAGCAGGAGACACTCCATCTGTCTCCTCAGGACTGACTTGATAGAGGAATCCGGGCTGAATGTTCCCGATGGTTTGAGTGCCGCCCTCACGCCATTGCACCCTCAAGACGAGTTCACTGGCATTTTCGGAAACACCAAACACCACCATGGGATCTCCTCCGGAGAGATACCTGCCACCTCCTACCACTTCGTGCTCCTGAGTCGGGAGCCCGTTTCCGCTGAGCTGGATTTTGGCTCCAATGCCCTGAAGGTTTCCCTTTTGGCCTATGAGCCGGACGGCAATGCGATGGCCTTGAGCATGGTTCTCAAATAGGGATGGAGGCCCGTTGAGATCATTGACCACCAGATCCTGATCCCCATCGCCATCCATATCAGCAATGGCAAAACCCTGATGAATCGCCTCAACCCCCAGACCCCAGGATTGAGTCTGTTCCACAAACCGTCCGTTGCCTTGGTTTTCAAAGGCGATCATTGGCAAATTCAATCGAGGGTAGAGTCGGTAATGTTCCATGAGTTCGGTGGCAAAGGCGCGTTTGAGTGCCACTGGGTCCTGATAACGCTCCCATGAATGCTGCAACTGAGCAATTTTGGCGATGGCATCGAGATCTTGAACATCGTGGGGATAGCCAGCTGAAACAATGAGATCCGAATCTCCATCCAGGTCGACATCCATGAACATCGGACCCCATGACCAATCCGAGGCTTGCAGGCCATGAGCATGCGATGCCTCCACAAAAGATTCACTCTCATCCTGAATCAGGAGGGTGTTGTGCATGACCTGTTGTCGATTACCACTGAATTGAGGTTGGCCAAAAAGAGCGTTGAAAGCTGGTTGCTGTCGCTTGCGCAAGGATGGTGAACGACTCAGCATGTCGACCACAAAGAAATCGAGCATGCCATCTCCATTGACATCTGCCATGTCAACCCCCATGGAGCTGGCAGAACTCACACGCCAGCTGAGATCATCGACGGCATCAAAACCGCCTTTTCGATCGTTGATCCACAGACGATCCGGTGTCCAATAATCGTTGCAGACATAGAGATCAGGCGCCAGATCACCATTCACATCCCGAAAGGTGACACTCAGCCCCCAATCCCTGGGCAGTGACACCAGCGGTTTGCCCGCAACACGAAAGTTCCCATCGGTCCAGGAGACAGCTTGGAAACGCCCCTTACCCACATTCTCATAAAGGATGTCCACTTCTCCATATTCGTGAACTTGACCTTGATGCACCAGAATTCGATCCTGCAAGTCGGCAGAAGGCTTCAATTGGCCACCCACGCGCTGAAGGTTGACTCGCCCCCTGTCACGAATGTCATCCGAACGATTGTAAGCCACGTAAAGATCGACATCTCCGTCCCCGTCTACGTCCGCCAAAGCCATGGAACCGGCTCCTCCTTCGAGTGAGAGGCCTGCATTGTCTATCGCTGGCACCCATTGCCAGCCTTCCTGCTGAATAAATGCGCGGGTGCCACCTCCTACGGTCGTGAGCAGCAAATCGAGAGGACCATCCTCGTTGATATCGACCCAACAAGCTGCGCGACTAGGAAACCCAGGAAGAGCCAAGGCGTCTGGGAGAGGTTTCTTTTCAAAACGCCAGCCACCCAAATTTCGGTAAAGCTCATTGGGAGCATCAATCCCGCAGAAAAAAACATCCACCCATCCATCACCATCCACGTCTCCCAGAGCGAGCCCACTGCCGTTGAAGAGCACTCGGTTAGAGGCGCCCTTGAATTCATCCAATGAGTTCGTAAACACAATACCGGAGGAATCTAAATCAACAGGGGTGAAAGCCGATGAGCCCAGCCTCGGATCCTGAAGCGGTGTGGGGAGAACCTCAGCTCGAGCATCGCTACAGAAAACCACACCCAAGAACACCAGCCAGCAGGATGACAATGGAAATCGACAGGCTGAGGCCCATTTGGGCATACGTTTGCAGCTGGCCATCACGGAACGTTCGCGGAGGAAGAAGCGGACAGGTAGTGCAACAAAGTGGAAATCTGTGAACCGCTCAAGGGCCCTCCCTGCGCTTTTCCAAAACCTGGCATGAGGGAACCTTTCTTGCCGTTGACAATCCACTGGCGCCAATATTCGCGGCTCTCCTTTTTTATTTTATCTTTGAGATCCGGTACCGCCGGGTCCCGTTTCAAAGAATCGTGACAGATGCCGCAGGCAGCATCATAGAGTGTCGGTCCGTATTGACCTTTGGTGGGCAAGGCATGACACGAAGCACATTCCCCTTTAAAAATAGCGCGGGCATCTTCCATGGCAGATTGCTTGTTGCGCAGTCGTTCTTCTTTGCTCATCGGACGCCGCACCGGGTCTTCAATATCCACCTCCACAATAAGCGTAACCTTTCCTGCAGAAGTCATGACGACAAAATCCTGATGGAAAAGTCCCTTTTTGCCTCGAATGTTCAGTTCCACGGGTAAGGAGTGCATCGTGCCTGGAAGAATGGTCCAGGGTAATTCAGGGTGTCTGACCTTCACACAACCGCAATGAATCTCGAGGGACTCGATATCTATCGAAGCCGGTGTGGGATTGGAAAAGGTAAAAGTCATCGCGGCCTGCTCACTCCCATGGGCTGCCTCAGTTTTCAGGGTCGTGAGATCCCATTGAAGCTCCGCCACAACGTCCTGACAGCAAGTCCATAAGGCGCAAATCATCCACAACCTGCGCTGGATGGAGTGGGAGAATATGAATTTGATCAAATCAAACATGAGTCACTTCCACGATGAGAAAGACTTCGAGCCACCGGCTCAAAAATTGGCACAAAACTCGAGGAAACGATAGATCAAAATTGATCACCACATTTTGAATCGTAATGGCAGGTGCATGCCCTGTTGGTCGGGAGGTGGATTGAAAACCCATGCGGCAAAAAGAAGGCCGGGTTCCGAAGAACCCGGCCTTGTGATTTTCAGTAAGTTTTAAATCGCTTATTCAGCGATGAAGAACTCAGCAGCCTTGGCAGCTGGAACAGAGTATGGCGAGGAAGCACCATCCACTGCACTGTAAGGACCGGTCACTACATCGGCGCTCTTGAGCGTTCCACTGTATTCGATGACCACATTACCCTCAGAGAGGGCCACGGAGCTAATACCACCAGCAGAGACAGCTGGTAGACCACCCACTGGCTGGAAGATCGATCCAGCAATGCTTTCGCCGTCCATGGTCAGGTCAATGTTGGCACCGCCATGATCACCAGCGTCATTGGTCCAGTTACCGTTGAACCAAGCCACTTCGATCGGATACAGGCCTGCGGCTGGGAAGAAGGCGCTTCCGTCTGGCGCAGGGCCAGGGGCACCATGTCCACCATCGTTGTTAACCACCACTTGATTGCCAACAAACACCACAGAACCATCATCCGATGCGCTGCGGAAGGTATGCAAACCAGCTTCGTCGATCGCAACGTAGCCCTTGAACTGAATCAAACCGTCGTTCAGCTCCCCTTCGGTTCCAACAAAGGACCCGGCATCGTCACCCAACCATTCCAGAATGGGTGAAATGTCCGTGCCCGAGTAGTTGACGTTGGTGGAGATGAAGCGCCCTTGTGGGTTGGTTTCCATCAATGCCAGGCCGTGGTCGTCTCCAGGGACAAAGCTGAAGATGTTTCCTTGGGCGTCTTCACCAAACTGCATTCCCTTAGGACCTGTGGTCCAGTAAGCAGCGTGAAGACCTGCATCTCCAACCTCATCAGCTGCGGAAGAAGCAGCAATGGAGGCTGCAGCCACATCAGCGGCACCGTAGAGGATGGCCCCTGGGACATCATCGCCACCAGCCAGCACTCGGAGGTTGGCACCACCATGCTCACCGGCATCATTCGTCCAGTTACCGTTGAACCACTGGATCTCAATTGGATAGAGACCGGGTGCTGTGAAGTTGTAGCTACCGTCTGGTGCGGGACCAGGAGCGCCATGACTTCCATCGTTATCCACGACCAACTCGCCGGCAATCCAGACTTTGGAACCGTCATCGGATTCCGAGCGGATCGCTACTTCACCGGGGTTATCGATACGCACATAACCGGTGAAGCTCAGTAGACCATCGTTCATGTCGCCTTCACCACCCACGTAGGAATCGCCATCCGCACCCAGCCATTCGCGGACTGGGGTGATGTCGGTGCTTCCTTGGTAGTTCAAACCGGTCGCAGTGAATACACCCACTGGGCGAGTGTTATCAATGATACCTTGACCAACCTCAGCCAAACTGCCGACACCCTTAGGTTCAGCTTGCCAGTAACGGCCGTCGAGACCGGAACCTTCAGCAGGGACTCCATCCAGCGAGAGGATGGCCACCGATGGGCCGTCCACCACTTCAGGACGATTGGCATACAGGCTCTGGATTTCGCCAGCGCTGAGCTTACCACTGTAAGTGGCCCAAGCATGCATGGTGGAACCTGCAGCCATGTGATCGGTGGCCTGCTCGAGGCGGGCACCCATGACCTTGGCCTGACCTGAGAGAGGGATGCTTCCACCCCAGGTTCCAGAAAGGACACCATTGATGTAGAGATGGGTCTCTCCAGCGGCACTATCGCTCACGAAAACCGTGTGAACAGAAGTGTCGAAGACTGAAGCCACGCTCTGCCCGTCAACTGCGGAGAACAGATTATCGGCCACACCAAATTGGGTGGTACCGAACAAGCCTTGTTCATTCCATTGGTCCAACTTAATGGCAAAGGCATCGTCACCAGCAATGGCAGTCGAAGCTCCACCTTTGATAGCTGTGAAGTAGAACACATAGCTCGCATCTCCATCCAACGCACCGAAGTCCACCACGGTGGGTTCGGAGGCACTGCCTTCAGCCACCAGGGTGACAGGTTTAGGAGCATCAGGATGAGGCTCGGTGCTGAGCACAGGATCCACTGAGGCGGCATTGTTACCGGCGTTACCACCAGCATAAACCGCAGCAATTTCAGGACCGCTCAAACTACGACTCCAGATGGCAACATCATCGATGCTACCTCGGAATGGGTAGCTTCCATCACGCATCATGGGCTCGGATGAGACATCAGGGTTATCATCTGCATCAACCTCCAGACCGACATCCGCACCAATAGCCAACCATGAGAAGGAAGGCTCGTTGATGTTGTTCAGATAATCGGATGCAGCAACAGCTTCGCCATTCCAGTAGAGAGTAATGGTTCTTCCGTTGGCCGTCATGGCGATGTGATGCCAGGCGCCGCCATCACTTGTGCTTATTGGATGGCTAGCAACAGGTTCGTTAGGTCCAACAGACAAACGTCCGACAGCCAGCGGACTAGCTGCGTCGTCAGGGAATGGAATGTCGATCATGAACTGACCAAAACGACCATCACCCAGCTCCTGAACCCAGTTACGAATGATCGGCCCGAAGAAACCGTCAGAGGAGTTGATCCATGCTGAAACGGTAGTTGCTTCAGAAACCTTTGCGTAGTCAGGCACATAGACCCAATCGTCGGTTCCATCCAACTCAACGGCTTGTCCAATCTTGCCGCTTCCGAATCCAGCACCATTTTTGGTCTGTCCATTGGTGCCCTTCGCAGCATTGGCGTTTCCATCAAAGGGCAAGTGAACTACCAGACCTTCGGAAACAGCACTGGAACTCAGCACGTCGACCACAGCATTCTTACTGGCAATACGACCTGCACCGTTGCTGATGCCAACGGAGTAAGCTCCTGCATCCTCAGCGGTGAGCTCACCGATGATGAAACGAGCACTGTTGGCTCCATCAATCGCCTGGCCATTTCGATACCATTGGATCTGCAAGTTATCGCCTGAAACACCCACGTTGAGTTCCAGACCGCCACCGACTACACCATTGGTGGATACAGGGTTGGCGGTAATGGAAGGCAAGGTGTCCGCGTTGTCAGTGTTCAACAACACCTGAATACCATTGACACCAGGGCCAACATTCTGGCCGGAAGGTGTGAATCCACGGATGATCACCTCGCCGTTGGAAGGAGAGAGGTTGTCAAAGCGGAGCATGTTACCGATGGAGCGATCCGAAGCGCTTTCCGCAGTAACCACCACCCAGTCGGGAGATGGATTGTACTCATCCGAGTTCTGAGGACGGCTGAAACGCTTGTGGGTACCGTTGGCATCTTCCACTTCGATATCCAAGTCGTAGAACTCCAGAGGAGCCTGCACGGTGTAGACCAGCAGGGAGTGCGTTCCGGCAGGGAGCCCGTAAACGACCAATTCTGCGGGATCGTCATTCTCGTAGCTTCCGTAGGTTCGCACATAACCATTGAGCATGCGCCCAGTCCCGCTGGAAGTACGACTGCCAGCACCCCAAGTTCCACTGGTGGTGAATTCAAGACCCACGCTGGTAGCCTCATTGTTGCTATCCACTGCAGTGCCTTCAGAGGCTCCCGCTTCAGGATCGTAGACACCTGCTCCGGAGTCCCCGGAACCACCATCCAGATTGTTCCAGTAGGCTTGAGCATGAGCACCTGCAATGTCGTCACCTGCCATATTGGTAGGGGCACCATTCGCACCACTACCTCGGAAGCTAAAGCCAACACTGGTAGTGGCTGAAGGCGTAAAGATGCTCAGGGTGATTTCTTCAGAAAGTTGAGCATCACAATCAGAGGTGGAGACGCGGGCTTGGAAGACGGTTCCATCCATGTCCGCAGAAGCATTCTTAACTTCAAGCGTGGCACTGGTTGCGCCATCCACTTCAACGAAGGCATCTTCACCCGGAGCTTTCTTGAGCCATTGAACGTTCCAAGGGCCAGAGGGGATCACATTGATCGCAGCGGTGGAGCCAGCCAAAACTGGAGTGTCCGAAGGATGCTGAGTAATTAGACCTTCAGAAACAGCATTGTAATCTGCACAACTGCCGCCTGGGCGAGGGAACAATTCGACCTCAGCAATCTGCATACAGCAGCTGCTGCCGTCTACCGTAGGGAAGAGCAAACGGTAAGTCAGATAGGGAGTCGTGTTGTCGAAGAAGATGTAATTGGTGTGGAAACGGGTTGGGAAGTCAGCCACATCACCAGAGGAAATCTCCGTGAAATTTTCTCCATCATAAGAACCTTCCAGCAAATAAGTCATGGGGTCACGATCAGGAGCATCGTTGGCAGACTTGAGAGACATACCAATAATTTCAGTCAAGCCAACCGAAGGTGTGACCGTGAAACCTGTGTTGCTAATATCAAAGTTCAGATACTTGGTATCGGCGTTGTCAATGGCATTGCCGACGCCTTCAGAACCAGGACTGTTATCGGAGGTAGCGATGATAGCGTCCCCTGGCTGGGTCGCATCACCAGGGAGTTGAACTCCCAGGAACTCGACCTCAGCGATCTGCATACAGCAACTGCTGCCGTCAACCGTAGGGAAAATCAGGCGATAACCGCTGAAAGCCACGCTATTATCAAAATAAATATAGGTACTATCGAAGCGGTTAGGCATGTCCGACACGTCACCTGAGGAAATTTCAGTGAAGTTTTCCCCGTCATAAGTTCCCTCCAACAGATAGGTAATCGGGTCACGATCAGGAGCGTCATTGGCTGCTTTTAGCGAAATACCATTAACGATTGTTAGACCGACCGAAGGAAAAACGGTAAAGCCAGTGTTGCTGATATCAAAGTTGAGATACTTTGTATCCGCGTTGTCAATGGCGTTAGTCACACCCTCAGAGCCAGGGCTATTGCCTGAGGTTGCGATGATCTCATCACCTGGCTGGGTCACATCGCCCGGGGCCTGGGTTCCGAGGAATTCCACTTCAGCGATCTGCATACAGCAGCTGCTGCCGTCAACCGTAGGAAACAGCAGACGATACGTGGGGTAAGGAATGCTGTTTTCAAAAAAGATATAATTTGTGTCAAAGCGATTAGGGAAGTCGGCCACATCACCCGAGGAGATTTCAGTGAAGTTTTCACCATCGTAAGAACCCTCCAACAGATAAGTAATCGGATCACGATCAGGTGCATCATTGGCTGACTTAAGGGACAATCCAGTTACCAGAGTCATCCCCACAGAAGGGCTGACGGTGAACCCGGTATTACTGATGTCAAAGTTCAGATACTTCGTGTCAGCGTTATCGATCGCGTTGCCCACACCTTCCGAACCAGGACTGTTTCCGGAAGTCGCCACCACGGCATCACCAGGCTGGGTCACATCTCCTGGAGCTGAAGCTCCAAGGAACTCCACTTCTGCAATCTGCATACAGCAGCTACTGCCACCTACAGTGGGGAAAATCAGTCGGTAGGTGGAGAAAGGGACAGCGTTATCGAAGAAGACGTAGTTCGTGTGAAAGCGGGTCGGAAAACCGGCCACATCGCCCGAAGAAATCTCAACGAAGTTTTCTCCATCGTATGAACCCTCCAGCAAATAGGTTGTCGGATCACGGTCAGGAGCATCATTTGCAGAGGTTAGTGATAGACCTTTAACGACCGTTAACCCAATGGAGGGGGTCACCGTAAAACCGGTGTCGGTGATGTCAAAGTTCAGATACTTGGTGTCTGCGTTATCTATGGCGTTGGTCACGCCTTCCGATCCCGGGCTGTTGCCCGATGTGGCGACAATGGTGTCGCCCGGCTGTGTTACATCGCTAAGCTGGGCCTGGGCAATACTGCACAGGCAACCCAGCAAGAGCGTCAATAAACGGTTTTTCATATGCTTGACTT
>Ga0255776_10007532_pt1:0-5000 | contig 10916 bp, 7 predicted proteins | sample 071ome_19_FD_179974 | JGI IMG/M metagenome (GOLD analysis project Ga0255776, IMG submission 179974) | Coastal salt marsh microbial communities from the Groves Creek Marsh, Skidaway Island, Georgia - 071413AT metaG (version 2) | ecosystem: Environmental > Aquatic > Marine > Intertidal zone...
CAATGGCATCAATAAGCGCGGCTCTTGTTGAGGCTTTGGATATGCCGATGCTCGAACCAAGATTCGCGGGCTTTACAAACAAGGGGTACGCCAGGGATTGTTCGACCTCCGATAAAACCTCGTCACGGGATGCTAGCCAACGATGTTTCTTAAGGGTCAGATAGCGGGTTTGCCTAAGGCCTTTCGAGGCGAAGACCGATCTTGCTAAGTCTTTATCCATACCCACCGCTGACGCTGCGACCCCGGCTCCCACATACGGCACACCACGTAGCTCGAGCAGGCCCTGCATGCATCCATCCTCACCCTGTGGGCCATGCAGAACCGGAAAGACGATATCGAAAGCACCTTTGGATAGCGACCTACCGTCATCCTGGACGAGCATATTTTTCCCGAACAACCATTGAACGGGGATAGTGCCCTCCGAGGTAATTTCCTTTTGCTCCAGAATTGCGGAAAACGGCTCACTCACCACCCACTCCCCAGCGCGTGTAATACCCACCGGTATGGTCTCGTACTTATCGCGGTCGATCGCGGAGTAAATCGATCGCGCCGAGATAACCGATACCTCGTGCTCTGCCGATTTGCCACCGCACAGGAGTAAAACGCGAGTCTTAGGCATTATCGTTTTGTTCTTTCGGACAAAAGGTTAGCTCCTAGGCAATAGCCTCTGCCTCATGAGCCTGAATATAGCGGTCCACATAGGCTGAGTAAGTCTCCATTGCGAGCCGTGTCATTTCACCGCCTCCTTCAGGAAAGTGAATGGTTTGCCCATTCGGCAGGCCGAGGGTCGCGCAAGGCATTACCTCGCGAGTGGCGCTCGTCACAAAACACTCCGTCGCACCAAAAAGGTCGCTGACGTGGATATCCTGCTCGGAACTTTCCAAGCCTTGCTCCTTGAGCGCGATATGCACATGTTTTTTCGTGAGGCCTTTGAGGTTACCGGTCGCTGGCGTCACCAATCGATTCGCGATAACAAACCAGATGTTGCTGTTTGCAGCCTCCGTGACCAAGCCGGATGCGTCCAGCATGACACAATCATCGGCACCGTGCTGACGCGCCTCAGATAGACCCAGTATGTTATTAAGATAGTTGCCGCCCTTTATGTTGGGATCGAGCGCGTCCGACGGATTGCGCCGAACGGCCGTGACCACCATGTCGACACCACGCTGATACAGACGATCTGCCCAGACCGGAAGCGCTTTCACAATAATGACAAACCGGGTGGTCAAATCAGGCTCCGGATAAAGGTCAATCTGGCCAGTTCCCCGCGTTATCTGGAAGCGCACGTAGGCGGGATCCTCAGGAGATACTCCGGCGGCCCGGGCTGTTTCAGAGATGGCCTCGACCAGCTGTTCTCGGGTTTGGTCGATCTGCATGTGGATCAGCCGCGCTGAATTTTCGAGCCGATCAAAATGATCCTCAAGAAACAACGGGATATTTCGGTAGGTGCGAAACACTTCATACACGGAGTCCCCGTAGAGAAACCCTCGGTCCAAGACCGGTATCCGGGCCTCCTCCGCCGGGGTAACCACGCCATCAACGTTAATTGTTGGAGTAATCATTGAGGAACTATAAGTCGATCACCTGGGATCCCTATCACCGCTTTGCCATCCTTGCCGAAAATCCAGAGTCCAGCCCAGAAACGGTATCATACCGGTCGGATTAATCGGTCAGCGAAACCCTCTCGTAGCGCGGCTCATGCCGTGAGGGAATCTCTTTCTTCACACCTTCCGAAATTTTATGGCACTGACACAAATCCTTAAGGAGGGTCATCAAGGGCTGGCTAGAGTGGTCTGTCTATTCGGGGGCGCGATTTGGGGTCTTTATTGGATTCCGCTCCGAGAGCTTGATGCGGCCGGTATCTTGGGGGTATGGGCAACGGGCGCCTTTCATCTGCTCCCGTTAGCGCTACTGATACCGGTCGTACTCTGTCGTCGGCAATATTGGCGCGATGGCGGCTTGCCGCTGCAAGCGACCGGGGCCGCGATGGGCCTCGCCATTTTGCTCTACTCCACTGCTTTTCTCTACACTGATGTCGTCAGGGCGCTTCTGCTTTTTTATCTGAATCCCATATGGGGCGCCCTTCTCGCTCGTTTTTGGCTCAAGGAGGAAATAACCCTCGATCGCATGATCGGGATAGCCTTCGGGCTCACGGGAATGGTGATCCTGTTAAAAATCGATCATGGCATCCCCTGGCCTCGAGGCGCGGGCGATTGGTTAGCACTTGGATCTGGACTTGCGTGGGCGGTATCCGCCACACTCACGCGGCGCTACCCCAAACTCCGAACAGTCGATATCGTCGGTGGCTGGTTTTTTTGGGCGGCCATTTTCACTGTCATTGCCGGAAGCCTCTTTACCGAGCCAGCCACACTACCCGCGCTTGGGGCCTTTGCTGATGTATTAATTTGGCTGGCGCCGCTCAGCCTGCTGATTGTGTTGCCGACCTATCTCGGAATAACCTGGGGTCTGCCCCAGCTAAACCCGGGAACCTCCGGCCTTTTATTCATGACAGAGCTTAGCGTCGGCGCCCTTTCGGCCGCACTGCTTACAAACGAGGTCTTTGGTATTCGGGAAACGCTTGGGATTCTTTTTATCAGCTTTGCCGCACTGGCCGAGGTGATACTTCCTCGTTTCAGGCGCCGATGATACGCCATGCAATGAGCTTTCTATTTCTTGGGCTGTGCGGAACTGCGTTGACTTGATCGATTCGCAGGGTGCTCAGGAAAATCCTCTCCAGGATACCAAACACTCCACGCCGGGAACGGCTGGCTGGTCGATGCGCCAATCTGGGAGACCCTTGATTTCGGGAAGTCGGGCTTTTTTGCGACCTTGGGATGGCGCCTGCTGAACCACCTATCGCGCAAACGGGTCCCACTTCCCAGTTCGCCGACCGAGCGCCCCTCTTGGGTGGTATAGGTTTTGTCGTATTGGAAGGTCTTTTTTGTCACGGGATGCGTAAATCGATCGCTATTCCTAGGCGCATTCTAAATAGCTTCTAATGCATTGTTTGACGAACTGTCTAATGTAATGCTGGATCAAAAAAAACCCCGAGAATGCACTCGGGGTTTTTTATTAATATGCCTGGCAGTGTCCTACTTTCACATGGGGAGACCCCACACTATCATCGGCGCTATGCGTTTTCACTTCTGAGTTCGGAATGGATTCAGGTGGTACCCGCACGCTATTGCCGCCAGGCAAACAGGCTGCCGCGGTGATTGGTCAGCGCGGCAAATACGGTAGTGATGTCGACGGTGCTACTGAGTTGCAGCATGTAAGTCTTCTTGGGTGTTATATGATCAAGCCTCACGGGCAATTAGTACGGGTTAGCTTCACACATTGCTGCGCTTCCACACCCCGCCTATCAACGTTGTAGTCTACAACGACCCTTTAGGGACCTCGAGGGTCCAGAGAAACCTAATCTTGAGGGGGGCTTCCCGCTTAGATGCTTTCAGCGGTTATCCCGTCCGTACATAGCTACCCAGCAATGCCATTGGCATGACAACTGGAACACCAGAGGTACGTCCACTCCGGTCCTCTCGTACTAGGAGCAGCTCCTCTCAAGTTTCTAACGCCCACACCAGATAGGGACCAAACTGTCTCACGACGTTCTAAACCCAGCTCGCGTACCACTTTAAATGGCGAACAGCCATACCCTTGGGACCGGCTACAGCCCCAGGATGTGATGAGCCGACATCGAGGTGCCAAACACCCCCGTCGATGTGAACTCTTGGGGGGTATCAGCCTGTTATCCCCGGCGTACCTTTTATCCGTTGAGCGATGGCCCTTCCATACAGAACCACCGGATCACTAAGACCTGGTTTCCCACCTGCTCGACGTGTCAGTCTCGCAGTCAAGCACTCTTATGCCTTTGCACTAACCGCGCGATTTCCGACCGCGCTTAGAGTACCTTCGCGCTCCTCCGTTACTCTTTGGGAGGAGACCGCCCCAGTCAAACTACCCACCATACGCGGTCCCGGACCCAGATAATGGGCCTCGGTTAGAGCCTCAAACATGCCAGGGTGGTATTTCAAGGTTGGCTCCACGCAAACTGGCGTTCACGCTTCAAAGCCTCCCACCTATCCTACACAAACATGTTCAAAGTCCAGCGTAAAGCTGTAGTAAAGGTGCACGGGGTCTTTCCGTCTTGGTGCGGGTACACTGCATCTTCACAGCAAGTTCAATTTCACTGAGTCCCGGGTGGAGACAGTGTGGCCATCGTTACGCCATTCGTGCAGGTCGGAACTTACCCGACAAGGAATTTCGCTACCTTAGGACCGTTATAGTTACGGCCGCCGTTCACCGGGGCTTCGATCAAGAGCTTCGTCCGAAGACTAACCCCATCAATTAACCTTCCGGCACCGGGCAGGCGTCACACCCTATACGTCCTCTTTCGAGTTTGCAGAGTGCTATGTTTTTAATAAACAGTCGCAGCCACCTCTTTGTTGCAACCTCCTTCAGCTCTGGCCGCGAGGGCCTTCACCTACCAGAGGCACACCTTCTCCCGAAGTTACGGTGTCATTTTGCCGAGTTCCTTCACCCGAGTTGTCTCAAGCGCCTTGGGCTTCTCGCCCTGTCCACCTGTGTCGGTTTAGGGTACGGACACACCTAACCTGAAGCTTAGAGGTTTTTCCTGGAAGCATGGCATCAACCACTTCGATCTCAAAAGAGATCTCGTCATCACGTCTCGAGATTGCGTTCCCGGATTTGCCTAAGAACACTCCCTACTCGCTTAAACCGGGACATCCAACACCCGGCTGGCCTAGCCTTCTCCGTCACCCCATCGCAGTTAGGCGTGGTACAGGAATATTAACCTGTTTTCCATCGATTACTCCTTTCGGCCTCATCTTAGGACCCGACTAACCCTGCGCTGATTAACATTGCGCAGGAAACCTTGGACTTCCGGCGAGGGGGTCTTTCACCCCCTTTATCGTTACTCATGTCAGCATTCGCACTTCTGATACCTCCAGCATGCCTCACGGCACACCTTCGCAGGCCTACAG
>Ga0255776_10007537_pt1 | contig 10913 bp, 10 predicted proteins | sample 071ome_19_FD_179974 | JGI IMG/M metagenome (GOLD analysis project Ga0255776, IMG submission 179974) | Coastal salt marsh microbial communities from the Groves Creek Marsh, Skidaway Island, Georgia - 071413AT metaG (version 2) | ecosystem: Environmental > Aquatic > Marine > Intertidal zone >...
TGGCAGCTGGGGTTACCCATCGACAGACTGGCAGAGATCGGGCTTGCTCTGGGAGCCGATGTGCCAGTGTTTGTGCGGGGTGAAGCCGCCTTTGCCGAGGGCGTTGGTGAGGTTCTCACTCCAGTTCCGGAGCTGGAAGAACCCTGGTATCTGGTGGTGTGTCCGCAAGTCCATGTAAATACAGGAAAAATTTTTCAACATGAGGGGTTGACCCGGAACACGGACCCCATTAATATTCGCACCGCGTTGAGGCAAGGGGGCAGAAATGACTGCCAGCAAGTTGTCACAATGCTTTACCCAGAAGTTGGTAACGCATTGAATTTGCTAAATAAATTTTCCTTTGCTAAGATGACGGGCACTGGAGCTTGCATATTTTCAAGCTTCGGTTCTGAGAAAGAAGCCCTACGGGTTTCTGACCAGTTACCGGCTGATTATGTGACCTTTGTTGCGAAAGGATCTAACCTTTCAAAAACGCATAAGGTATTATTCAGACCGTCTTAAATGCTGGGGTGTCGCCAAGCGGTAAGGCAACGGGTTTTGATCCCGTCATGCGCAGGTTCGAATCCTGCCACCTCAGCCAATTCTATACTTTCCATCATTGAAATTACTGCATCAAGGGGACAACTCTGTGTCTAAGTTGATGGTATTTACCGGCAATGCAAACCCGGAACTCGCCAAGCTCGTTGTAGAGCGTCTCGATCTGTCCCTCGGTGAAGCCACCGTCGGTAAATTCAGTGATGGTGAAATCACCGTCGAAATCAATGAAAACGTACGTGGTAAAGACTGCTTTATTCTGCAGCCTACCTGCGCACCGACCAACGATAACCTGATGGAAATCCTGCTGATGGCTGACGGTCTGCGTCGCGCCTCTGCAAGCCGTATTACTGCGGTGGTTCCATACTTCGGTTACGCCCGTCAGGATCGCCGCCCACGTAGTGCCCGCGTGCCTATTTCTGCACGTGCGGTTGCTGACATGATGTCAGGCGCTGGCATTGACCGCGTACTGACTGTTGATCTGCACGCTGACCAGATTCAGGGCTTCTTTGATATTCCGGTAGATAACGTATACGGCTCACCTATCCTGCTGGACGATATCGAACGTCAGAACTTTGATGATCTGATCGTTGTATCTCCTGACATCGGTGGTGTTGTCCGCGCCCGCGCAATCGCTAAGCAACTGAACGTTGACCTGGCGATCATCGATAAGCGTCGTCCAAAAGCCAACGTATCAGAAGTGATGCATATCATTGGTGATGTTACTGACCGTACCTGTGTACTGGTTGATGACATGGTCGATACCGCTGGCACTCTGTGTCAGGCAGCCAAAGCTCTGAAAGAATTCGGTGCGAAAAAGGTTGTCGCTTACTGTACACATCCTGTACTATCCGGGCCCGCGATTGAGCGCCTTGCAAATGCAGAGCTCGACGAGCTGGTAGTGACTGACACTATCCCTCTGTCTGAAGCCGCACGCGCAACTGGCACCATCCGTCAGCTGACTATCGCTGGCCTGATGGCTGAATCAATCCGTCGTGTAAACAACGAAGAATCCATCAGTGCGATGTTCCGTTGAGTTAAGACTCAACTGACAACGTACTGATACTAAGACGCTGGCATAAGCCGCGTCTCAACGACCGCCGGCGTTGGTCGCAAACTCCGGCGGTTTTTTAATATGAAATGAGGAAGACACAATGTCAGAATTTACTATTGCTGCTGAACTGCGTACTGACGAAGGGAAAGGTGCGAGCCGCCGCCTGCGTCGTGCGAATGGCGTTCCTGCAGTTGTTTACGGTGGTAAAGCTGGTGGTAACGACCGCAAGCCAGTTTCTATCACTCTGAAAGCTAACGAACTGAACAAAGTTCTGGAAAACGAAGCTTTCTACAGCTCTATCATCACTCTGTCTGTAGATGGTAAAGAAGAGCAGGTAATCCTGAAGGATCTGCAGCGTCACCCAGCAAAAGCGCTGATCTGGCACGCTGACTTCCTGCGCGTTAGCAAGAGCACTAAGATCAAAGCTCACGTTCCACTGCACTTCCTGAACGAAGAAAGCTGCAAAGGCGTTAAGATCGGCGGCGGCAAGATCATGCACCAGCTGACCAGCCTGGACATCATCTGTAACGCTGGCGACCTGCCAGAGTTCATCGAAATCGATGTTGCTGCACTGGAAGTTGGTGGCGTTATCCACCTGTCAGACCTGAAACTGCCTAAAGGCGTTGAGTCTCTGGCTCTGTCTCACGGTCCTGAGCACGACACTTCTGTTGTATCTGTTATCGCTCCTAAAGGTGGCGACGCAGAAGAAGCAGCTGAAGAAGAAGCTGGCGAGTAATTTTTACTCGACTGAAAAAGCGGGGCTGGTCCCCGCTTTTTTATTGTCTGTAATAACGCCTAAAAGTAAGTTTTTCTGTTCAGGAAGTCTCTATGGCTGATTCAATCCGACTGATTGTTGGCTTGGGTAATCCCGGCGCCGAGTACGAACAGACCCGCCATAATGCGGGTGCCTGGGTGATCGAGCGTCTTGCCCGCCAGGAAGGCATTTCCCTCTCCCCCGATAAAAAATTCTTTGGTCTGAGCGGTAAAGGCCGGATCAATGGTCAGGAGTGTTACCTACTCTTTCCGACCACCTTTATGAATCGTAGTGGTCAGGCGGTGGCCGCACTGGCGAATTTCTACAAGATTTCCCCCACTGAAATTCTGGTCGTTCATGACGAACTGGATCTGCCAGCGGGTATTGCCAAATTTAAGACAGGCGGTGGCCACGGTGGCCAGAACGGTCTGCGGGATATTATTGCCCGATTAGGCAACAATAACGGGTTCCATCGGCTCCGTATCGGTATTGGCCACCCCGGCGACAAAAGCAAAGTCACCGGGCACGTGCTCGGTCGTGCCAGCAAAGCGGAACAACAGAGCATCGATGCAGCGATTGACGAAGCTATTCGGGTCCTGCCAGATGCCATCGGCGGTGATTTACCGAAAGCCATGAATCGACTTCACAGCTTTAAAGGGTAAAATACCCGCCAAGAATTCGGGGAATGCTCCCCAACATGTTTCAGATCAGAACTTCAGGACACAGAAATGGGCTTTAAATGCGGCATCGTTGGTCTGCCCAACGTAGGTAAATCAACCCTCTTTAACGCACTGACCAAGTCAGGTATCGCAGCTGAGAACTTCCCGTTCTGTACCATCGAGCCGAACACCGGCATGGTATCTATGCCTGATCCTCGCCTTGACGCGCTCGCTGAGATCGTGAATCCAGAGAAGGTTATTCCAACCGCGATGGAATTCGTAGATATCGCAGGTCTGGTTGCCGGTGCATCCAAAGGTGAAGGCCTGGGTAACCAGTTCCTGGCAAACATCCGCGAAACTGACGCGATTGCTCACGTTGTCCGCTGCTTCGAAGACGACAACGTAATTCACGTTGCCAATCACGTTGACCCAGCCGCTGACATCGACATCATAAATACAGAGCTTGTATTGGCGGATCTCGAATCCTGTGAGAAACAGCTGCAGCGTGTTACCCGTACAGCCAAGGGCGGCGACAAAGATGCCATCGCCCAGAAAGCTCTGCTGGAAAAACTGATTCCTCACTTCGAAGAAGGCAAAACGGCTCGCATGCTGGATATGGACGACGACGAAAAACGTCTGTCCCGTATGTTCCACCTGCTGACTACAAAGCCAACCATGTACATTGCCAACGTGTCTGAAGAAGGCTTCGAAGACAATCCATACCTGGATACTGTGCGCGCAATCGCTGCAGACGAAGGTGCATCAGTTGTTGTTGTTTGCAATAAGATTGAAGCTGAAATCTCTGAACTTGAAGACGAAGAGAAGGCTGAATTCCTCGAAATGATGGGCATGGAAGAACCTGGCCTGGACCGCGTTATCCGCGCGGGTTACGAACTGCTTGGCCTGCAGACCTACTTCACTGCAGGTGTGAAAGAAGTTCGCGCATGGACTATCAAAGTTGGCTCTACCGCTCCTCGTGCCGCAGCGGCAATTCACACAGACTTTGAGCGCGGCTTTATCCGTGCAGAAGTTATCGGCTACGACGACTTCATCCAGTACAAAGGCGAGAACGGTGCCAAAGACGCCGGCAAATGGCGCTTAGAAGGTAAGGAATACATCGTAAAAGACGGCGATGTTATCCACTTCCGCTTTAACGTCTGATTCCGTTCAGTACGGGATGGAAACAAAAAGGCCCTTCGGGGTCTTTTTTGTTTCCGGATGTCGACGATAACGACCAGACTTCAGCGAGGTTTCATCGTTTCTATTTCATTTATGGAACAATACGTTCATTCTAAGCCCCTCTTAACTGCCATAAGAAACAACTACACTGTAGGTGTTATCCATAGCAGCCCGGCCTCCAGCGCCAGCTCAAGCAACAGTTCAGGTATTCCATGTCGACAGCAATGCGCCTACCACTTCCGCTCCTTCTGGCGACGCTGACCGCGATTGCGCCACTGGCTATCGATATGTATCTGCCTGCCATGGGCAGTATGGCGACGTTTCTGGGCAGCGATATTCACCACGTTGAACTCTCAGTGAGCACGTTTCTTCTGGGTTTTGCTGCTGGCCAGATTACTGGCGGCCCTTTATCTGACCGGGTGGGCCGTCGACCAGTGATCTTTGCAGGCCTGCTGTTGTTCGGTCTCGCCAGCTTTGCTCTGACTCAGGCGGTATCGCTTGAAATGCTGCTGGCGCTGCGTGCCGTACAAGCCGTCGGTGGCGGCCTCGCTGTCGTAAACTCGACGGCCATCGTGCGCGATCACTTTGACGGCAGCGATATCGCTAAAGTGTTATCGATGGTCGCTATGATCATGATGGCGGCACCATTACTGGCACCGATGCTCGGCTCTCTGATCCTGAGCTTTGCAGACTGGCAGATGATCTTCTGGGTACTTACGGGGTACAGCGTCATTCTCATCGCCTTACTTCTGTGGCAGCTACCGGAAAGCCACCCACCACATAAGCGGGTGAAACGCCGCCCATGGGAGGGCTACGTTCAAGTGCTCAGTCATCGCAGTGCCCGCCGTTACATCTTTATGTTGGCCAGCTCATTCAGCGGCATGTTCGTGTTTATCACGGCCTCGCCTTACCTCTACCTGGAGCACTTTGGTCAGAGCGAACACGTATTTCCGTGGTTATTTGGAGCCAACGTTGCCGTGATTATGCTGATGAACAGACTCAACATGAGACTGCTGCAAAGTTACTCACCCGGTCTGCTGATGAAAATCGGCATTACTGTTCAGTTTATTGCTGCACTTGCACTTGTTGCGGCCAGCCTGTCTCCCTGGTTCTCCCTGGGTATCGCTCTGCCGTTACTGATGGTGTACGTTGGTTCTCTCGGCCTTATCACTGCCAATACCATGGGAACAGTAATGCAGAGTTTTAAGGAGGTCGCAGGTTCTGCCACGGCACTGATGGGCGTTATTCAGTTCTCTGGCGGTGCACTGGCCGGCCTGCTCTGGGGTCACCTTCATGATGGCACCCCGGTCCCGATGATGCTGGTTTCACTGTTTACCGCATCACTTGCTGTGATCTTTTTCACTCTGGCTCGCCGCGCAGATAGCGCCGGACCTCAAGCCGCTGAAACACACTGATTCAATTTCATCACCAATAGATACTTGAGTAAAATACTCAGGGGGAACAGAATGAACGTTCATTCCGCTTTATGAATGCCATGGACAGACAAGACTGTATTATCGCAGCGACATCAGAACTGATAGCCGTCAACGGGCTTGCCGCGACACCTATGTCGCTGGTCGCACGCCATGCCGGTTGTGGTGCAGGAACGATTTATCGTTACTTCGAAACCAAAGAAGTTCTGATTGAAGCCGTCTATCTCAGCTTAATGGCGCGCTTCAGTAGCGCCTGCCTGGATGGGATTGATGACTCTGGCTCGGTAAAGAAGCAGCTCAGTCAGTTCTGGTTGAACCTGTATCACTATCTTCGCTCTACACCGCAGGATGCAACCCTGTTCGATCAGTTAAGTGTTGCACCCGCAATCAGTGAAGAGCTGCAAATAGCTGGTAAAGCGACGATTCTTGAGAGAATCACGCCATTACTGGAACAGGGGCGTAAAGACGGAATAATCAGGGATCTGCCCGACGATGTTCTCGGAATTTTTATCTACGGGGGCCTTTCAACTCTGCTGCGTAGCAATCGCAACCAGCCGGGTCTGAACCAGTCGGAAGTCACTGATGAGATGGTCCTCAGCTTATGCTGGGGTGCCGTGGGAACACATTACTGAGACGCAGGAGAATTACGATGGCAACCGCTCTGGCTACCCCTGAAAAAGAACAATTGGCTGCAGCGCCCGTATCTGCAACGCCAACCGGATCAATCCGTACAGATTTCTATGACCTGATCGGGACAATGGTTCTTGAGCGTAAGCGCCAGAAAGACAGCGTCACGGCGGGAGCTAAGTAAACAGTCTCCCCGCTGGTCAGGCATCTGACCAGCAAGCGACCTTTCCAGGTCAGTGGAATACGGCGGCCTCTCCGGTATCACTCTCGGCAAAGGCCGGTGGCAGAATACTGCTGCGGTTAACCACAAAGACACTGTGGTCAGGCACAAGTGAGTGACCATCTGACTCAATGTCTTCTAACAGTATGCAGGTCACATCGATCGAATCCATACCCACGACAATAGCCATCGGACAGCCAAAGCAGGTATGCACGGCGACCAGGTCACCTATTTCGATTTCTTCGCGGACGGTATTTATATCGTCCGCAACCAGTTCATCACTTGGCCATGGCGTTTTAAACCGAGCCAGTGCGACCAGTTGAACAATGCCCTGTACTACTCCATCGTTAATATCCAATACCATGGAGTCATCTTCTTCCTCGGCATGGTCACCAGATACACGTTCAAGCAGGCTCAGGAACAGATCAGAGTCTTCATCAGACCAACGAACATCAAGGGCCTGACTTCCGGATCGGCGTGAGCAGAAACTCACCTCAGTAGGCATAACAGTGGCAGGCTCGCCATCGTTGGCGGGCATAAGCAGGCTGACCGCATCCAGACCGGTGTTTTCGTTATCCTGGATACGCCAGTAGAGCGGTTGCATCTCTGCGTTCATAAGGTTGGCTCCTTAATCACCTGATTCGGGTTTAGCTTGCAGGCGCCTCTATTGGATGATCAGCGCTCAGCAGCCTGGTAGAAACCGTGTCCTCCCGTTTTGCAGCTCTTAATACACTGTATAGCAACGCCAGCTGGCCGACACAAGCCCCACATTTCTCAAAGCGGGAACACTTCACACGGAAAAGAGCCAAAGCGGTCATAGGCAGACGCACGCTCAGACTGGCCTCAGGCGACTTCTGCTCCCACGGGCGGCGGCCTGTGATAGGCTAGCGCCGAAGTGATATTCACCGACCTTACGATTGAGACAACGCCGGAGACACACATGCGAGTCCTTACTTTTCTGCTTACAGCCCTCGTCCTTAGTGGTTGTGCAACAACCCCGCAAGGGCTGGACGCCATCCGTGATCAAGCCAGCCGGGAAGCTGTGAGCACATCACGTTCTGGCAATACGCTTATTCGTGAAGCTGAAAGCCTGGCTGGCGACGCAAAGGCTCAGGAAACCTACCGTTTTGCTCCTGTTCTGACCGCTGAAGCGGCAGAATCTCTGGCCAAAGCCCGCACAGCACAGAGCAAAGGCCGTGCTGATGATCAGGTACGCGTTGCTGCACTGGCGTCTGTTGCTACCTACCGTAAAGCCATGGACCATACCCTGATCGCCCGCGAAACACTCGCACCTTCCCTTGCACACCTGGAAGTTCTTAACAGTATTCGCAGTGAAACTTACTACCCTAGCAGCTACGCCGATGTGACTGCTCAACTGAACGACATCATCCGTACTCTGGAAGCAACCGGTGCACCAGCCAGCACTGCTCAGAGTCAGCGCCAACTACTGTTAAACATGCATGAACTCGAAGTTCAGACCATTGGCTTTGTGAACCTGCAGCAGATCCGCGATCGCATGCAAGCGATGAAAGATGCCAACGCCGACCACCTGATTCCACGTTCGTACGGTACCGCCGAACAAGCGCTGGCTTCGGCCGAAGATCTGATCCGCTCGACCCCAAGAGCAGAAGCTGAAATCAAAACTCAGCGTCAGGCCGCCAAAACGGCAACTGATCACGCCCAGATTATTCTGGCGATGACCAACGAAATTCTCGATGCTGATGCCGGCAACGCCGAAGCGCTGGCGCTGCGCACCGAACGATGGCTGTATAACATTGCTGTAGCACTGAAGTACCCGGACATCCGTCATCTGCCGATGGATGAGCAATCCCGTTTGTTGTCAGAAGCCATCGAAGAAGTGATTCAACGCTGATCTGTCAGAGCCAGCGCCGGATAGCGCTGGCGAATAAGTGACCAGAAGCTGTATAATGCGGCCCCTTTTTTTAACTGCCGGACAGAGGCCAGACACAGCATCATGACTGATCAGGTGAAGAAGCTTTACATCAAAACCCACGGCTGCCAGATGAACGAGTACGATTCATCACGCATGGCTGACATGCTGGGTGAAAGTCACAAGATGGTGGTGACCGACAATCCTGAAGAAGCTGATGTCATTCTGCTGAATACCTGCTCGATTCGCGAAAAAGCGCAGGAAAAAGTATTCCATGAACTGGGCCGCTGGAAGAACCTGAAGACCACCAATCCGGATCTGAAGATTGGCGTTGGCGGTTGTGTTGCCTCTCAGGAAGGCGACGCCATCATGAAGCGCGCACCATTCGTCGATATGGTGTTCGGGCCTCAGACACTGCACCGCCTGCCAGAGATGGTTAACAAAGCCAGTAACTCCATTCAGGTTGTGGACGTGACCTTCCCGGAAATCGAGAAGTTCGATCACCTGCCAGCACCTAAGTCCGAGGGTAGCTCTGCATTTGTTTCAGTCATGGAAGGTTGTTCAAAATACTGCACCTTCTGCGTCGTTCCTTACACACGTGGTGAGGAAGTCAGCCGTCCTCTTGCAGACGTGATCAAAGAATGTGAAGTCCTGGCGGCTCAGAACGTACGTGAGATCAACCTGCTCGGCCAGAACGTGAACGCTTACCGTGGCGACACCGGCGATGGCGACTTTGCTGATCTGGCAGAGTTGATTACTCAGGTGGCAGAAATCGATGGCATTGACCGCATCCGCTTTACCACATCGCATCCGGTTGAATTCACCGACAGCCTGATCGATGTCTACGCTGAAGTACCAGAACTGGTCAGCCACCTGCACCTGCCGGTACAAAGCGGCTCAAATAACATTCTGGCGGCGATGAAACGCGGCCACGAGATTGATCTGTATATCGACAAAATCCGTCGTATTCGTGAGCTGCGCCCGGATATCTCAATTTCGTCTGACTTTATCATCGGCTTCCCCGGCGAAACTGAAGAAGACTTTATGGATACCATGAAACTGATCGAAGAAATCGGTTTCGATACATCATTCAGCTTTATCTACAGCGCTCGTCCGGGTACGCCAGCGGCTAACCTGGATGACGACACACCAGAAGACGTGAAGAAGAAGCGTCTGAAGATACTGCAGGACCGCATCACCCAGAATGCTCAGCTGATCAGCCGTCGTATGGTGGGTCGCGAAGAAGTCATTCTGGTGACTGGCGTATCCAAGAAAGATCCGGGTGAACTCCAGGGCCGCACCGAGAACAACCGCGTAGTAAACTTTAAGTGCGACGATCATTCCCTGATCGGTAAATTTGTCCGGGTGAGCATCGAAGATGCCTACCCGAACAGCCTGCGTGGCGTCATTATCGACGCGTCGCTGGCCTACTGATCTGAGACAACGAGGTTATTTTGTCAGAAGAGCAATTGCCACAGGATAACGCTGACGAAGCGACCGATAACGCTTCAGCCAGCAAGCAACACTCAATCACCTTCTCACTGGAGCCGGACGACGCTGCACGTCTGTCAAATCTGTGCGGTCACCTCGACGGCCATATCAAACAGATTGCCGACCGCTATGAGCTGGAGATATTCAATCGGGGTAACCGCTTTCAGATTGAAGGTAAAGTCAGTCTGGCAAAACGTGCCGCTGAGCTTATACAGCGTCTTTACCGTGAAACAGGTAAAGGCACCGAGATCAGTCCGGATCTGATTCATCTCTTTCTTGCTGAAGACAGTGCTCGCCCTTCTCAGCGTGGTAAGCGTACATATGATGCCGACAATGGCATCATCAAAACTCCGCTGGCGGTGATTAAACCTCGCGGTGAGAACCAGCTCGACTATCTGGCTCAGGTGCGTAAGTACGACATCAATTTTGGTATTGGCCCGGCGGGTACGGGTAAGACCTTTCTAGCGGTTGCTGCTGCCGTTGAAGCTCTGATGCGCGACGACGTAAAACGTATTCTGTTGGTACGTCCTGCGGTAGAAGCCGGTGAAAAACTCGGCTTTCTGCCGGGTGATCTGGCACAGAAGATTGACCCATACCTACGCCCTCTTTACGACGCCCTCTACGAGATGCTCGGCTTCGAAACCGTGGCCAAAATGATCGAACGTAATCAGATTGAGATCGCGCCACTGGCCTACATGCGCGGCCGAACCCTGTCTCATTCGTTCGTCATCCTCGACGAAAGCCAGAACACGACCAAAGAGCAGATGAAAATGTTCCTGACCCGTGTGGGTTTTGGCTCGAAAGCGGTAATCACAGGTGACGTGACCCAGGTCGACCTGCCACGCGGTGTGTATTCAGGCCTCAAGCATGGCCTTGAAGTACTCGACGGTGTCGAAGGCATTGGTATTACCCGCTTCAGCAACAAAGACGTTGTCCGCCACCCGCTAGTTCAGCGCATCGTCGATGCGTACGACCGCTTCGATGCAAAAGAAGAGGCCGACCAGCAGCGCCGTAAAGAAGCAGCTCGTAAAGCGGCAGATGAGGCTAACGCGGCCGACTCCGCATCAGGCG
>Ga0255776_10007545_pt1 | contig 10906 bp, 7 predicted proteins | sample 071ome_19_FD_179974 | JGI IMG/M metagenome (GOLD analysis project Ga0255776, IMG submission 179974) | Coastal salt marsh microbial communities from the Groves Creek Marsh, Skidaway Island, Georgia - 071413AT metaG (version 2) | ecosystem: Environmental > Aquatic > Marine > Intertidal zone > Salt...
ACCACTCGTTGACTACGAAGACGCTGGGCGCCTCAGCTTGAATGCAACCTATTCAGGCAGCGGTGCTGACTTGGGGCTTAATCTTATTGGTAGCGATAGTTTCGTTGTCAGACCCGCTGGTTTATGCGTGAGCACAGGTGTTCAATGTGGGCCGCCGTATACAAATTGCGGAACGACTAAGGTCGCTGGCGAAAACTTTAAATTGTCTATCACAGCGGTAGCTTGGGAATCAGATACTGATACCGATCTCTGTTCTGGAAATACCGCAACGCCCAATTATAGCGCGACAGGTCTGACTGTCAGCTCACAGGTAATTTCGCCTGTAGGTGGTCAGCAGGGTGTCGTGCAGCCATTTTCCTATGACCATGTGGCAGCATTGAACGGACTAAAAGAAATAGATGCTTCACAGTCTGAAGTTGGCGTGTTTCGTGTTGGCGTCACTCCACCTGTCTATTTAGGCGCGGCGCTGGGAAGCACTAACTCACTGAGCCCGGTAACATACTTCAGTAGTAGCTCACCACGTTTTACCCCCCATCATTTTGACGCATCCGTCGTAAACCCTGGACGCTGGCAATCCTCGGCGCCTTCTGGAAATACCTACGTGGGTGAGCCTCTTTTCTGGGCAGAGCAGCCCGTCATCTTAGTATCCGCGCGTAATTCATCGGGTGCGGTTACCAGAAATTACACAGAAGACGGTTACCTGAAACTTACTTCTGCGGATGTGTTTGCAGGTATGACAGCCCCTCTGGCTGACCGCACTAATCTCGGTAGAGGCGGCTCGCCACTCGCACTTTCCGCCGACAGTAACTTCGTCGAGGGCGAACTGGCAACGGCTGGTTCTGGGGTTATGCAATACACATTTTCTGTGTTAGATCAGCTGGTATATGCGCGAAACGCCCAGTCAGAGGTGGCGCCTTACAACCCAGACATAGAAATAGTATTTGATAACCTTGTCACGCCTATGAGTGACGGGGAAGCTGACCTGGCTAATAGTATCAGTGTTTTACCGGTGGGTTCCTCAGTAGATATGCGCTTTGGAAGGATGCGATTACTGGATAGTTTCGGCCCCGAAACTGAGAATCTGACGATACCTCTGGTCATCGAATTTTACGATGGGGCCAGTTACGAGGTTAATACAGTGGATAATGATTCTGTATGGGACAATGGTAACGCCTCGGTAGATACGCTTAGTAGCATAGTGGCAGGTGGAGGAACCTTCACCGGTGGGCAGAGTGGATCGGGTGGGATTAGTCTCCTTGCACCGACGCTGGTGCCAGGAGTTCCTGACACAGGAGCAGCACTGATAAATTACGATGCCCCTTCATGGTTGGAGGGAGATTTTGATAACGATGGGATCTTTGACAACGACCCATCAGCAACTGCGACCTTTGGTGTTTACCGGGGCCACGAGAGAATCATTTTCCAACGAGAGGTAAGGTAGCGCTTATCTATCGAGGCTTGCTGAAGCTGTCAGTAAACAGGTAGAAAAATATGCTGAGATACGCACTGCTATTTCTGTTGCTTACCTCTATGAGTGCAGTGGCACGGGTAGACCTCTGGTCCGATGATTTTGAAAGAAGTAATCTCAATGGTGGCCCTCAAAAATATACCGTGACGCCTATCGGCTCCAGAGGTGAGGCTGGTATAGGCACCTTTATTGCAAATTCTGGCTCGCGCAGCATGTATATCTGCTGTGATGAGGTCTATGTTACTTCAGACCCTATGGATCTCAGTGCTTCAAACTATGCTGAAGTGAGCTTCTGGTTGCGAAGCGGTTCTGATAGTTACAGTGAGTGGCCCTCAGCTGGTGATGACCTTCGGCTCGATGTACTGCTTAATAATGGCAGTTGGCAGGCGCTTCAACTATGGGAAGGCGGTGGCTCCACCGGCGGTGATACCTATAACGTTTATGCCAAAATCCCGACTGCTGGGTTGCACAGTAATTTCCGTTTTCGATTTTATCAGGCTGATGGCTCAGGGAGCGCACTTGCCCGTCGAGACTTCTGGCATATTGACGATCTGAAAGTAACCGACTTCGAAGTGGGTACGACCCGCTACCCACTTTTCTCCGATGACTTTGAGCGTAACCTCTTAATGACACCACCACCGGGGGCGACTCTGCCCGACTGGTACGTCACTATTTTCGATGGCAATTTCACATCTCAAATCAGTAATCACACGGCAGAAACTGGCTCTCGTAGTATGTACACCTGTTGCGGTGAGCGGACAACGACGACCCGAAGTATCGACTTATCGGGTGAGACGTTTGTCGAACTAGAGTATTGGATCCGCTATGGCGATGATAATTTCAGTGGTACAGATGCTGTCACATTCGGTAATTACGACAGTGAGGACCCGTCCGCCGCTGAAGTATATGTTCAGATTTATCTGCCTGATGGCACCTGGCGTACGATTGATTTCCATGACCCCGTAGCAGCAAACTCGGGAGAAGCATACCGATATGAGGCTCGGGTACCTGACGATGCCCTGCACAGCGACTTCAGACTCAGATTCTATCAAGCTGACGGCACGACATCCCTAATCAAACGTTACGACTTTTATCATATCGATAATGTCTATGTCGGCACAAGGGATGACACGTCATCTGCGGTTCACCACTTCAGGTTTTCGTATAATTCTGCAGCACTGACCTGTAATCCGCAGGACGTGACGATTCAGGTGTGCGAGGACGCATCCTGCTCAAGCCTGTATACAGACCCTGTCGACATTGTTTTATCACCGACAGGGTGGGTTGGTGGAAACGCAGTAACCATTACTGGTGGGAGCCGCGTTGTGTCGTTGGCGCGTACGACAGCCGGAACGATTGATCTTGATGTTGTGTCTTCAGTGCCGGTAATGACTGGTTCAACCAACCGCTGCTCAATCGATGGTGGTTCTTTTACTCCCTCATGCTCTCTGACTTTCTCAGACTCGGGTTTTTTGGTAAACGTCCCTGATATTGTTGCGGGTAAAGCCACATCCGCGGCAACGATTCAGGCCGTTCGTAAAAGCGATAGCGCAGCGGAGTGCGTGCCTGCGTTTGCTAATGTCACTAAAAATGTGAATTTCTGGACCAGTTACGATATTCCTGCGTCAGGTACGATGGCGACATCACTTGGCGGTGCGGCAGTATCAGGAAATAGTCTGACACCAACGACGTTGGCCATGAACTTTGATGCTAATGGGCAAGCAGCTCTTCCGGATTTAAATTATCTTGACGCCGGTCAGAAATCGCTTTACGCCAGATACGTGGGTACCGGCGCTGACCTCGGCCTGATTATGGAAGGAAGTGACTCTTATGTCGCACGTCCTGCTGGGCTGTGTGTGGATACAGGCAGCAATTGTCCTTCAGGCTCAGCGGCCTGTGGAGTATTTGGTGTAGCGGGAGTTTCTTTTGATGTCGATATTACCGCTGTCGCCTGGGAGTCTGATGGAGACTCCAACTTCTGCTCAGGTAACAGCGGTACGCCGAATTACAACTCTGGCGGTAACGTCGTATTGTCATCGAGCTTGTTGGCGCCGAATCCGGGGAGCCCCGGCGCTGTAGAGCCAGCCGAGTACAATCATCTTGCTGCAAACGGGTCCGGTGGGAAGAATACCGTTGGGCTCGCACAGAGCGAAGTCGGAGTATTTACTTTCAGTGCGACCCCTCCACTGTATCTGGGGGCTGCGCTGGGGTCGACCTCAAGCACGACTCCTGTCACTTACACCAGCCAGCCAACTGGCCGGTTTATTCCCGATCACTTTGATGTTGCGGTCAGTGATATGGGTGAATTCTCGTCAGGTTGCCCAACGGACAATACCTATACTGGTCAGTCATTCAATTGGTTAATTGCTCCTGCGGTGATCTTTACTGCCTATAACGCTGCGACCCCTAAAGCGATCACTGAAAACTACACGCACAATGATTTTCGTCGCCTGACTGCGGCAGATGTCGCAGATAGCATTACGTATCCGACAGAGGATAATTTTACGGATGGTAACGATGGCAACCGGATGCAGCTTTCGGGAGCACCTGACACACAGTTCAGCGATGGGACGATCAGTGTCTCAGGTGCTGGGCAAATGGAATATGTGTTTTCCGCAGCAGACAGTCTTGCCTATATACGCAGTAGCGTCGCCGAAATTAATCCGTTCAACCCTAACTTAGTCTTCGAAATTGATTCCGCCGTCACGGATGGCGAGGTGAGCGTCAACAACGCGGTAAATATCACGCCGGATGGTAGCGACGTCGATATACGTTTTGGTCGATTGATCGTCGAAGACAGTTATGGGCCCGAAAACAGTGATCTGACGCTTCCGATGCACACGGAGTATTACCAGGATGGGGAGTACATCCTGAATACGTTTGACTCCTGCACAGGCTGGAGCAGCGTCAATGCCAGCGTAAACAGCCTCAGCAGCGTACAGACGGATTCTGATACGCTTTCGTCCGGGAGTTCGGGAAGTGATGGTCTTCGATTAACAGCGCCAACGAATGTTGCGGGCACGCCAGATATTGGGGATGCCACAGTCACTTATGATGCGCCAGCCTGGCTGGAGGGGGATTTTAACGGGGATGGCAACTTCAACAATGATCCATCAGCAACGGCAACGTTTGGTATTTATCGAGGCCATGAACGAGTTATCTACAAAAAAGAGGTGAGATAGAGATTGGTCTGTAGAAGGTTGAGCAGGGGCCAAGGATTGCTCCGGGCCCCGGAAGGGGAAATTAATCGTCGGCGTGATCATCGTCGTGATGATCATCAGTATCCATCTGCAGTTCTTTGATTTTCCTGGTGAGGGTATTACGGCCCCAACCAAGCAGGTTCGCAGCATCGCGACGGCGACCGGCGGTATGCTTAAGCGCGGTCTCAATCATAATGCGTTCAAAGATCGGGACGGCTGTATCAAGCAGATCAGTCATGCCTGAGGCAAGCTGCTGATCGGCCCAGAACCGCAGATTCTGCTCCCAGTTACCGGACGTCTGAATGTCGCTTTTCTGTTCCAGAAGCTCTGGCGGCAGATCTTTCACCAGTACTTCACGGCCGGATGCCATTACTGTGATCCAGCGGCAGGTATTCTCAAGCTGGCGGACGTTACCTGGCCAGTCCAGCGTAGATAAAAATTCTTCAGTTTCTGGACGCAGCGTTTTGGTTTCTACTTCCAGCTCTTCGGCTGCACGCTGTAGGAAGTGCGTCAGCAGTTTAGGAATATCTTCTCGGCGATCGGCCAGGCGTGGCAAGTGAATACGAATGACGTTCAGGCGATGGAATAAATCCTCGCGGAATTTTCCGTCTTTTACCAAACCCTCCAGATCCTGGTGGGTTGCCGCAATAATGCGCACGTTTACTTTTACCGGTGTTGTACCACCTACGCGATAAAATTCGCCATCTGCCAGTACCCGCAACAGTCGCGTTTGGGTATCTGCTGGCATATCGCCGATTTCATCGAGAAATAAAGTGCCACCATTCGCTTGCTCAAAGCGCCCGCGACGTTGGCCGCCAGCACCTGTAAATGAGCCTTTCTCATGGCCAAAAAGCTCAGACTCAATCAGATCTTTCGGGATCGCAGCCATGTTCAGTGCGATGAAAGGTTCTGGCGCTCGTGGGCTGTGCTTGTGTAAGGCATGGGCAACCAGTTCTTTACCGGTACCGGATTCACCATTGATTAACACCGTAATATTCGACTGCGACAGACGACCAATCGCCCGGAAAACTTCCTGCATTGCAGGGGCTTCGCCGATAATTTCCTGAGTTGGCATTTCAGGTTCAATGGTCGGTGTCTGTGCTGAAATTTCAGAGAAATGATCAATGGCTCGCTGAATCAGGCTAACTGCTTCGTCGACATCGAATGGCTTGGGAAGGTATTCAAATGCACCACTCTGATAGGAGCTGACCGCGCTTTCGAGATCCGAGTGCGCTGTCATGATGATGACGGGCAGGTCAGGATGGGCTTCGTTAGCATGCTTCAGCAAAGTAAGACCATCCATGCCTGGCATACGGATATCCGTAATAATGGCGCTCGGGTGCTCTTTTTTCAGTTGATTCAGCGCAGGCTCGGCCTGCTCAAACACTTTGGTTTCAATCCCTGCCTGTTGCAGTGCTTTTTCTAAAACCCAGCGGATGGATTTATCGTCATCAATGATCCAGACAGTGCTCATAGTGATTCCAAAGGCAGATAAATAGAGAATGTGGTGCGTCCGGGCTCGGATTCAAATTCAATGATGCCGTCGCACTGATTAATAATGGATTGTGATATCGAAAGACCAAGACCAGTACCCTCAGGGCGGCCTGTCACCATAGGATAGAAGAGGCTCTCTTGAATCTCTTCAGGAATGCCCGGGCCGTTGTCGGTAATGTCGACACGAACAACCAGACGATGACGGTGATGGCCAATCGTGAACTGGCGAATCGATCGGGTTTTCATCGTCAGTGATGGGGGCAGCTCAGGATTTGGATTTTCCATCATGGCTTGCATCGCGTTGCGGCAGACATTCAATAAGGCTTGTACCATCTGTCCGCGATCGGCTTCCATTTCAGGAATAGAAGGATCGTAGTCGCGGATGATTTCAATCTGATGTTCTGATTCTACGTCGACCAGCTGACACACACGCTCAAGCACTTCGTGAATGTTAATTTCTTCCGTCTGAGGCAGAGTACGAGGGCCAAGCATGCGGTCAACGAGATCGCGCAGGCGGTCCGCCTCCTCAATAATAATATTGGTGTATTCCGCAAGGTCGGCCGTGGGTAACTCACGCTCCAGCAACTGAGCCGCACCGCGAATGCCACCGAGTGGATTCTTGATCTCGTGGGCCAGGCCGCGCACCAGATTGCGGGTCGTTTCCTGCTTTGCGATCAGCTGCTCTTCGCGGCTGATGCGCATCAGGCGGTCACGCCCTTGCAGTTCGACCAGCAGGCAGGGCAGACGTGTTTCAGGATGTGAGAGTGGGCTAACACTGTAGTCCAGAGTGGCCTGTTGCTGGTTATGCAGTTCAATAGTCGCTTCGCGTTTGGTGTAAGAGTGCCCGTTGATGAGAGCATCGCGAAAGGCCTGTGTGGCTTCGTCAGACTCTCGGGCGAGCATGGTGAACTCTACCCCTTTTCCACGTTGGCCACTGACTTCAAGCAGGGCTTCAGCCGCGGGGTTCATGAAAATAATACTCAGATCCGCATCCAGCAGAACAACCCCGGTATTCAGGTGTTCCATCAGGCGTTGGTTGAGGTGTGGGCTGGCGAGCATAGCTATCTCCGTTTGCACTCAGTTCAGCAATAATTGAGCCAGAAGTGAAACCTGCACATAAATGGCGCGAGGTCGCTTCCAGCGTGCTGCCTGACTGTTCAAGTGGAGAAAAATATACCTCAATATGCACTAATTATGTGCATTGAGTGGGGCTAATGATGTGTTTTGGTGCTCTTTTTCGGTGCCTCGACCCTCTTTGAGGCACCGCAGTTGTTATCGAGCCAGAGACGATGCACGCTTCACATGCAGAATGATGGACTGACTGCTGATCCGGACTTCGCCGTCAGGGCCCCTCACTTCCATCTGCAGGCGATGTTCACCTCGGTCCAGGTTGTCTAGCTGAAAACTGGTCTGGCTGCCGCGAGCTATTTCAGTACCGGCGTCCAACAGTACAATGCTGTCTTTTTTCTGAAGTGCTGGGGTAAGCACACCTGAAATCCGCACATCGCCATTCACGCCGATGGGCAGTGTAGTACCATCGGCCGGAGAGATAATACTTAGGCTGGTATACGTTGGCGTAACCGGCTCATCGCTCGATTCACCAGAAGGGCGTTCGGGCTCAGGAACATTAAACGCAGGCATGGACGGCAGCTCCTGAACCACATGAGTTTCTGAACCTGCGCTTTTACGATCACTGAATATCGGGTTGCCGTCGGCATCCCGCGTGATATACACCCTGGTTTGGGCGGTAGCGGGGAGCGCACTGGTGACCAAAATAGCCGCAGTGGCCAGAAGCGTTATAAAGGTGGTCGTTGAGTGTCGCATATCCATATCTCCGGTGTGCTGAGGCACGTATTTGAACTGAGTATAGAACGCGCTATCCTGCGCCCGCAAACCGCAGCGGTATTTCAGTGGGAATTTTTCAATGATTGGGTTGATTCAAAGGGTTTCAGAGGCGAGTGTTCGTGTCGACGATGAAGTCGTTGGTAGCGCCGGGCGCGGTCTACTGGTGTTGCTTGGCGTGCAGAAAGGCGATGATCAGGAAAAGGCTGACCGCCTGTTAGATAAAATCCTGCGCTACCGGGTCTTCCCGGATGATGAAGGGCGAATGAATCGGAGCATCAGTGATATCGATGGCGACCTCCTGGTTGTTTCTCAGTTTACCCTGGCGGCAGATACCCGAAAGGGCACACGTCCCGGTTTTTCCTGCGCAGCGGCACCGGACGATGCCAACGTTCTGTATCAATACTTCTGTGCCCGAGCGAGCGAAAAAGTAACCACAGGAACAGGACGTTTCGGTGCAGATATGCAGGTATCTCTGGTAAACGATGGTCCAGTGACCTTCTGGCTGGAGATTTGATCCAGGACCAGAAGCGCTTTATTGATACCGGTCAAGTTTTATTGACCGGCGCTTCTGATATGCTTCGCGGCTGACCGATCGTCGGAAGATACCTGGCCCGGCCTAATTTAATATTCGAGTAATGAAGGAATCCCGTCATGTACATGGCACTTAAACATTCACACATTGGCTTTGTTTACCTGTCGTTTATTCTGTTTCTGGTCCGCTTTGGACTGGCAAACTACAAGCCGGCGCTTAACAGCAATAAAGCACTGAATATCGCAACGCATGGCATTAACGCATTGCTTCTCGCTACTGCGGGTGCCCTGTGTGTGACTCTGAGTCAGTATCCCTTTGAAGCGGCATGGGTGACAGCAAAATTGTTGGGCCTGATTGCATACGTCGCGCTGGGTGTGATTGCGATTAAAAAGGTCAATGTAAAAGCCTTTGTTCTGGCGATCTTAGTCTTCCTTTATCTGTTTGGTGTGGCTAAAGCGCACAGTGCGTTATCTTGGGTGGGTATGCTGATCGCTTGATCTGTACGCAGCTCTGCATCAAAAAAGGCAGCCTTAGCTGCCTTTTTTGTGCACATTTTTCTACTTGCTGACTAAAAACGCCATCAGACAGTGAAGTTAGAAACGCTTTTGCGCATATCGGAAGTATTCTGCTCAAGCACAGTCACGGAGTCGACCAGCTGACGGGTACTGGCCTGGTTTTCCTGACTCATATGGCGAGCCTCGGTCAGATTCTGATTAATGTTGTTGATCACGGACGTCTGCTCTTCAATCGCCGAAGCGACTTGCAGAACCTGATCTTTAATTCGGACCAGCGCGCCCGATACCTCACCTATGTTCGACTCTGAGGCTCTTGCAGTTTCGACAGAGCGCTCAGCGGTTTCTTCACCACCCTGCATGCTGTTAACTGCCCGGTTTACGCCACTCTGCAGTTTATCGATCATGCTGTTAATGTCTTCCGTTGCCTGCTGGGTTTTGCTGGCCAGACTGCGGACTTCATCAGCAACAACGGCAAAGCCCCGACCTTGTTCGCCTGCTCGTGCTGCTTCAATAGCAGCGTTCAGAGCCAGCAGGTTCGTTTGCTCAGCAATGCCTTTAATAACATCCAGCAAAGAAGCGATCCCTGTGGTTTCCTGCTCCAGCTCGCGGATGACACCGGCTGATTCACTGACGCTGCTGGCAAGCGCTGCAATGTCGGTGACGGCACTTCGGAATTGCTCTGCAATTTCACGGACGTGCTTTTCAGCGTTGGTCGCTTCTTCGGCGACTCGTGTGGATGACTGGCTGACTTCGCCAATAGCCTGTTCCATTTCACGATTCGCATGAGTCACGTGCTCAAGCTCGGTAACGAACTGAGCTGTTGTCTCCTGGCTTTTCTGAGCACCTTGTTCCAGTTGTTCAGTGGTGCCACGTACCTGATTCGAAACCGTCTGAACATTGGTGACCAGGCTTTGCATGCCTTCAAGGAATTTATTGAAGGTCTTCGCCATTTCACCAATTTCGTCGTCGCTTTCGACCGTGAGCCGGCGGGTTAAATCGCCTTCGCCCCGTGCCAACTTATCCAGAGCCCAGGTGGTTCTCTTTATAGGACGGGTTAAAAGCGGTGGAAGCAGGATAATAACAGCGAGAATAATGGCAACCGACAAGCCTGTTAAAATAAGCAGGTTGTTTCTTGCAGATTTATTGAGCATCACACCCTCTGAGTGCAGAGCGGCAGCTGAATCCGATAAATTCTCGCCGACGGCGTCCAGAATCTCGCGTGCTGCTTCAAATTCCTGTTCAAGGCTTCCCGCGCTCAACGCTTTCGCCTGTTCGAAGGAAATACGGCCCGAAGTGACATCAGTGACCAGTTTCTCTGACTTAGGGCGCCACTTCGCGAAGGCCGCCAGAAACGCTTCGGCCTGAACCCGTGTTTTGTCATTCACTTGCATATTAATGACGGCATTCAGACGATCGTACACCTGATCCAGGTTTTCTTTATGAGATGTTTTCAAGCCTTCGTAGTTACCGCCAAAGGCCAGTGTACGCTCTGCGATCTGTGCCTGATACAGGTCGCGGTCGGCGTTAAGTACTTTATCCAGAGCTGGGGTGTACGTACCGTTGATCAACTCCGATGTTGTTGTGACACCACTCAGGGTATTCAGCTGCAAAATGCTCAGGATGACCAGGAGAACCCCAATGACAGCCAAAGGTATACGAAGCTTCAGAGTGAGGCTCAGATCGCGCCAGTTCATACGTTTCTCCACAGAACAGGGACTATCCAAAGAGCATAGTTCATGTTCAACAAGCTGCCAGAGAATTCTGTAACCGTGTTTGCGGTCAGAAGGCCGCTATTGAGCGTTGTCAGGCAGGCTGCTGTCAGGCCGGTAAGCTAAGGATGTCGCGGCTGTTA
>Ga0255776_10007552_pt1 | contig 10901 bp, 6 predicted proteins | sample 071ome_19_FD_179974 | JGI IMG/M metagenome (GOLD analysis project Ga0255776, IMG submission 179974) | Coastal salt marsh microbial communities from the Groves Creek Marsh, Skidaway Island, Georgia - 071413AT metaG (version 2) | ecosystem: Environmental > Aquatic > Marine > Intertidal zone > Salt...
GTGATGGAGCACCATGTTGGCAATCACCGCGTCGGCTCTATGATTCATCGCCTTGACGTGCGCGGTGCTCCCCTGAACGAACTCGATCTGTGGCAGATGACCTGTAAATGCCTTTGCGCGAGCCAGCATCGCGTCTGACAGATCCAGTGCCAGTACTGACTCCGCACGGTCATGCAAGGCGGGTAACAACCAGCCTTCGCCAACGCCTACCTCGATAATGCGAGACAGTCGCTCGGTCCGGTTCCTGTCCAGTAATTGCAGCGTCACCTCACTGTAGTCTTGCCATGGTGCGATCAGTTCCTGCTGTTCGCGAAAGCGATCAAGGCTGCCCTTAAAAAATGCCAGGGAATTGGATTCGCGTTGCCGTTGCACCCGGGCTACGCCCTCCAGCAACGTTGTGGCGGGTTCGGCTTCGTCGACTCGGAGCAAAATTTCCTGATGCAACGCAGCCAGTGGACCTTCGGGAACAGCGCGCCGGTAAAAGGCAGCTGTGCCCTCTTTTTTGCGCTTGAGTAAACCGGCATCAATCAGAATCTTCAAATGGTGGCTTAGAGCGCTTTGTCGCATCGAGAAGATATCGCAGAGCTCGGAGACGCCATAGGAGTCCTGCGCCAGGATGCGCAGGATCTGCAGGCGCAGCTCGTCACCCGCCGCTTTGAGTAACGAGGCGAGCGCCCCCTCATCTGCTGGGGGGTGCAGGCTTACGATGCGTCTCGTATTCAGCATGGGCGCGGAGGCTAACAGCGCCCAGACTATTAATCAAAATAAATTGATGGACTAAAGCGTGATCGAGACGACCCCGTCTGGCGTCCCCAAAAGTAGTTCGTCCGCCGGTCGAATGGCAAAAAGCCCATTGCAGACCACGCCCGTGATTTCATTGATGGCCCGCTCTATTTCCAGCGGCGCGTCGATGTGCAGGCCGTGGACATCAAGGATGAAGTTGCCATTGTCAGTGATCACGCCCTCTCGCCATGCGGGTTGACCGCCGAGCTTCACCAGCTCGCGCGCGACATGGCTTCTGGCCATAGGAATAACCTCTACTGGCAGTGGGAAGCCGCCCAATACATCAACGTGTTTGCTGCTGTCGGCAATGCAAATAAACTGATCCGCAACCGCGGCAATAATTTTTTCTCGGGTAAGTGCTGCGCCGCCTCCTTTAATGAGCTGTAGCTGGCTGTTTGCTTCATCGGCACCATCTATGTAGACATCTACGCGCGGCACGCTATTCAGGTCATTGACCGAGAAGCCTAGGCTCTTGAGTAATTGTGTTGATTGCTCAGAACTGGAGACCGTTGCGTCAACCCGGTGTTTGATTTTATGAAGCACATTGATAAAGCACTCGGTGGTGCTTCCAGTACCAATGCCCAGTATTAGAGCGTCGTCGGGCAAGTCCGCCACCCGATCCAGTGCGGCGTCAGCGACCCGTTCTTTTAATGTCTGCTGGCCCATGTCGACTGACCTTGGGAGTCTGTTCTGATAGCCACTATATTAAGGTCACAGCGTTTTTGTTACCAGACGCACTGACTGCCTCCGATACCCTCGATCTTTGCGCTAGCGATGATGCAACGCCACCCACAATCATCTCTGCTGCTTCGATTGACGGCGTGGACAAGACGTTGCTCTGTGCTTAGATGGGCCAAACAAAGGCGCCCTTTGAGGGAATAATCCAGAAACACGCGCCATCTCGACACTGAGGGCGACCGAAGTGGACCTTCTGCCCTTAGCGGGAGGTGCCTAACCCGTCCGCGTCCCCGGAAACTGATTCTATTTGCTGAGCGTTTATCCAACGTTGTTACTGGCCTAATGATAAAGTTTGCGAGAAGGCATTGATGCTGGACACAAGGTAAACTGATATGCGCGTAATGAAATCAAGTTTAAGCAGAACGGTTTTTTGTGTGGTTATGTTGAATCTGTTGCTGTCGGGTATGGCTACGGCACAGGGTTTTCAGGCGTTGCGCGAGGCGATGACGCCTGAGGAATTAGAAGCTGCGGGACTCAATAATTTGTCGTCCGAGCAGCAGGAGTTTCTGGATGCGTGGTTGCGCCAGAGATTTATGGCGCCCTCTGCAACTGTTGCGGTGGGCCAAGCAGGCACCAACCAAGCTGCCCCCGGAAACGCAAATCCCGTCGGAGACTCGATGACTGCGGGCCACAGCGAGGCCACAGACAATGAGGCCATGGAAGCGGAAATCGAGCGCCGCGTGGCCATCGAGGTGGAGGCGGCCATCAACAAGGCTAAGGAGGAAGAAGCCACCGAGGAGGCCGCACGGGAAGCGGCGCGGGACGAACCTTTTGAGGCCGAAATTGTCGGTCCCTTCTCGGGGTGGAGCGGAAACACGGTGTTTACGCTTAGCAACGGTCAGGTATGGCGGCAGCGCAATGGTAGCAATTACCGTCATACGGCTAACGGACAAACGGTGGAAGTGAGGAAAAACTTTATGGGCTTATGGACGTTGAGGGTGAAATCCTCGGGCCGCACGATAGGCGTGCGCCGCATCGACTAAATCACGTCAACTTATCGAGTTTCATCGGGGGCGTGTGAAGGAATATGAATATTTCGCGGGAAGTAGCGGTAATTAGGGAAGTTCACTGCTCTATATTGGGAAATAATTCACAAATAAGCCACTTAACCCTCTGGATTTTGCGCCTTACGAGAGTATTCTATGCTAACGCCGGAGCTTATGGGCACCGTCTGGAGCGCTCCAACAATATAGAACAATATAGATAAAGAGGTTTTCCAATGAAGTTACTTAATAAGCGACAGCTAAGTGTGGCAGTGTCGGCGGCTTTGGCAACGACGCTGACAAGCGGCTTGGCGTTTGGTCAAGATGAGGACGAGAGTCTTGAAGAGATAATCATAACTGGTACGCGTATCACGACAACAGATGGCTTCGGTGCCACCAGCCCGGTAACGGTTGTTGACGCTGAGAACCTCAAGAACCTTGGCTTCGTGAACATCGAACAGGTGTTGAACAGCTTGCCTTCTATCGAAACGAGTCAGAATGCCAATATTTCAAATGGCTCAACCGGCACGGCAACCGTTGATTTGCGCGGTATTGGCACCAATCGGACGTTGGTTCTCGTAAATGGACGTCGTATGACGGCGGGCGGTGCGGAAAGCCTGGCACCTGACATTTCACAAATCCCAACGATTGCGGTTGAGCGTATCGACGTGCTGACCGGTGGTGCTTCTGCAACCTACGGTGCGGACGCGGTTGCTGGTGTTGTAAACTTTATTACCCGACGCATGGACGGCGTCGAAATTCGCGCGGGCTGGAGTGGCTACCGTCACGATAACGATGACAGTTATTCCCAGGGCCTCCTCGATAAGCGCGGGTTTGCTTATCCCTCGGGCACTGAAGGCCCTGATGGCGAGAACGACCAAATTGACTTCGCCATGGGTTCAGACTTTGCCGACGGCAGAGGTAACGCCACGATATACGCCAGCTGGCGTGAGCAGGAAGAGCTGCGACAAGAAGCCCGTGACTACTCGTCAGGCGCACTTAATTCAGGTGGCACAGGCGTGGGTGGTTCTGCCAACGCTATTGTCCCTAATTATTTCTTAGCACCCATCACTGCTGATGGTGCTGGCCCTGGTGGTTACGATTACGCGCAAGAAGCATTTGTGAGCTTGCAGCCAAACGGTGGTTTTGCCCCGTACGATGGCACCAACATTTACAATTATGCGCCTATCAACCATTTCTTGCGCCCTTTGACGCAGTGGAATGCTGGCGCGTTTGTTGACTACGAGATCAACGATCATTTTACACCTTACGCTGAGATGATGGTGTCTAGCGCTCAGACGCGTGCGCAAATTGCCGAGTCAGGCACTTTCTTTGCCGAAACGTATTTCCTTAATTTGGATGACTTCCCCGATGCATTCGCGGCGTCTATTGACGCGTTATATCCCGATCGTACCGGCGACGAGTTTGGTATCTATGTGGGTAAGCGAAACGTTGAAGGCGGTCCCCGCTCAAACAACTTCTCAAACGACGGTATGCGTATAGTCGTCGGTTCCAAAGGCGAGATTAACGACAACTGGTCATACGATGTAAGTTATCTGTACGCTCAGACTCGTCAGACCTCTACCTACATCAACGACTTCTTTGCACCTAATATTACCGCGGTTTTAAACTCGGACGCGTGTGATAACGGCTGTCCTGGCTACTCGGTGTTCACACCTAACGGTGTTACGGCTGCCCAGGCCGACAAATTGACCGGTACAGGTATGCTGGGCTCGCAGAGCACCACTGAGGTGATCAACGGCTATGTTGCCGGTGAGCTGTTCTCTATTGGTAACGCTGACCCCATTCAGGTAGTTGTGGGTTACGAGTGGCGTGACGAGGTCTTTGACCGCACCGTTGACACCGTCTTTGCGGAAGGTCAATTGTTGGGTCAGGGTGGTCCCACTCCACCACTGAGCGGCGGCTTCGACGTGTCTGAATTCTTTGGTGAAGCCAATATTCCGCTGATGGATCGTTTGGTTGCCGACGTGGCATATCGCTACTCTGACTACAGCACGGTTGGGGGGCAGAGCACCTACCGGTTTGGTCTGGATTGGCAGCCTGTTGACATGGCGCGCATCCGCGCTGGCTTCAACCGCGCTGTGCGTGCGCCAAACGTTTCAGAGCTATACTCTGTTAACAACCTAGGTCTTTGGGGTGGCGTTGACCCCTGTGCTACCGCTACCCCTGAGTACTCACAAGAGCAATGTGCGCGTACCGGCGTGACAGCAGGGCAGTACGGCAATATTGTTGCTAGCCCGGCAAACCAATACAACCAGATATCGGGTGGTAACTTGAACCTCGATGTTGAGGAAGCGGACACCATTACTGTGGGCTTGGTGTTGACGCCCACCGACAATCTCACCGTGTCTGTGGACTATTGGAACATCGAGATTGAAAACACAATCGCAGGAGTAGGTGCTGAGAACATCATTCGTCAGTGTGCCGAGAACAATATTCTGTGTAACTCTGTTAACCGTTCTGGCTCGGGCTCGTTGTGGCAGGGTGAGACGGGCTACGTGTTCAATGGTCTCCAGAACATTGGTACAGGCATCACTTCCGGTGTTGACGTTGCCGCTGCTTGGATGATGGATGCCATGGGCGGCACCTTCGACGTAAGGCTTGCGGGAACTTATCTCACGGAATGGGAAATTGAAATCCTGCCTGGCGAAGCATACGACTGTGTGGGCCTGATCAGCACACGCTGCTATCCCAAGCCTGAGTGGCGTCATACGTTGACGGCTAGCTACGACAGCAACAGCTTCTGGGCTGTTACTGCCCGCTGGCGTTTCTTTGACGGCGTTGACTATGACGGCGCGTTGAGTGGCAGTAGGTCGGAAGGTGCCGATAAGATCACTCAAGACAACCTTTCCGGTTCAGAGAGCTATCTTGACCTAAACGCAACCTTGCGATTCATGAACGATTCCGAGTTGTTGGTTGGTGTCAACAACGTGCTTGATGAGCAGCCACCACTGGTAGGCGGCACGCTGGCATCAAACGCTAACGCAGTCGCTGGCTTCTATGACACGTTGGGTCAGTACCTTTTCGCTCAGGTTACCTTCCGCTTCTAAGCGGCGGTTGCACCTGGCGGCAGGTGCTGCATAAATCAAAGCGGGCTTTATGCCCGCTTTTTTTTTGCCCTGCTAAAATGAGCCATGAAAAACGTTAATCAACAGCTGTCCCACTGGCAGCAGCAAGTGGCTGCAGACGCCCATAATGCCACCGCCTGGTTTAATCTGGGCTGGTGGTCAAATAAGGCGGGTCTCTTCACCCAAGCGGTGAGAGCCTATGAGCAGTCGCTTGCTTGCGGCGTTAGCGACCCCAAGGAGGCGATGAGCAACCTCGCTTCTGTGTACTCGGAACGCCTGGCCAATCCGGCTGCTGCTGTGCAATGGCTTGATCGAGCACTTGATACTTACCCGAACTACTATCCGGCGGTGTTCAATCGTGCTCATCTCGCCGAGCAAACCGGTGATCGCGAGTTGGCCTGTCAGCTTTTTGCGCGTGCTGCAGCATTGTCGCCAGACGATCCTTACGCACTTGCCCGCCTTGTGGAGGCTGATCCAATGCTGACACTGGCCTCAGCGGCGGGGCAAAAATTGAGTGAACTTGCGAAAGACAATGCCGATGCGTTAATGGCGCTGTGCCGCTTACAGGAGCGTGAAGGCCACTATGCCAGCGCATGGGAGTCACTAGTTCAGGCCAATGAGTTAGATCGGCGCGCACTGCCTTCTTGGCCTGGGTCGCAGCTGTACGAACAGATTTTGAATCGACTTCAGAGTAGCTCTGTTCCAGCGGTCACGCGTGCGTCAGGGGAAGATGGGCCGGTGTTTATTCTCGGGATGTTTCGCACCGGATCTACACTACTCGAACAAATTCTTGCGGCGCACCCGCGGTTCAGGCCACTGGGTGAATCGGAATTCTGGCCGCGCGTCGTGCACTCGCTCGGTGGCGGTATGATTAAACCGGGTAGACGACCAAACTCAGCTGAGCAAACCGAGATTAAATTGAGATGGCAAGAGCACCTGGATGAGCGTCGTGCGTCCGAAGGAGTCAGGGTGACTGATAAGCGCCCGGATAATTTGTTTCACATCTCGACAATCCTTGATGTGCTCTCGGAAGCCAAATTTGTTGTCACCGAGCGTGATTGGCGCGACACCCTTGTCTCGGTGTATGGCACTCGCCTTCACTCCCAACATGGCTACGCAAACGAGCCGATGGCGATTGCCGATCACATTAGGCTGTGTGAGAAAATAGCGGATTTTTGGGTTGAGGCAATGCCCGACAGGGTAAAGAAGGTCAAGTATGAAGCGCTGGTCGAAGATCCTTTGACGACGCTTCAGGGGCTTTTTGTCTGGCTTGGGGAGCGATGGGATCCGGCGTGTTTAGAGTTTTACAAGCTCAATAACTCGGTGCGTACGGCGAGCGTTTGGCAGGTAAGAGAGCCTTTGGGCAGCGGACGGAGGGGCCGCTGGCGGCTATACGAAGAGCCTCTCCGGCATCTCTTTGGTGCGGCTCTTGATGAGCCGTTATCGCCAAAGTTGCCAGCCTGATCATTGGCGGCGTGCGGATTGCGGGCCACAGGGTTTTGGTGCGCTTGTTAACAACAGCGTTAATCGTAGTAACGGATTAACACGCTACAACAATTCCGGCTGCCGTGAGTGTATTGAGGTCCCGCCCAGAAATCCCTTTGGGGACCGCTTGAGACTGCGCTACGTGAACCCAATTGGACGGAGACTGAAACGCGCCCTTAATCCTACCCCTGACCGCTTCCGGAGGATGAGGGCACAATATCGAAGCCGACTGTTAACCGCTCGCTTGCGCTATGCAAGGGTTCGGTGCCGTGCCAGAGATAGGACGGAAAAACCACCAAAGTACCCTCTTGAGGTTTTACCCAATAATCCGCTTTTAGCGGTTGCCTAGCGCGAAAGCCGGGCTCGCCAAATTTAATCCAGCCCTCCCCACCTTGCGATACTTCTGGTGGGACCGAGACGTAAAAAGCACCGCTCAGCCAGCCCTGAGAATGAAAATGATTTTTGTGAAAGCCATCGCGCCACAACCGCACTGACCACGAAGCAGAAAAGTTAAACTGCCCAGTATTGCGTTTATAAAGCGGCTGATCGGTATGGGTGGGTAGCGCAGCGATTAAACGCGTCAGCTGCTCACCTAACGCCGCCGTTAGCTGCTGAATGGCCGGTTCTCGACGACTGAATAGATCATCTAACGTTTGTGTGCCATGCAGCATTGACTGCTCCACGGGATGTTGTTGAGTGATATGCAAGCCCAGCAAAGACTGGCGAATAAAGTCGAGGAAGTCTGCAAGACTTGCATACTCTGGATGGCAAGCAATCTCCCGCACCTGAATCATCTTGTCGTAATCTACGAGCGAGCAGTAAGCCTCTGCATTTTCCGTATAGCGCAGCGCTGTGGCGTACAGCGCCCATAACCCTTGTTCCATAGGAAACCGTTCAACCAGTGAAGTCAGCAACGTTTGGGCTTCTTGGTAGTCAGTCCCCGCAGCCATGATGGCGTTGGCAAGCTCACGCTCACTGGCGGGCGTGGGCTCAGCATTAACAGCGGATCGCGCACATTGCAGCGCCCTTTCAAAGTCACCCTGTTCGCGCAATACGTGACTCAGCTCACAATTCAAGGACGCAGACTCACCCCCCTGAGATAACGCGGTCTCCAAAACTTGAACGGCCTCTCGGCCGCGATTTCCCAGTAAGTATTTTCTGGCAAGGGGAACAGCAAATCGAGGATCACCCGGGTGTTGCTCCAGCGCTTTGTTATAGGATTTTAGGTAGTCAGGATGAGCGATCACACCCAGATAGCCATTGAAATAGGCGTGTAGTTCGGGATTATCAGGATCCCGCATCAACATTGCCTCGTAGGCGGCCACTGCTTCGTTGGGTCGATTGGCGATCGCTAGGGCGCTAGCCAGATTGAGCAAAACCTCGGCTGAATTTTGTGCCAATTGATGCGCTTTCTGTAGCTTGAGCACGGCCTCGTCGCTATGACCAATGGTCTTAAGCGATATTCCCAAGCCGTTGAGTGCGGCGATGTTATTTTCATCAACTGACAGCACATCTCGAAAGAGCGTCAGCGCACTCTCTTGATCGCCAAGCTTTTGCGAGGCCTGCGCCAACCCTATTCGTGCATTCACATGTTCTGGCTTGAGGTCGAGCGCAGCGGAAAACTGTCGAGCCGATGCTCCAAACTGCTGGTTCATCAACAACAGCTGACCATAGTTAACCCAGGCGGGCACGTGGCTCGAGTCAAGCGCCAAGGCTTCCTGATACCGGTTCTCGGCTTCTTCATAGCGGCGCTGTTGGCGATAAAAATTGGCTAGATTGGTCAGTACGTGCGGCTGTGGGAGCAGTTGGACGCTTTTCAAAAAGCTGTCCTCGGCTTCCTCGAGGTGTCCGAGTCCTTTTTGCGCCAAGGCCAGCAGCTGCCAAAAATCAGCGGATTCTGTCCCGGAGGATGCAATCGCAGTTAGCGTATCAAGCGCCAGTTGGTGGTCATTGGCCTGCAGTAAGCTCGCAACCTGCTGAAGTTGCCGTGTTAGCACGCACCCTCCAGTCTCATGCCACTTCCGTCAACCGCGCTGAGGAATTGATCTAGCTTCCTTTCAGCATTGATTCCGCTCGCCCACTGATGACTCACTAGTGGGTTTTTGTGGATCACAGACAATCCCCCAGGCATGGCTCGACGCCCATCACCAAAAAGTTAGCCGGGAGATCTTCTGTAGGAAAGCTAGCCACTGCCCTCCAGACAAGCCCCCGGGGTTGACCCGGAAACTGGGCCATAGCGGTGCCAGAGAGCGTGGCCCAGAGAACTGTTCTCGCGGGCTGAACCCAGGCGGCGTCGATAAATCGTGCCGTTATCTGGAGTCGAAAGTGCTCGCGGTTCCAGAACATAGACGAGTATATGTCAAACAAACGGCTTGCAGGCAAGGGGTCTCCCCGCCTATTCTTTTGCTCGAACTGGGTCAGCTCGCTAGAGACTTACTCATTACCTCGAAAACGCGTTCTCGACTTTACGCTTGCCATTCACGCCTGCTTTCTATGCAGCGGCAGCTTGCAACAGTCCATGTCGCACCTCATTGAGAGGTGTCCTTCCTAAACCTCAGTGACTGGGCCAAAACTCTTCTCTGAGAGGAGCCGCAGCGTGGTAGTTGGGCCCCCGGTTGGCGTCACCAGCGGGGACCCGGGGGTTGCCCGTTCCTCATTATCAAGGTCAGCCAAGATGGGCTCGCTTGTTTATTTTTTTACTTCGGGAGAGCATGGGGGTAACTGTGGTCAAACAGAGGCCTCTCCAGCACCGGATCTATGGCTGTCAGCACTTTTATCGAAACCTATGACATCGACCCTTCGGTGTGTGACGAGATTGTCGATTTTTTTGAGCATAACCGACACCAGGCACAGCCGGGCCGACTTGGTGAGAATCCCCGTGTCGACAAAACCATGAAGAACTCCCTCGACATCACCATATCCATAAGGTCATACGGGCAGTTTGCAACATTTTTCGATTGCCTCATCGAGCATGTCAAAACTTATCTCCAGACTTATTACTATAGTACCGGGGCTAATGGTCTGGGCGCACTTTGGTTTTCTCAGCATGCCAATATCCAGTGGTATCCCAAGGGCGGAGGCTATCCGGCCGTTCACTGCGAACGGGACCGTATCGAATACTGCCAGCGCGCCTTAGTCTGGATGCTCTACCTTACTGATACACCCGGCGGCGGCACGGCGTTTCCTCATCAGGAGGTGATCACCCCCTGTGAGAAAGGCAAATTAATTGTGTGGCCAAGCGATATGACGCATATGCATCATGGCGTTGTGTCAGAGACTCATGAAAAGATGATCTTTACGGGGTGGATTGATTTCGTGAATCCACCAAAGTAGTAGCCGATGCTGATCACTCTTTGCTGGCTAGGTTTGGTGAAAACGTAACGGTGGCGCATTCTGGTAACTCAAACACAACCGCGACGCTCTGCGAACGAACGATTCGTTAGTGCTAGTAGGTTTACAGACAAGCCAAGTGCTCTTCCCCGGTCGGGGCTTCGCGATTGGGTGGGGGCATAGGATCCCAGTGGCAATCGATAGAATTAGGCTACAGTGCGATAGCTTGTTGCTGACTCAAGCAAGGCCGTTATCAAGAGGCGTTCCTCCTCATTCAACTCGGGCCGCCAGACATCGAACAGCAGGATAATCCGGTCCTCATTGCTGCGATTCCAGGCTTCATGATTGATGCTATCGTCAAACGCCCAGCCCGTGCAAAGCCTCACCTGCCGCTCATCCTGACCAACACGTAGCCCGCATTCCGGCGGCACAATCAGCGGCAAGTGACAAATCAGACGCACATTCAGCATGCCAGTATGGGGCGGGATGGCCG
>Ga0255776_10007555_pt1 | contig 10895 bp, 9 predicted proteins | sample 071ome_19_FD_179974 | JGI IMG/M metagenome (GOLD analysis project Ga0255776, IMG submission 179974) | Coastal salt marsh microbial communities from the Groves Creek Marsh, Skidaway Island, Georgia - 071413AT metaG (version 2) | ecosystem: Environmental > Aquatic > Marine > Intertidal zone > Salt...
TTCAAAGTGCTCGACCGAGGTCGCGCTCTCAAGCGCCCAGATGATTCCCCGGCCGCGCATATGCTCGCGGATCCCCTTGATGAGGTTGCCTCGAACATTGAAATCAAACGGCGCCAACGCTTCATCGACCACGAGCAGATCGGGATGCTTCATCAGGGCTCTTGCAAATCCAAGCTTTTGCCGCTGAATGCTGCTGAGTTTCCCGCCAGACGTCCCGACCTCTGCGTCCAGCCCCAACGCCATCACATAGGCCCGTAATTCAACCGCATCAATCACTTCATCGATGCTCTTGCGTATCTTGCTCCGCAAGGCCGGTTTGCCAAACGGCAGCGCCCCAAACAGCACATTGGACTCAATATCCAGACCAGGGTTGAGAAACGCCGGGTCGAGAAAATCTACCGAATCGTTCGTGTCACCCAGTTCTTCCCGCAGCAGTCCGCGCACCTTAAGAAGCTTTGCCTGCAAGGAGTCGTCGACAATACCCAAACGGTGTTGTGCCGGGACCAGGCGGTAAACAAAAGACCTGAGAACCTCCTGATCGGATTCGGGCAAGGACTGCGGCGACTGATCTTCTGTGGCAGACAGCCTTCTTAGGATTTCTTCGAGAATCGGAAGATCATCCCCACTGATCAGGCTAAAACGCTCAAAAAGGTCGCTGTCCGGACTGACTCCTTCAAACACTTCGGTCATTGTCTGGGCGACCTTCACCCCCAAATGCAGGAATTCGTCAAACAGCCCAGCCTCTCGCAACAGGTCGGTAACCAGAGGATTGGAGGGCAACAGCTCCGGCGCGAACTCAGCGGCCAGCGGATAACCGAAGAGAATATTCTGGGAGACTGAAATATTGACGTTGTAGGTATTGGGATCAAATGTGGTGACATCGAGGCCCTTATCCTGAAACTGTCTGCGCGCCTCGAGAATCTTTGACTCGGTCTGCGGATCGATCTGTGCATCAGCAATTCGAGTCGCAAGACCCATCTGATAGACGTCTTCTCCAAGGTCTGCCACTTCGAGGACTTCTCTTGCCCGCTCACGCAGCCCTTTTATATCCTGAACCCCCACAGCCGTCAGATCCAGCCAGTCCGCACCCGCATCGTCGGTGCTGTTTCCCGAGGCGATTGATTCGTGAATCCGGTGTTTCTCATCAGGGCTTGCATCTTCTTTTTGATTCACAGGGGAATTAAAAAGCCCGTAGTACAAGTTATGGGCAACGGTTCCGGTGAAAATGTACGGCGCGGACCCAACCCAACCGACTCTTCTCCCGGCAACCGCCTCGGGCGCTTCCGCCCAGTCGAGATGACCACCTCAATCTTGCCGGAGGTCGGCCAGAGCAGTCTCGCCGCCAGCGCCGACACATCACTCTTGCCGGAACCTGCCCCGCCGACAATGGCGACATGGGTATCCAACGGCACTGAGAAGGTCGTGTTGCTGACGGTCGTTGTCTCGTCGGCTACATAACTGACGCCTTGCGCCTTGAGTTCCCCTGACAGGGGCTCGACTTCCTCAGGCGCTTCAAGCAGAGACTTTCGGATCATGTTTTCAGGCTCAAACTGCTCTGCCACCTGGAGATACTTGACCCGCGTATCTTCAAACACCTGATAGAACTTCAGCAGTTCTTTCCACGGCGGACCGATATCCTTGTACGCAGCCAGCACCGCGACTAAAGCACCGAGCGAGACTTCTCCCTTAATGACCAGGTAGCCGCCAATGGAGAAAAAGAAAAACGGCGTCACCTGGGCCAGGAAATTATTGAGGAACTTGATGAAAAACTTCCTGCGATAGATCTCCTCACGAATACCAAAGATCCGTCCGAGATGGCCGGAAGTCCGGGCCTGCTCAAAACGTCCGCTGTCGTTGGCATGAATATCGGAAGCGCCCTGCACGGTTTCCCCGATATGCGTGGACAACACTCTCACTGTCTTGACACGTTCCTTGGAGAGGGCGTTTACCTTCGCCTGCAGTTTTGGGATGAGATACATCTGGGGGGGATAGAGCGCAATCGAAGCCAGTCCGAGCCAGACATCCTGCTGGAAAATGAAAGAGAGGTAAGTGAGCAGCAAAGCGCCCTGAAACGCCGGAGCGGCAATCGCGTCCCCAATTAATCCTCCAAGCGGCTCGGTTTCCGCCGTGATCATGGGGATGATTTCAGCAGGCGGAGTCCGGCGAATCTTGGCTGAAGGAAAACGCAGGATGCGTGCATAGAGATCGAACCGGAAGCGGCGCAGCATGCGCTCCCCCAGAATGCCCTTATAAACATTCAAGTAGTACTTCAGACCACCCGAGGCCACCACAGCTATGAGAAACCCGACCGAAAGCAGCATCAGAAAACTGACTTGGGTGACTTCGAAGCCAAGGATCGTCTCCGGCAAATTCTTGCCGTCGATCGCCTGGTTGATAATCCTTTTGGGGATGTCCAGCGAAATATAGACAAGCGGCATCGTCAAGGCGGTCAACAGCAGCAGGAACAGCTGACCGCGGAAGGTATGCCGCAGGACATAACGATAAATCGACTTCTCTATCCGGGGATAATCGGGGTTATCCCCCTCGATTGAACCCGTGGACTGAGCTTTTTTGAGATCGGTCATAATGGTGGTTTGCGCTCGCAACCGCCCTCTTATAGCATACCCCTGCTTCTTGTCGAACCTGTTCTCGGGCTCGACGCGACCCGGATCCCAACCTATGCCTGTTGCAGTCGTACTCAAAGGCTATCCGCGACTGTCGGAGACCTTCATTGCGCAGGAGATTCACAGCCTTGGGAAGGCCGGCGTGGACCTTGAAATTGTCTCGCTTCGTCACCCAACGGATCCCACCACGCACCCGATTCATCGTGACATAAAGGCGCCAGTGCTCTACCTGCCGGAATATCTCCACCGGGAGCCGCTGCGCGTCATTAGGGGATGGCGCGCTGCCCGCAAACGTCCGGGTTATCGTGCTGCCCGGGCTCTGTGGATTAGGGATCTGAAACGGGATCTGTCGATCAATCGTATTCGGCGCTTTGGCCAGGCCCTGGTATTGGCGACAGAGGCTCGATCATCCACCTCCCTGATGTATGCCCACTTCCTGCATACCCCAGCATCCGTCACCCGCTACGCGGCAACCGTTCGCGGCATACCGTGGTCTTTTTCCGCTCACGCGAAGGACATCTGGACAACGCCGGATTGGGAAAAGCACGAAAAACTTGCCGACTGCGCTTGGGGGGTGACCTGTACCCAGACCGGGTTTTCACACCTCAAACAACTTGCCCCAGCTGGGGTCCGACTCAGATTGCTCTATCATGGTCTGGATACCAGGCGGTTTTCTGGCCCGGGGCTTCGACACAGTCAGTCAGACGGCGTCACCCCACGACGAGAGGTTAATCTCCTCAGCGTCGGGCGTGCGGTTCCGAAAAAAGGTTTCGACGTACTGCTTGCCGCTCTGGCATCGCTCCCGGACGAGTTTCACTGGCGCTGGCAGCATGTCGGAGGCGGCGACAAACTGCCGGCACTGCAACGCGCTGCCGCTGACCTCGGACTCGACAAGCGGATCTCCTGGCTTGGGCCGCAACCCCAGGAGGCAGTGTTGTCTTTATATCGGGAGAGTGATGTCTTCATTTTGCCCAGCCGCATTGCGGCCGGAGGTGATCGTGACGGTTTGCCCAATGTCCTGATGGAGGCGGCAAGCCAGGGTCTTGCTATCATTACAAGCGACCTCCCCGGCATTGCTGAGTTCATCACCCCGGAAAAACACGGTGTTTTGGTTTCTCCTGATGACGCAGAGGCGCTCTCCGATGCGATCCACCGTGTCGGCCGCAACCCTGAATTAAGAGCGGCCCTCGGTGCTGCCGCAAAAGCCCGGGTGATCCAGGAGTTTGATCATCGGGACAATATCCAGCCACTCATTTCTCTAATCGAAGATGTGGCAGGGGCCGACTGATGAAGATTGGTTTCTATGCCCCCATGAAGGCGCCCGACCACCCTTCTCCCTCGGGCGACAGAACCCTCGCCCAACTTCTGATCGAGGCGATGACCCAGGCCGGCCACGACGTTCGATTGATGAGTCGGCACCGGTCCATCGATATCTCTGGAGATCTCGAAAACCAGAGAAAAATCAGGGAGCAAAGCACGCCTGAAGTCGCGCGCATCCTTGATCAACTGCAGAACCACTCTCACTCCATTGATCTTTGGTTTACCTATCATCTTTTTCACAAGGCGCCCGACTGGCTAGGTCCGAAGGTCTGTGAGAGGCTCGACATTCCCTACGTGATTGCCGAAGCTTCCTACGCACCCAAACAAAAAAACGGACCCTGGCGCGAGGGGTTATCCAGCACCGAGGCAGCGCTCAGGCGGGCTGCAGGAATTGTCTCGCTCAACCCTCGCGACCAAGAGTGCATTCAGCCCTTTCTGAAGCCCAAGGCAAAACAGCTTTCTCTCTTGCCGTTCACTAATGAAACTGCCTCGCCGTCTGACCACCGGGGTCAACTTAAGCAGCAGTTAGGACGCACGTTCGATATTGACTCGCAATCGCCCTGGCTGGTGACGGTCGCGATGATGCGAAAAGGAGACAAACAGCGCTCGTTCAGCATGTTGGCGGCAGCACTTGACGCGGTGAAGGATCTTGACTGGCGTCTCATCATCATTGGTGACGGGGATGCCGCACAGGATGTGAAAGACGCATTTGCACCATTGGGTCGACAGCGAGTTTGTTTCACCGGTGAGTTGACGACAGATGAGGTGCATCCCTATCTGAATGCCGCAGATCTTTTTGTATGGCCGGCAATCAATGAGGCCTTCGGCATGTCCCTGCTTGAAGCCCAACGCCATGCCCTGCCCGTCGTTGCGGGACACACCGATGGAACGGCCACCATTATTGAGAACGAATACACGGGAATACTGACTGAGCCTGAAAATACGGCTGCTTTTTCGCAAGCCGTTAGGCAACTGATGCAAAATCCCGGATTGCGCGAGCACATGGGGCAAAACGCCCGGCAAAAGTTCCTGGCCCACCACACGCTGAAAAGCGCCTCACAGACCATTGACACTTTTCTGCGTTCACTAACGGGCGAATGACTGAGCTGCTTTTTATCCGGCATGGGCCCACCGAGTGGAACGAGAGGGGGCGCATTCAGGGTCGATCCGATATTCCCCTGAGCAATTCCGGTCGAGATGAAGTGCGATCCTGGACCCTTCCCGCCTCCTTTCAGTCATGGGCATGTTTTTGCAGCCCTCTTGCACGGGCCCGGCAAACCGCAGCACTGCTTGGATTTGAAACTCCTCAGATCGTCGATGATCTGCAGGAAATGCACTGGGGAGAGTGGGAAGGTCATACGCTCGACACACTTCGTGCCATTGATCCGGAGGCTTTCCGGCGCAATGAAGACCGCGGTCTTGATTTTCGTCCTGCAGGCGGGGAAAGTCCGCGTGAGGTCAGGGCACGACTTGCGCAATGGGTTGCTTCTCTTGATAAAGAAGTCCTGCCGGCTGTTATCGTCTGCCATAAAGGAGTGCTGCGGGCTGCTCTCAGTCTCGCAACCGGCTGGGACATGTTTGATGACCCACCCAATAAACTCCGCGAGCCGTGTGCACATCTCTACACCATCCAAGGTGACTCACTGATGGTCAAACAACTGAACATTTCGCTTAAACAGCCAGAACTCCGCCCATGACGGCAAAGCGCGGACGTGAACTGGGTTTGGATTTCTCCGGAACACCCGGCCCGCATAATGCCATTACCGATGTGCCCGGGCTGATGGTCGGCTATAAAACCCTGGTGACAGGGGACGGTCCGCTTGTTACCGGTCGCGGGCCGATTCGTACGGGAGTAACAGCGATTCTGCCGCGAGGCCGTGACACTGTTCCCCAGCCGATCTGGGCCGGGACACATAGTCTGAATGGCAATGGTGAGATGACTGGCACCCACTGGATCCACGACGGGGGATACCTGCTTGGCCCGATCATGATTACCAATACACACAGCGTGGGGCGGGTACACCAGGCTGCCGTTCAATGGATTATCGACACCTATCCCGAGCATTGGGGATCCGAGCATCTGTGGGCCATGCCCGTCGTCGCCGAAACCTATGACGGCACCTTGAACGACATTAACGGACTGCACGTCACCGAGGATCACGCCCGAGAGGCGCTGGATCAAGCCACCAATGGGCCACTTCAAGAAGGCAATGTGGGCGGTGGCACCGGCATGATCTGCTATGAATTCAAGGGAGGCACCGGGACGAGTTCCCGCCGGATCTCAGTGGGAGGCCAGCAATTTCACGTCGGTGTCTTGGTTCAGGCCAATCACGGCAGACGGCAAGACCTCACTATCCTGGGTGTTCCGGTAGGTCGCCACCTCCAGAATGATAAGCTGTTCGATGAACATGAGATGGGTTCGATCATCGCGGTCATCGCGACCGATGCTCCCATGATGCCTCACCAGCTTGAGCGTCTCGCAAAACGCGGCACCCTAGGTATTGCCCGAGGCGGCACACCGGGAGGCAACGGCTCAGGCGACATCTTTCTCGCAATAAGTACCGCCAACCACATGCCCATTGACCGCATGGGCCAGATCAATTCCGATTTTTCCTGGATCGGGGATGATTTGTGTGACACCGTCTATCTGGCGGCCGTGCAGGCGATTGAGGAGTCTGTAATCAATGCCCTGGTCGCGGCTGAAGACATGACCACTCTCCGACCGCCTGGTCAACGCTGCGCGGCGATGGATATCGACGCGATGCTGGAACTCATGGCCCGGTACGGCCGGCTCAGGACACCCCCTCGTTGAGCCACTTCTGCACCAACTGCACATCCCCGTCACGATAGTTCAGTCGACCATAAAATCCGCGGACTGCAAGATTGTCGTGCCGGATCATGGCCTGAATCTTCGGAACTTTTCTCGCGCGCAGCCAGTTCTCGGCGTGCTCCATGAGAGTTCGCCCGATGCCCTGATGGCGAAACTGGGAATCCACGGCGAGGTAATACACCCAACCACGGTGCCCGTCGCAGCCGATCATGACACTCCCGCAAAGCGTGTCTTGGGCAGCCGCCACCAGCAGTTCGGAAGACGGGTTCTCGAGGCACTGACGAATATCGTCTTCGGGATTATTCCAGGGACGGGTCAGGTCGCAGTCGTGCCATAACTGCACGAGTCTTTCCTGATCAGGCAATCCGAATGTCCTGATCTCAACCCGTTGTTGGGAAACGGTCGTCATGATGAAAGATAGGCATTCAGGACTTTGGCTGAACACTCTGCGCCGTCACAGACGACAGGCGCAAAAGACCCCGGGGGCTGTGCCAGCAGGCTGTCTGCTGCCGCCGCCAGGGCTGGGCCATCCAGGTCCGCCTCGGGCAGAACCTGAGCTCTTTGAATTGTCAGGAGGTGTTGCGCGCGTGCTGGTTGCTCTGTCTCGCCGCCTTCCCCGGTAAATGGCACGAGCAGCGCCGGCGCACCACTCGAGAGAATATCAACGACGCTGTTGTAACCCGCTTGGGAAACCGACAGTCGGCAACCGCTCAAAAGATCCCGAAAGTCGGCGCGGTTGGATTCAACTGTCAGCGTCTCCGAGCCCATTTGGCGCAAACGGCTGACGAAATCCGGATCAGGCGAGGCGCCCGCAAGAATCCGCCACACGATATCGGAATGCATCGAGAGCGCACTGGCTTGCGCTGCGGCAAGATAGAGCCGCTCGCCAGCCTTCCCCCCACCCGCCGAGACGAGAACTTCCCGAGAGCGTCGCAAAGAAGATTCCCCTCTTGGTTTTGAGTAAGACGTCGTATCTACAAAGCCGGTGTAGGACACGAGGTCCGCGATCTGATCAAACTCGGCAAAGGAGTCACTCAAGGGCAGGAACTCCTGCTCCCCATGCACAAGTACCCGCTGATAATAATCTCGAAGCCAGCCTATCGTCTCCGCTTCACGGGCTCTCGATCGTTTTTGAACGCTGTCCCGTACAGAGCACAGCACAGGTGTTTTCGCAGTCCGTGCCGCTTCAAGCAAAGGCAGTAACTCAAATCGGAACCGCCTTCGGCCAAAAGGAAACAACTCCGTTACCAGCACCTTGGGTTGCAAGTCATGAAAAAGCCGGAGCAGTTCTTTAGTGCGTACGGTTTCCAAAACGTCGTTTAGGGGCTCACCACGGCGATCCACGATACTCGAAAAGGAAAGATCCCCACTTTGCAGGGGCTCGAGTTGATGCACCGGAAAAGGTGACGCCTGTTGCAGATTAATGGGCATCCCACCGGTGATTACCGCGACAGGCGTTCCAGCATTCTGGCAGGCTTCAGCAATGGCCAGCGTCCGGCGCAGATGGCCGATACCCAGTAGATGCTGAACGTAGAAAAGGATCAAAGCGCCGGCCCACCCACCGCGGGGTCAGGAGAGTTGTTGGCGTACTGGGGCTTTGTCGAAAAGCAGGCGATGGGTGCGTTCACAGATAACGTCCAAACCCGACAGGATCTGATCTGCGCCCGCCGCAGAAGGCAGCGACTGGCGCTCGAGTCCACGCAAGGCCAGCGCCATCGCACCAGCAGACCGATCGCCATCGCCATCGAGCATTGACACCAGGCCGAGCGAAGCCGCCCGGCGGGCGCGAAGTGTTTGCTCCATACGCGGCCTAGAGCGCGGAATCAGCAGCGCGGGCTTGTCAAGCGACAGGATTTCGCAAAATGTGTTGTAACCACCCATGGCAACCACACCGGCCGCCCGCTCCATTACCAATTCCATGTTGGAATTGAAGACGATGGTCTGCACCCCCGTGAGCACCTCGGCCCGCAATTGAAACTGCTGTCTGACTGCCTGGGGCATAAATGGCCCCAGAACGATCACAACAGGTTTGGCTGGCCGGGGTTTTTGTTCCAGTGCATTCAAGACCCAGTCCACCAAAGTCTCCCCATCTCCCCCACCGCCAGGCGTCACCAGCAGAAACGGTTCGCGGGGCAGGTTGACGGGCGCTCTTGCAATCGAAGGCACCGCTCGACGCAGGTATCCGGTGTAGACCATCCTCTGTAGACCTGCTTCACTGACACCCAATTCAGCCAGGGGGTTACCCATTGAACGCGATCCAAATACCCAGAGCTCGTCATACCAGTCCTCAAGATTTCGCGGCGTCCCGCGATGATCCCATTCTTTGTTCAACAAAACGGGGTCATCAAGAATATCCCGAAGCCCAAGGACTGTCGGCACACCTTTGTCTCGAAGTTTCTTCAGGGTTTGGGTGACTTCCCCCCGGAGCCCTAGTGGCTCCTTATCCACGATAAATAAGTCAGGAGAAAACGTATCTGCAGTCTGCTCCATGATGGACGCACGCAACTGCAGCGTCTGAGACAGGTCAATATGATCCGAAAGAGAGGTGTAGTCACCGCCACGGAGCTTGACCACACCCGGGATCCGAACAAAATCTACCCGGCTCTTAAAATCGAAACTGCCGATAATCGGAGAACCTGAGACGATCAGGACCTTCAGGCCGGCAAACTGATCCACCAGGGCATGAGCAATGGTCCGGCACCGGCGCAAGTGGCCTAGACCAAATGAGTCGTGGCTGTAGATCAGAACACGCTTGCCGTGCAACTGGTTATTTATATCATTCGTCATGCGCTTTTTACCGCTTCCCGCGCGGCAACCATAATCTTCCCCGCCGCGCTTGCGACCTCAACATCCTGCTGGTTGGTGCATAGGCAGCTCAGACTGACCACGCCGCCCTGGAACTTTGGCTTGTCTGTCATATCGGTGATCCCCCAAGATGCCCGCAGCGTATCACCAGGCCTAACCGGAGCCAAAAATCGACAACTGTGCTCAAGATAGGCGATCGCCGTACCTGAAAAATAAATTCCAACGGGAGCCGCAACAAAAGCGCTGGTAAACGGTCCGTGCAGAATGCGTCCGCCAAATCGGGATTGACTGGCAAACGTTTCGTCCACATGCAACGGGTTGAAGTCCCCGAAAAGACCCGCTGCGGTAACAAGATGAGTCTCTGTGATTGTAAGGACATAATCGAACTCATCGCCCACACTGACTTCGTCGTATGCCCTGCCTGCTGGTATCCGCATTGTTGATTAATCTAGGGCCGCCCAGAGTTCTGATTATAGGTCCAAAAGCAGCTAACCCCGCGGAAGGGTGCCCTTTCAACAACTAGGTTTTTGGGAATTCGCCCCACCTGACACAGGTCGTTAAAGCCGTTAGGATTGCCGTCTCACTCGTGAGGAGAAATTACCGTGTCCATATTCGAAGCGCAGCTCGCAAAAGATCGCGCCAACTATGAACCCCTGACGCCGGTCAGTTTCCTGCGCCGGGCGGCACAGGTGGCTCCCTCACACACTGCCATCATTCACGGCAAACGCCGTTACTCTTACGCACAGTTTCTGGCGCGCTCGTCACAACTGGCTAATGCGCTTGCGGGCCGGGGCATTGGCCGTGGGGATTGTGTGGCGATCATGGGAGCGAACACACCCGAAATGCTTGAGGCCCACAATGGGGTGCCGATGCTCGGCGCTGTACTGAATTCGCTCAATATCCGGCTGGATGCCAACACTATTGCCTTCATTCTCGATCATGGTGAAGCCAAAGTGTTATTGACCGACCGGGCATTTTCAGACGTTATCAAGGAAGCGCTGACCCTAACCCAGCGAGAACTGCTGGTCATCGACATTGATGACTCCGAAAACCAGGGCGGCGAAAGCCTTGGGGAGATGGACTACGAGACTTTTATCTCGGGTGCTGACGATACCTTCCCTCTCGGACAGCCCGAGGACGAATGGCAGGCGCTGTCGCTGCTGTATACGTCTGGGACCACTGGCAACCCCAAGGGTTGCGTCTATCATCACCGCGGCGCTTATCTGAATGCGCTGGGCAACATGACCACCATGGAACTGAACCGTGACTCGGTGTACCTGTGGACCTTGCCGATGTTTCACTGCGACGGCTGGACG
>Ga0255776_10007568_pt1 | contig 10884 bp, 14 predicted proteins | sample 071ome_19_FD_179974 | JGI IMG/M metagenome (GOLD analysis project Ga0255776, IMG submission 179974) | Coastal salt marsh microbial communities from the Groves Creek Marsh, Skidaway Island, Georgia - 071413AT metaG (version 2) | ecosystem: Environmental > Aquatic > Marine > Intertidal zone >...
GATCCCCATTTTACGCACGCCCGCGCATCATTTACCGCAAATCGCTGCTTTTGTGATGGCCACCTTTTTTGCGATGATCACCTTAAAAGTAGTTCGTAGTTCGCATTTTGCACTTACGTTACGCACGCCATGCTGGCAACATACTCCAAGCCAAAAAAAGCGGCAACCTCACTGACAAGGATCACTCACCAGAAGGACTGCGATTTGACTACCAGACGCTATATCGGCTCCTTGTTTGAGCGATCCTCACAACAGAAAAAAGCCGCCAGAAGAGTCAACACTTTCCTATTCCTCTTGATCTCGCTCAACCTCGTCGCGATCACACTGGAATCCGTGGCATCCATCAGAGCGGGCTGGGCCTTTGAGCTGCACGTGTTTGAACTCATTTCAGTGGTTTTTTTCTCCATCGAATACGTGCTCAGAATCTGGACAGCGCCGGACAATGAGGACCTTAAGGGTCAGTCACCGCTCCGCAAACGTCTCAGCTACATTTTCAGTTTTACCGGGTTGATCGATCTCATCGCCATTCTGCCGACACTCCTCCAATTCATTTGGGTCGGCGCAGACCTGCGACTTCTTCGCGTCATGCGTTTGGCACGACTATTGAAGCTTAGCCACTACACCACGGCACTAGAAGATTTGGTGTCCGCGATTCACTCAGAGCGACAGGCATTTGTAGCCGCACTGTATCTCATGGTGGTAGCGCTGTTCCTATCCAGCTCTTTGATCTATGTAGCTGAACACGACGCTCAACCTGAAGCCTTTCCCTCTATCCCGGAAACCATGTGGTGGTCTATCGTCACACTGACCACCGTGGGCTACGGTGATGTATCGCCCATCACAGCCGGCGGGAAATTGATCGGTGCGTTCACCGCGATCATGGGTGTGTGTACGGTGGCACTGCTGACCGGCATCGTGGGGGCAGGTTTCTCCAAACAAATGTCCAAGCAATACGCCGAATTTGAGCAGAAACTTCGCGAAGCGCTAGATGATGGCATCATTTCCAGCGAGGAGGCGGAGGAAATTGAAGAGCTTCGAGAAAGAATGGGGCTTTCAAAGACTCAGGCCGAAGAGTTGGCTCATCATCTCATCGAGACAAAAAGAAACGGTGGCGCGGCATAACGCCGCGCAGATGCTTGAAGCTTCCTTTCAGGAAAACCGTTAGCAGTGATCCCTAAAGCGGAACATGACCGGCATCAGCTTGTACTCGGGCTCACCCTCGAGGTACTTCTGCTCCATTTCTGTCCATCGGCTGGTGCCGATTCGCCACCTTAAATGGTCGTCGAAGCCCGCTTCGGATTGCCAATAAGACATCGCGACGACGGCGTCGTCCTCCAGATCCTCAGCGACATAGATCCAGTCACATGCGGGGGCGGCCATTGTTGCCTGTGCGACAACAGAAAAATCTGCGAGGAAAGACGCTTTCTGCGCTTCCCGGACATGATAAGTGGTTTTTACGATCAAAGACATCTGTGCACCATCCCGCTCAAATTTTCGGAAAGTTTAGCTGTGGTTTCATCGCGCCTCAAGCACAGGGTAAACAAGAAGCAAGGGACCAAAGAACGTCCTATCGCGCCCGATGAGTTGCTGCTTGCGACTGCCCATCGGATCACCGGCAAGTCTTCACTGGCAGGCTATGCTGAAGGCCCTCTCCTCACGAGCCGGAGGATGAGGGCTTCATCGTTTCGAGCATGGTCATCATGTGCTCGTGGACTTTATTCACCGCCTTCAGCGGGCGGACCATGACCTTGAATTCGCTGATCAGATTGTCCTTGAGGTATATCAAGTCGATGCCGTTGACATGAACGTCGCCCAGTTTGCACTCGAATTCCAACATCGCGTCAGTACCAACCCTTAACTCTCTTACGTAACGAAAGTCAGTGTTTAATACCTCACTGGCTGCACTCAGATATAGAAAAGTAATGTCTCGGCCTCGCTGTGGCGTATGAACAACGGGCGACCAAAAAGTGCAGTCCGGCGCCAGCAAATCGTAAAGGCCTACCGTAGTGCCACGCGCCATCATCTCGTGCCAGCGATCAATGGCGTCAGCTGTATTAGCGCTCATCTTTTCCCCTTTTCTTCGCCGTTAAGGAATCATAAACCGCTTTTGCCAAGCATTTGAGTGCTTACCTGGTCTGTAAATCTCGATGTGCTGCCAAGCGCAGTTCGTAGGCGCGCTGACCTCGAAGGCGGTCTGCTTGACGAACCTGCAGACGGTATTTGCGTCGCTTGTGCACTGCGACCAGATTCTGAAAGGCTTCGCTGTCTTGCTCTCCGGACAACCATGCCTCGACCTGCGCAATATCGATACCCAGCCGGTAAGCGATCCGAGAGGGGCGAATACGGTGCACGTGGAACTCCGCCACGAGCGTGATTTGTTGCTCAGGCGTCAGAGTGCAATCACAGGCATAACCCATGGGCGGGTTGGGACTTCGGTCATCGACAATTTGCATGTTCTCTTCCGGGGTTAAACTCCGCCACCTCAATTAGCTTGGGTACTGGGCGTGATCGGTATTGTGACATAGCACTATAAGGCGTGATCCTGAGATACTTAACCTATCGTCTGGCGGGCTAGGCACCGCCAGACAGGGTTTTGACACGCGCTCCCAAGACAGGGAACCATAGTAAAAAAGGAAGGTTCAGTCCCGTGACCAAGCAACGGACGCACCATCACCGCTCGCTCCGAAGGACCAAAATCGTCTCAACCATCGGTCCGGGAAGCCAAAGCCAAGACATGATTGGACGTTTACTGGGTGCCGGGGTCGATGTCTTTCGCCTCAACTTCAGCCACGGCGCCCAATCAGATCACGCCAAAGTCGCCCAGCATATCCGTCGGCAGGCGGGCCATCATGGCCGCTACGTTGGGATTCTTGCGGACCTGCAAGGGCCAAAAATACGCGTTGGAGGGTTCGCTGGCGGCGCCGTCATGTTGCAGGCGGGAGACCCTTTCAGGCTCAGCCTGACGATAGCACCGGACGCCGGTGACGAGCGTGGGGTGTCGGTTGAGTATGAGGCGCTCCCGGCGAGCGTCGAGCAAGACGATATCCTCCTGCTCGACGACGGGAAATTGCGGCTGAGAGTCGAAGAGGTGAGTGATACCGAAGTCGACTGCACTGTTCTCATTGGCGGACGGCTCAGCTCTCGTAAAGGGGTCAACAAGTTAGGTGGTGGACTCGCGGCCCCCGCGCTGACCGAAAAAGACCTGAACGATATCCGGGCGATGCCTGACATCCAACCCGACTTTGTCGCAGTGTCGTTTGTATCCAGCGCAAAAGATATCGCCTTCGCGCGGGAGCTGTTAGCAAACGAGGGTCTCAATCCAGCCATCATTGCGAAGATTGAGCGCGCAGAGGTGGTTGCTGACACGGAACTTTTAAACAACATTATTGACGCCAGTGACGGAGTGATGGTCGCCCGCGGCGATCTCGGCGTCGAGGTCGGCGATGCGCAATTAATCGGCATTCAGAAAAACCTCATTTCTACAACTCGCAAGCGCGATCGCATGGTAATCACAGCGACACAGATGATGGAGTCGATGATCAACAATTCCATGCCGACACGTGCCGAGGTTTTTGACGTCGCTAATGCGGTTTTGGACGGTACTGATGCGGTCATGCTCTCTGCCGAGACGGCTGTGGGGGAGTATCCAGTGGAGGTAGTGACCGCAATGGCCGATGCTGCGCTGGGAGCGGAACAGCATCCGGTGGCGCGAACCTCGAAGTACCGACTCGATCGTGAATTCACGTCTGCGCAGGAGACGATCGCCTTATCAGCAATGTATGGCGCCAATCACTTCCCAAATATGCGAGGCATCGCTTGCTTAACAGAACGTGGCACGACACCAACCATGATGTCACGCCTCAGCTCCGGCCTGCCGATCTTCGCGTTGAGTCGCCGAGCAGATACGCTGCAACGACTCGCCTTGTGCCGGGGCGTCATCCCTTTGTTCTTCGACTTCGCCGCTTTTCTGCCCGAAGATCTTGAAGCGCGGACCATTGAGTTTTTGGTCGACGGGGGCTTTCTCTCCCGCGGGGATTTCATTCTCCTGACCATGAATAGCAGTCACAGTCAGACCAGGAAGACCGACATGTTGAAAATTCTGCCCGTGGAATGACATTCGGACACTGATCCGAGCTTGAAAGAACGCAAAAATTCATCAGCAGAGTGTCGCGAGAGTGCTACACTGCCGGGGCTGGCACACCCAGCACGCTTTTGAAGAGCCACTGTAGTCTAAAGTCTGCGGTCTTGTTCCCATTAAGCGCAGCTGCCCGATAGGGCATAAAACTTTTGTAAATACAGGTAGTAGAAAACATGTCAACAGTTACGGGCACCGTGAAGTGGTTTAACGAAACCAAAGGGTACGGCTTTATCGCTCAGGAAGATGGGCCAGACGTCTTTGTTCACTTCAGCGCAATTCAGGGTGATGGCTTCAAAACCCTAACCGACGGCCAGAAAGTCGAGTTCACGGTCACAGACGGCCAAAAAGGCCCACAAGCCGAGAACGTCGTCCCTCAGTAAGCTTTTCCTGCCGGGGGCTCTGCAGCCCCCGCCTTCCCCTTGCTTACTTCTACAGCATCCTGGCAACTGCCGGGTATTTGTGTTGTTCGGCAAAGCACATGACGCGCCCCAGTCGTAACCGATACTGACGTGATAGGCACGGATATCCCTCGCTTTTGCCACGTCCCGTTGGACATTGGTCTTAGCTCGCCATCCCAGCAGTCGAACATGCGTCCCCCACACTGGGCTCCTCTTCCACTCTCAGTGTTAAAAAGCGTAGTCTCGCCCGGCGAAGAGATCTGAGAACAACGAAGCGAACGGCGGACCAGCGTTGGCGAAGCCGGATATCCATCGAACAAAAAAAACGATTAACGGCAGCCAATAAAAAAGGGCCACGAATGACCCTTTTCAACAGCGTAGTATGATCATCCTCAGAAGAGATCTTTCTCCAGCTCACGCTGGCGATCTTCTTCACTGGTCACGTACGCAATCCACTGCTTGGAGTACTTGGCAGAGCGGTCGTCTTTGCCCGCCTCGCGGAAAGCACGTCGCGCCTTGTTGTATTCACCTAGGTTGAAGTACGCCATGCCGAGCACCAGCCTGGCCTGATCAGGGCGTTTTACGCCACCTTTCTTCAAACCTTTCTCGACAGAGTCGGCGGCCTTGGTAAATTGGTCGCCGTCCAGGTACACGTTACCCAACCGCACGTAGAGCTCGCCCTCGTCCGACTTGGCTGCCGCCTTTTCCATCATTGGAATGGACTTCGCCACCTCGCGCGCCTGCGCCCAAGCGCTACCCGCTAATTCGTAGTTCTTGGACTTGTCATCGACGAGCTCGTCGGAGAAGCCTCTCTCAATGACAGATCCTGCGTAGTAAGGCACCTCAGCGTTCAAGTACAAATACGCCATCGTGACCAGTTCACTGGACCTATCCAGAAAGCCCTGCTCATAGGCGGCTTCCATCAGCGCCAACTGCTTTTGCTCTTCTTTCTTTTCGCCATAAAGATGTGACGCCTGCACCCAGTACTGCTTCTTTGGGTAATAGATGATCAGTGTATTCAGCACGTCCAGCGCTGAATCAAAGTCTTCTTTGTCGAAGTAGAGGAAACGCGCGAGGTTGTACCACTGTTCTTTGGGCAACTTTCCCTCGCCCTCGTGCATGGCAATCGCCGTCTCGACATTATCCAGCGCCAGGTCGTATCGCTTGACCTGATAGTAGCCCTGAGCGAGCAACACATAAGCGCCCGCATTGGGCTTCTCGTTCATCTCGAACCACATCAAGAGAGCATCGATGCCCTGCTGCCACTTCTCCTGAACAAAGTAGAGCTGTGCAATGGTGAAGCGTGTGTTGATCTCCATCGCCAGAGGGATGTCAGGCTGCGCAATCACCTGCTCGTAATAGCGCAAAGACTGGGGATAATTTTCATTCGCGTAGCTCAAAAACGCGTGCAGGTTGTAGACGTTAGCCAGCTCGTAACTGTTCAGCGCCTGCTTACCATCCTCTGAAATCATGTCATTGAGAATCGCTGACGCGCCGGCGTAGTCCTTTGCCTCTGCTAAGGTTTGAGCCTCTGCGAGCCGCTCATAGACCTTATTCCGAAGTGCAGGGGTACGGCGGGTCTCGCGGGTATCTTTCTTAGGCTTGTCCTGGGCTACCGCCTCGGATAGCAACACGCCTGGGGCCGCCTGGTCCAATGCCACCGCACCACATAGCGCAATAACGGAGAGAGCAGAAACGCGAAACAGTGACGCCATCGTCATAGCCATACCTCTCATCTCAGTTTTCCAGCTCGTAAGTAAACTTGTTTTGTACGCCTGCGACCTCGATCGGCTCGCCGTCCACCACTCTCGGCTTGTACTTGAACTTCTCCGAGGCCTTCAGCGATGCCCGCTCAAAAATACCCTTGGGCTGGCAGTCCACCGCGAACGGATCTCGAATGGAGCCGGTTTTGGTCACGGTGTATTCAACAATGCAGTATCCGGAAATGCCCCGTGTCTGCGCGCGCCGTGGGTAAATCGGCGCGACCTTCACGATGGGCAGGTATTCACCATCGCCAGAGGACATGCCCGAGGCATTCAGATTGAGGTTAATGCCGGTTGTGGGAGCGGTATTGGCCACATTCATGTCGAGCTGTGTGTCGAACTGGATGGGTTCGAGCTCGGGTGGCGGCTCCTCGGGATCGTCAATCTTTTCGGGCTTCACCTCGTTCAGATTAGTTTCGATCGTTTTGTCCGGGACCACGATGTCAGCAATTTTTCGGGCCTTGACGTCCTCTTGCTTGAAGTCTCGGCTGACCAGGCTGTGCATGACAAAAAATAACGCGATGGCAACCGGGACCGCAAGCGCGGCACTGACGGCAACACGAGCCGAACTACCCATAACCGTTAAGCCTCTTCATCCGTGGAAATGCAGGGCGGCGCCGTCAGAATGGGCCGCACAACATCGATCAAGTCCTCAACGACGTAAGCCGGGGTCTCTCGATCTACCTGCACCACAATATTTGCCTGTGGGGCTTCTTTTTTTGCCGCCTCAGCAGTTCGCAATGCGCGATCCAGCGGCACCTTGTTCTTGTTATAGAAAATGTCGCCGTTGGCATCAACAGCGAAAATAATCGTGCCGCGCTCACAGGATTCCTGCGTCGAGGCCTGAGGCTTGAAGAGTTCCACACCGGGTTCTTTCACAAAACTGGAGGTCACGATGAAGAAGATCAACATAATGAACACGACGTCCAGCATCGGTGTCAGGTCGATTTGGCTGCCTTCTTCCGCTGCGGCAGATCTGGCCTGGTCACGCATACTCATATCTTACCCTTTACCGATCGGAGGCCCAGTTGACTGCGCCGACGCCCGACTCACGGGCCGCGTCCGCCACATCGACCACAATGCCGGCCTCAGCGCCTTTTTCCACCTTGATGGTGACAGGTGCTTCAGGGTCTTCGGCCAGCAATCGCTGAATGTTCGCGCGGACCGCGCGGATGTCCACACGGCGGTTTTCCATCCAAATTTGGTTATCCGAAGCCACCTCAACCAGAATACTGGTGGAGTCCTCAGGATTATCCGGCTGATTGTCGTCGGGGCGGTTGACCTCGACCCCGGCCTCCTTAATGAAAGACGCCACAACAATGAAAAAGATCAACATGATGAACACGACGTCCAGCATTGGCGTCAGGTCAATTTCCGCACCGTCTTGGTCCTGTTGTTTTGCTATTTTCCGCATCGTTTTCTCAACCTAGGGACAGGATCAATGATCCGACGTCAATTGATCTGTCAGGCGCTGTTGCTCCCGGTTGGTAATCCTCTGAAGATAGGTATTCGCGAACAGGCCAGACAACGCAGCGACCATCCCCGCCATAGTGGGGATTGTAGATCGTTCTACGCCGCCCGCCATGGACTTGGCGTCGCCACCGCCCGTTACCGCCATCACGTTAAACACCTCGATCATGCCGGTTACCGTGCCGAGAAGACCCAGTAGCGGGCACAAAGCCACGCAGGTCGCGATCACGTTCATGTTGTCATTGATCAGCTCGCGACTCTCCGATAACAGACGCGCGCGGATCTTCTTGGCGTTCCAAGACTTGCGCTCGTTGCGCCCTTCCCAGGCACTGACAACCGCAGCGCGGTCAGCCTTCCAAACGGAGGTGAAATACCACACCCGCTCGAAGATCAGTGTCCACATGAAGAATACGAGCGCGGCGATCAGCCACAATACGTTCCCGCCTTTCTCCATGAAGGCAAGAATGACCTCGAAAATTCCCATCGACAGCTACCCCTTCCTGAGCAATCAGTTGTGCGCGCGCTCGGAGTGCTCCGCCACAATGCCCGTAGCTTGCTCGTTCAGCACATGAATGATGCGCTGTGAGCGGCCGTTGACCACTGTGTGCAGCAATACCGTTGGGATCGCGACCAACAGGCCCAGAACCGTCGTTACCAATGCGGAGGAGATACCGCCCGCCATCGCCTTGGGATCTCCCGCACCAAAAATGGTGATGGCTTGGAAGGTAATGATCATACCGGTCACCGTACCGAGCAGGCCCATCAGCGGCGCGACTGCCGCGATGATCTTCAGCAGCGTCAGACCTGACTCCAGCTTGGGCGTCTCGCTGAGCACGGCCTCGGCCATTTTCAGCTCCAACGTCTCGGGATCCATGCTGGGGTTGGTCTCGTGGACCTTGAGCACACGCCCAAGCGGGTTGTCATCACGAGCAGAGCTCGACTTGAGCTGCGAGGATACCTTGCCGCCCACTGCCGTGAGCACAATCAGCCGGTAGATAGCCAGAATAAAGGCAAAAGCACCCACCGCCGTAATGGCGTAGCCTACGTAGCCACCCTGATGCCAGCGCTCGGAAATGGTCGGGCTATCGATAATAGCCGCAAGGAATGAGCCGCCAGTCGGACCGGTGGGATCAATGCCAAACTGGGTCAACCCACCCTGAGAGCCGGCGAGTGCCTGAGCCTGAGAGTTGAAGCCGCCACCCGGTTGCCGAGGCAGCTCGGCCAGCTTGTCGACATTGAAAGACAGGTAGTTACCGTCGGTATCCACAATATTGAAAGCGCCAACGCGCACAACATCGCGCTGGCTCAGCTCACCAGAGGGTGTCGCAACCTGCGCCGTGAACCGGCTGACTTCACCCTGCTCACGGATTTCACGCAGCAGCTCAAACCAGACACGCTCAATTTCGGCAATGCTGGGAAGCTGGTCGGAGCCAGACATTTTCGCGATCAACTCCTTGAGGAAGGTCTCACGCCCGGGATATTCAGAACTGACCAGTGATACCTCAACGTTGGATGCCAAATCTCCTGAGGCCGCAGTAAGGTGGCCGAACAGCTCGGAGAGCGTACCCAGGCGCTCACGCAATTGCTCCTGCTTGGCAGCAATCAGCAGTTCGTTTTGTTCAAACTGCTTCTCGAGTCGCGCGGAGCGGCGCTCCTCTCGCGTGCGCTCTTCCTCAGCGCGCTTGAGCGCGGCCGACTGATTGGCTTTGTCCTGAGTAAAGCGGGCTTCACGCGCCGCGTTTTCAGATGAGGCACGCGCCTGACCCTGCTTGACCAGATTCAGCAGCTGATCGAGGTTCTCGGCGGCAATCTCCTGCGGCGTCGGGGGTGGCGGTGCTTCCGCGTCGGCTTCCTCCTGAGCAAAGGTCAGGGGTGCAACCAGCGCGCCCGCCAGTACGATGGCAGATACTTTCAGCAATTGAGAACGCATTTCAGTTCGCCTCCGGCGCAGATACAGGCATGTTCAAGAGCTCGATCGTCGCCTGCTTCTTGGCGATTCGAACCCCTTTGCGGACGGCAGCAGCGTAATCGCCAGCTGACAACTCTTCCCAGCTTTGGGAATCTTTATTCCAGGCACCGGTCTCGGCGCCATCTGTGCTTTGGTAAACCAATGCGACGCGGCCAATACGCAAGATATCGACTTCGCGGCCGGCACCACCCAGCTGAATCGTGTCGGTGTACGCTTCTATACCGCGACCGTACTGCAGCTCAATCGAGTAAAGCTCCAGCACTTGCCGAAACGCCTCGGCGGAGGTTACGTCGGACCGGTCCATGTTGGCTCGCACCGCCTCGATGTTGCCCAGTCGGGTATCGAGATCAAACGGCATATCCAGATTGATGAACTGCTCCAGGCCATCGAGCATGCGTGTCACGAGCGGCGGGATCTGCCGCTGAATCACCGACGCTTCCGCAATCGAGGCATCGATATCGCGGATGCGCTTCTCCTGGTTAGCAATCTGTCGCTCAAGCCGCGCGTTGTAGACCTTCAGTCCGTCTACCTGCTTCATTACTGTCTTGTAATCAGACAGGAGGCTAGCGGTCTCATCGGACAGGCGGTCAATCTTGGCTTGTGACGCCTTGGCCGCTGCTGTGCGCTGCTTACCGACCTCAACGATAGGATCGATGGACTGCGCGGCCGCAATGGACGCACCGCCGCCGATGCATATCGCCGCCAGCAGGGTTTTCAATCGAGTCGTAGTCATGGGGTTGATACTTCCTCTCAAAAGCAAATCGGGGGTGAGAGCACCGTCAAGCGGGCCCTCACTGAATCTGAGTCAGTGGCTTCTTATTAAATGGAACGCCATCAAACAGTGGGGGAGGGAATTTACCGTGTACGTTTCGGCAACGCAAATGGTTTCATGGCTTCATCTGGGGCCTTTGTCACGCTTTTTATGGTGGCGTCAGCTCGACGACGGTGAAGGCATGGCTGTTGCCCCCCTCAGCGGCATATTGGGCCGTCTCGACTTCCTGCCAGCCAGCCAATAAATCGAGGTCAAAAACCACGTCTCCAGACACCTGACCCTGCACACGGGTCAGCACCACTTTATCGGCTCTGGGCAGTGCCAGACGATAAATTTCGGCGCCACCTACTACCATTGCGGCGTCCGCACCATCA
>Ga0255776_10007586_pt1 | contig 10870 bp, 7 predicted proteins | sample 071ome_19_FD_179974 | JGI IMG/M metagenome (GOLD analysis project Ga0255776, IMG submission 179974) | Coastal salt marsh microbial communities from the Groves Creek Marsh, Skidaway Island, Georgia - 071413AT metaG (version 2) | ecosystem: Environmental > Aquatic > Marine > Intertidal zone > Salt...
GGCCTGGCTGAGGCCTTCCGATACCGTGGGCTCCAGATCCAATGCATCCAGCTTGCTGGAAAAATCTTGCCAAAGAATAGATGGCTCGGCGCTATCATCAAATGGTGATCCCTTTAGCACATTACCTGCTGATCGAACGATCTTGGGAATCATCCAGTCGACCAGATACAAGCCTTTCTCAGCACGAAGCGCCAGTTGCTCGATGACGCCGTCAAAGTACTGCGGCAAGTTATTCAACCGGGCGATGTAGGCTTGAGCGTCTGCTTCAGAGGTAACGGTGTGCACATTGACCAACAGACTGACCACGCCGGTGTGAGGGCCACGATGCTGATGAATAACATAGCGGTGATGCCTGAAAGGCGCGCCCGCCAGTGTCCGCTCCAGATCCAGGCGGTAGAGTTGATAGGACAGTAACCGCTCTGAGGATAACTGGGCGGTGTCAATGCCCTCGATGAACGCCAGTCGTTGGCGCGTTATCTCGAGAGACTCAAGCTGAAAAGACTCCGACACATCGTTCCATTGGTCTTGCTGGTCCTTAACACCGAGGTAACTGGCACTAGCGGGAAAACGGGCCAGATCCTCGGCCCAGGTGGCGGCAAAAAAGGCCTCCAGTTTCTGTTGTTCGGCAGACGGGGGAGCGGCGACCTCGGCAGTTTCGGTGGATGTCTGTGTCGAGTCGCAAGCCACCAATAGCGCGACCAGCAGCGCGCCTAATAGCCACCGAGAAACAGTGGCGGTGCGCCGCGATGAGCGAACGCTTACATAAACCAAGCGGGATACCGTCAGGTGATACAGGTTCAGCATAAATAAAATCCGGTTTACAGCCAGCGGATGGAAGCGCACCAGTATAGTTTTGCAAAATAACGGGGTCATCAGGGCAAGTCATCGGGATTATCCCCATAATACTGTATAAAAATACAGTATTATGGGGTGATGTCTCTGTGGCTTTGCCTCCGTTTTGAGTTACTTCCGCTGGAAGCCCTGTTGCAACAACGGGGCTGTCGCCACGATATCGCGACTGTTATCGCCTCCCAGCGCAAGGTGCTGGTTTGTGACGATCAGACCAGCCTGGCCGGTGTACTGCCCGGGCAAAGCGTCAACACAGCGCAGGCATTACTTTCTCATTGTGAACACCGCGTACTCGAACGCTCGCTGGAAACCGAGGACAGGTTACTGGAACAGCTCACCAGCTGGGCCTACGGAATCTCACCGCACCTACAACGCTGGCGCGATAACGCTCTGATGATTGAAATTGGCAGCTGCCTGCAAGTGCATCACGGCCTTGAGGCATTACTCAATCATGTCGACAACGAGATGCAGCTGCGTGGACTCACCGCCGCGCTCGGCGTTGCTGAAACCCGCAACGCTGCCTGGCTGCTGAGCTATACCGACCGCGATGACGCCCGCCGACCCGAACAACCTCTTGCCATCCGGTTGGCACCACTCCCTCTGAATCTCATCGACGATGCATTTCCCAAAGCTGTCAAACGCCTCGAGAAAACGGGCATACGGCAATTTCGGCAATTGCTTGATATTCCGTTACCCGCGCTGGGTAAACGCTGCGGCGAGGCTTTTCTAGAGTGGCTCAATCAACTACAAGGCAATCGACAGGAGCCAGCTGTCACCTACCAACCGCCGGAGCGTTTTGAAGATACGCTGTGGTTCGGTTTTGATATTCAAAATCAACAGGAACTGCATCCCGCCATGCGGCGCTTGCTGGCACACTTCTGCCACTTTTTAACGAATACGCAGCTCACGAGTGGCGCCATCGAATGGCGCTACCTGATACCTCGACATTCACCTCAAGCACCCCGTTCACAACCTCACTCCATATTGCAACGGCATGCGGCAGAAGCACCTCCGGGTATCTCCTTTAAAGTTTTTTCCGATACGGCACGGCACAATGCTGAGCTCTGGTTCGAGCTGTCGTGCCTGCAACTCGACAATCAATCTTTCCCTGAGGGCATTGAAGGACTCTCGCTGGTAGTAGAGCAGTTTCAGGAAGCCAGTAGCGCATCTGAAGACTTGTTTCATAGCGGGATTGATATAGCATCCCGCCACGAATTGGTCGATCGACTGCGAAGCAGGCTCGGCCTGCAGGCTGTCGGCTATCTGGACTGCCGCTACGAACACCTGCCGGAAGACGCGGTGGTCGAAACACACATCATGAGTGCTGAGCGCAACAGCGATGACAACCCGTTAGGACAAAGACCTTTTTGGTTATTACCCGCCCCCCAGCCTATCCATCAGGACGCAGAGCAGCTGTACTGGAATGGCCCGCTGCATGTGCAGTATGGCCCGGAGCGTATCGAAGATCAGTGGTGGAGTACGCCCGTTAGCCGGGACTACTACATTGCCTATACACCCCAAAAACAACCGGTTTGGATTTATCAGGATCGGCACAACCGTCGCTGGTATTTACACGGTCTCTTCGCCTAATCGTGTAATGCCCGAGCTGCGTCTCTTATCCTACTGTGGCCTGCGAAGTGGATCACGGGATCGGGACCGGGTTAGCCACAGCATGCAGACTCAGTGCGACTGCTTCGCGAGGGCCTCAGCCGGAGTATCCAACCAAATAAGATCGGTCATATCGAACCCCAGTTCGGCACCAGTCTCCAGAAATCGTGCCCTGAGCGTATCGCTGATCTGAGGGCTTCGCGCCAGGAACCATAAGTAGTCGCGGTTAAAGCCAGAGACAAAGGCGTAGTCGTAATCTTCCCCCAGCTCAAACACCACATAACTGCCATAAAACGGCCCAAAGAAAGACACTTTGAGGTGGGCGACATCCGGCGACTTTACAAAGCGCGCAACGCCTTCTGCCTCGCGCCACTCCCCCTCTTCAGCATCAAAACCACGGTTCAATACCGAAATACTGCCGTCAGGATTGACGTCGTAAGTAGCCGTTACGTCAGTCAGACCCCGCTCAAAACTGTGGTCCAGCCGAGCAATCTCGTGCCAGGTTCCCAGATACCGACCTTGATCAAATGCCGTAACGGGCTCAATACCATCAGGCACACCGGTACAAGCCACCAGGCCGAAACAGAGGATACCCACCAGCGCATATCGGCTGCGGCTTACTCTACTCATCATCATCGCCTCTCCTTTTCAGATCGCACCTGCTGATCAACGACCGGTCCGTGGCTTTGCCCGTGCATCTTTAAAAACAGTCTACGCTATTTCATATCAAGGCTTTTCAGCAGGGTACGCATGTCGCTAGAATACTGTTTATTTATACAGTATTTGTTGTGTACGCAGAACTTCATTGCCTGAGCCATTACAGCTTTTTACGTGGCGCCTCAGCACCTGATGAATTGGTTGATCGGGCGACGCGCTGCGGCTATTGCGCTCTGGCTATTACCGATGAATGCTCTCTGGCAGGTGTGGTTAAAGCGCATGTCGCCGCCAAAGAGCGAGGCCTCAAGCTGATTGTTGGCAGTGAGTTTACGCTGACAGAAGGTATTCGACTGGTCGCATTGGCACCCAATCGAGAAGCCTATGGAGAACTATCGGGGCTGATCAGTCGTGCGCGCCGCCGCAGCGGCAAAGGGGAATACATTGTTCATCTACGCGATGTCATCTTTCATCTCAAACGCTGCCTTGTCATCCTCTTACCGGATGACACCGACAACCAGATCGTTCATCTCCAGCAATTAGCACGGCGCTGCAAAGACCGTGTCTGGGTGGGTATCAGCAGGCTACTGGGCAATGACGAATGGCGGCGCTTTAAACACCGTTACCACATAGCGCAAACACTCCAGATCCCCATGGTTGCCTGCGGCGAAGTACAAATGCACAGCGCCAAGCGTAAGGCACTACACGATGTGCTAACCGCCATTCGACTCCAGACTCCAGTGCAACAACTGGGTCACCGGCGACTGATCAACAGCCAGCAACACTTGCGTGCGCTGGACACGCTGCAGTCGCTGTACCCCGAGACACTCATTGCAGAAACACGGCTCATCGCAGATCGCTGCCAATTCAGCCTGGATGAGTTGCGCTATGAATATCCGGAAGAAGTTGTTCCGGCCAACCACTCTGCTAACAGCTACCTCCGCCAGGAAGTGGCTGCCGGCGCCAAACTACGTTGGCCAACAGGCATACCGGGAGCCGTGCAGACGCGGATCCATCAGGAACTGGATCTGATCACAGAGCTTGCCTACGAATACTATTTTCTCACCGTTTACGACATCGTCCGGTTCGCTAAATCACGTCATATCCTGTGTCAGGGCCGAGGCTCTGCCGCTAACTCTGTCGTCTGCTATTGCCTACATATCACTGAAGTCTCTCCCGAGCAGGTCTCGCTCTTATTCGAGCGATTCATCTCCCGTGAAAGGGACGAACCGCCCGATATTGATGTGGATTTTGAGCACGAGCGGCGCGAAGAGGTCATCCAATATATCTACGAAAAATACACCCGCCGCCGGGCCGCACTGGCTGCGACTGTCATCACTTATCGATCACGTAGCGCTGTGCGCGACGTTGGTAAAGCCATGGGGTTTGATGCCAGCTTCATAGACGAGCTGGCCAGCTCTCTGGCGTGGTGGAACCGGGAGCGGGAATTGACCAGTCGCTTCCAACAACAGGGCGTCGCGCGTTCGGAGCAAATTGCTGAGCACTTCATGGCCAGAGTGCAGGAAATATTGGGTTTCCCACGCCATCTCTCGCAGCATGTCGGCGGGTTCGTGATCAGCCGGGGGCCGATTTCAAATCTGGTGCCAGTTGAAAACGCCAGCATGCCAGACCGCACCGTTATTCAATGGGATAAGGAAGATATCGAGGCTCTAGGCTTGCTCAAGGTCGATATTCTGGCTCTCGGTATGTTGTCAGCCATTCGCAAAACACTGCAAATGATTCACCGGCAACACCCTGACATCCAGTGGATACAGGATATTCCACGGGAAGATGCGGCGACCTACCGGATGCTGCAAAAAGCCGACTCTTTAGGCGTCTTTCAAATCGAATCCCGGGCGCAGATGTCCATGCTGCCAAGGCTGAAACCGGCCTGCTTTTATGACCTGGTCATCGAAATCGCCATTGTGCGACCCGGACCGATTCAGGGCGACATGGTTCACCCTTACTTACGGCGCAAAGCGGGACTGGAGGCAATCAGCTACCCCAACAAGGACATTGAGTCAGTACTGTCGCGAACGCTGGGGGTCCCTATTTTTCAAGAGCAGGTCATCCGTCTGGCCATGGTCGCGGCAGGATTCACCGGCGGAGAAGCCGATGCCCTGAGGCGTGCCATTAGCAATTGGGGCAAAAACAGCAAGCTGCTCACCTTCGAGCACAAGCTCAAGCAAGGCATGATTCACAAGGGTTACACCGCTGATTTTGCAGACCGGCTGTTCAATCAGATCAAGGGATTCGGTGGTTACGGTTTCCCGGAATCACACTCGGCGAGCTTTGCGCTACTTGCCTACGTTTCTGCCTGGCTAAAGTGCCATCACCCCGCCGCTTTCTATGTCGGACTGCTCAACAGTCAGCCCATGGGCTTTTATTCGCCGTCGCAGCTGATACAGGACGCACGGCGACACAATATTATGGTCTTCCCCGTCGATGTGAATCACAGCAGCTGGGATCATCAACTGATGCCGTCAGCAAATAATCAGCAGCCCCCCATCAGGCTGGGGTTGCGGTTGATAAAAGGTCTTAGTGAGGCAGCGGGCAAACGCATTCATGCGGCTCGCGTAGCACGCGCATTCAGCGACGTTGCGGATTTGCGCCAACGCGCCTCTTTGGATCGTGGCGACATGGAAGCACTCGCCGCCGCGGATGCACTCTTGAGTCTCAGTGGCAACCGATACCAATCCCACTGGCAGACCATGGCGCTGGAAGAGCACCGCCCTCTGCTACCGGCTGATGACGCATTGCGCCACTCTGATCGCGACGGCGTCACCATAACCGCCCCCGCCTTAGGTGAGGAAGTCGTTGCCGATTACCAGAGTACCGGTCTTACTCTTCGGGCGCATCCATTGGCACTTTTGCGCCATCAATACCCATTCAATCGGTGTAAACGACAGATCGAACTCGAATCACTGGGTCATCGTCGCTTTGTACGCGTGGCGGGGCTGGTTACCTGCCGGCAACGCCCGGGCACGGCTTCAGGCGTAGTTTTTCTGACGCTCGAAGATGAAACCGGCAACATCAATGTCATCGTGTGGCCTGCCGTACAGGAGCGTTGCCGACAGAGCTTAATGACAGCTCAAATGCTGCTCGTTAAGGGCACAGTGGAATGCCGAGAAGGCGTGGTGCATGTCATCGCCGGCACGCTTGAAGATTGCAGTGCTCACTTGCAGATGCTGACCGTCAAATCCCGCGACTTTCATTAAAAAATGGCCATTAAAAATCGCGGCGGTTACCGAAACTCCGATTGGGTACTGGGCGGTCGTTGACTGAGCTTTAGGCGCTGTGGGCAGGCGGTTCATGAGCACCCCAAGGGCGGAGTGCATTACTCGACGTCGGATCGCACCTCGGCCTCTAGCCAACCACCCGCATCCTCGCGCAGCCGAAACTCAATGGGTCGGCAGCACACCTGGCAATCCTCTATGTAGTCTACACCCACATCCTCGGGGTTGAGCAACACCTCTATGGACTCACCGCAATACGGGCAGTAGATGCTGCTCTGCTGCAAACCGGGCCCGCTCATCTTCGGGGGCTAGCTCGCCTCCTGGAGCACGGCCGCTTCCGCCACCACACCGGCACGCTCAAAGACCAATTCGGCGTCCTGAATCGGATCGTCGCGGAACATCTTGCGATCTTTGCGGTAGTTCTGGGGATTCATCCACGGCATCTGGTCACCCTGCTTTGGGAACCGGTGCATGACACGTTGCATATAACCGGCCGAAAAATCGTCGATCCAGAAGCGCTGGGTCATTGAAGCGGCTAGCTCATCGGCGATACGGGGCGTTGCCGTGGTCACGCCCGCAGTGCGCATGTGATTGAGCAAGCGACACACCCAGGTGGCAATGAGATCGGCCCGCAGTGTCCAGGACGCATTGATATAGCCAAAGGTATGCACCATGTTGGGGATGTTTGAGCACATCATGCCCTTATAGGTCCACTCATTGGCAAAATCGATGGCTTGACCGTCGAGCGTGAAGTCAGCGCCGCCCAAGACCACCAACTCAAGCCCCGTCGCACAGACAATAACATCGGCGTCGAGATGATCGCCCGAGGCCAGTTGCACGCCATCCTCCGTGATTTTCTCGATCTGGTCCGTCACGACCGAGGCCTTGCCTGATTGAATTGCACGAAACAGGTCATCGTCCGGCACCAGGCATAGGCGCTGATCCCAGGGGTTATAGCGGGGGGTAAAGTGCTTCTCGACATCAACCATCTCGCCGATCTCTTCGCGCACCTTTTTGAGCAGTGATCGTTTTACCACGCCGGGCGCAACTCTCGTGAGCTTGTACATCCACTGTTGCCAAACGGTATTGCGCCATCGCACCAGGTCGTACGCCAGCTTGGGAGGCAGTATGCGACGCAGCCAGTTGGCCAGAGCATCGATCGATGGCCGCGAAATGACATAGGTTGGAGAGCGCTGCAACATCGTGACGTGTGACGCCTGCCGCGACATATTCGGTACCAGCGTCATGGCGGTCGCACCCGAACCAATGACCACAACTTTTTTGCCTGCATGGTCTAGGTTATCCGGCCAGAACTGGGGGTGAATCCACTCACCCTTAAAGGAGCCCTTGCCGGCAAAATCGGGTTCGTAACCTTGGTCGTAGCTGTAATAGCCCGCGCACATCATGAGCAGGCCGCAGCGATAACGCCTGACACCCTCTGGCGTTTCCACCGTTAGCTGCCACTGACCTCGTTCGCTGATCCAGTCCGCTGCGATGAGTTTTTGACTAAAACGAATACGTTCGCGAATACGGTGCTCGTCCGCAGTTTCGTTAACGTAGCTCAGAATTGATGGGCCGTCGGCGATGCTTTTCTCGGCTTCCCAGGGCTTGAAGTCATAGCCAAGCGTTTGCATATCACTGTCGGAACGGATACCGGGGTAGCGAAACAGATCCCAAGTGCCTCCGATCGCCTCGCGCCGCTCCAGCAATATAAAGTCACGGTCAGGGCAATCACGCTGCAGCCTCACCGCTGTACCGATTCCGGACAAACCGGCGCCGATAATGATGACGTCGAACGCCTCGGCGTCGATCTCTTGCACTGGAGGTATATCAACCGTTGAATTCATAGATCCTTCCTTGCCGGGCTTCGCCGGGCACTGCATAGGCCGGGCACTGCATAGGCTGCACCCGTTTCGCCGTGGGCAGGTCCGCTCATCAACGCATTATTGAACGCCCACTCGAGTACCGCTTCACTTTACACCGTTTTTGCCCGCCCAGTAGGGCAGCCCTTAAAACGCCAGTCAGCAACGCTTGAAGGGTGGCGCCGCGCGCTCGCTATTGGTGCTGACGCCCCTTCGTCGCAGCAATGCGCAGACGAAGCGCGTTCAGCTTAATGAATCCCTCAGCATCCGCTTGGTCGTAGGCGCCACCATCGGCCTCAAACGTCGCAATGTTCTCATCAAACAGAGAATCTTGTGAGCGCCGACCAGTGACCGTCACATTGCCCTTATAGAGAGACACCCGCACTTCTCCGTTTACGACAGATTGCGTTTGATCGATGGCTGCCTGTAGCGCATGACGTTCGGGGGACCACCAGTAGCCGTTATAGATGAGCTTTGCGTAACGAGGCATCAGCTCGTCTTTGAGGTGGGCCACCTCCCTGTCGAGCGTGATGGATTCAATCGCGCGGTGGGCACGCAGCAGGATGCTACCCCCCGGGGTTTCATAGCACCCGCGAGACTTCATCCCCACATAGCGGTTCTCAACAATATCGGCACGACCTATACCATTGGCCCCACCCCGCTCATTCAGCTTTGCCAACACTTGCGCGGCAGAGAGCGTTTCACCGTCTATCGCCACGACATCACCACGCTCGAAAGTCAGTGTCAGCTCTTCTGGCTGATCAGGTGCCGCTTCAGGGCTCACTGTCCAGCGCCACATATCTTCCTCGGGTGGAATCCAAGGGTCCTCCAGCACATCACCTTCATAGGAAATGTGCAGCAAATTGGCGTCCATGGAGTAGGGAGACTTTTTCCGCGCCTTGGCAAAATCGACCGGGATATTGTGCTGCTCGCAATAGGCCATCAGCGCCTCACGGGAATTCAGATCCCACTCACGCCACGGTGCAATCACCTGAATGCCCGGTTTCAGCGCGTAGGCGCCTAGCTCAAACCGCACCTGATCATTGCCCTTCCCCGTTGCGCCATGCGCAATGGCATCTGCGCCAGTCTCGTTGGCAATTTCAACGAGGCGCTGCGCAATCAGCGGACGGGCAATCGAGGTGCCCAGAAGGTATTCACCCTCGTAGACCGTGTTGGCGCGAAACATCGGGAATACAAAGTCTCGTACGAAGGGCTCGCGAAGGTCCTCGATATAGATCTCCTCCACGCCCAAAGCCTGTGCTTTGGCCCGCGCGGGTTCCACCTCTTCACCCTGACCAATATCAGCAGTAAAGGTCACTACTTCGCACTGATAGGACTCTTGTAACCAGCGCACGATGACCGAGGTATCCAGACCTCCCGAGTACGCCAGCACGACCTTATTTGCCGTCGCCATAACATTGCCTAGAAAAAAGGGTTGCGTAGTGTACGTCTGCGCGTGGCTCTGCGCCACATAGCCACCCTCCGGGGCCGCCAACAACTCACCTCTGCTACACTGCGCATACCTGCAAGGTGACCACGACCATGACCTCGTTTGAGCTGACATTGCCGGATGACTGGCACATCCATCTGCGGGACGAGGCGGCGCTGGCCACTACCGTGCCCGACATCGCCCGTTGGGCTGGGCGCGCCATCGTGATGCCGAACCTGACGCCACCCGTTGCCACGACCAGCGACGCCTTGAGCTATCGCGACCGTATTCTGCAGCACGTTCCCACCGATACTGGTTTCGAACCGTTGATGACGCTCTATCTGACGGACAATACAACCGAGGCGATGGTGGCTGAAGCGGCGGACTGCCCACATGTCCACGGTATCAAGCTGTATCCAGCGGGTGCCACCACCAATTCGGACGCAGGTGTCACAGCCCTGCAGTCGCTATACCCCGTTTTCGACGCCATGCAGCGCCATGATTTACCGCTGCTTATCCATGGCGAAGTCACCGATGACCACGTGGACATTTTCGACCGCGAGAAAGCGTTCATTGACTCGGCTCTCGAGCCAATTGTCGAGGCATTTCCGGCGTTGCGGGTCGTGTTTGAACACATTACCACCGCTGATGCGGTTGAGTTTGTGCGGGCGGCCGGCGATCAGGTCGCGGCGACCGTCACCGCTCACCACCTGCTGTACAACCGCAATGACTTATTAGTGGGCGGGATTAAACCTCACCTTTTCTGCTTACCCGTACTGAAACGGGACCGGCACCAATTGGCGCTGAGGCAGGCGGTCACTTCGGGCCACCCACGGTTTTTTCTGGGCACAGATTCGGCACCTCACGCCCGAGGCGACAAGGAATCGAGCTGTGGTTGCGCCGGCTGTTACACGGCCCATGCCGCGCTGGCGCTTTATGCCGAAGTCTTCGATGAAGAAAATGCGCTTGACCAACTGGAGCGCTTTGCGAGCGTTAATGGCCCGGACTTTTACCGGCTTCCGCGCAACACGCGCTCAGTCAGACTGACCAAGCGCGCGGTATCCGTGCCCGACACGCTGCCGCTTGGCGATGGCACCCTGGTGCCGATCCGCGCCGGCGAACAAGTCGCCTGGACAGTCGAGCCCCTGTGATGGATGAGTCCCTCACCCCTGCTGACGGCAACGGGCCGGCTAACATCGAGTCGGCGGCGGCGGGCGGTATGCGCGATCGGT
>Ga0255776_10007600_pt1 | contig 10859 bp, 10 predicted proteins | sample 071ome_19_FD_179974 | JGI IMG/M metagenome (GOLD analysis project Ga0255776, IMG submission 179974) | Coastal salt marsh microbial communities from the Groves Creek Marsh, Skidaway Island, Georgia - 071413AT metaG (version 2) | ecosystem: Environmental > Aquatic > Marine > Intertidal zone >...
TGTCAGCGCACAGAATGCGAGGGCTGATCCGATCGCCAAAGCTCCAACATCGCCCATGAAGATGCGGGCGGGCGCCGCGTTCCACCACAGAAATCCGAGACACGCTCCTGCGAATGCTGCAGCCAATACACCCATATCGAGTGGGTTCACGACCTGATAGAGATCCGGGTTCCTGAACACCCAATACCCAATGATGGTGAACGCGCCGAAACCCATCAGCGCCGACCCACCGGCCAACCCGTCGAGGCCGTCGGTGACGTTGACCGCGTTCGTTGTTGCCCACACGATGATCCCGGCCCACAGCACCCACAGCGGCGTGGGCAGGTCAATTCCCAGATCATCGGCTCGGGTCAGGCTGATGGTCTCCGCAATGCCGGTTGCCGATACCAACCACCACCCGATCAGCAGCGAGAACGCCATGGTGATGTAGTTCTTCTGCTTCCAGAAGATTCCCCGGTTATGCCGTTTGCGAACTTTGATCCAGTCGTCGAGGAAGCCCATCGTCGCCATGCCGGCGATACCAACCCACACGATGAGGGCCTGATCGCTGAAGGCAATGGAGCGCACATGTGCGACTAACCACCCGACGAACGCCGCGACAACGATGGCGATTCCGCCCATCGTTGGCGTTCCCTGCTTGCCCATATGGTGCACCGGGCCATGGTCCTCGGCTCCGAGGATCGGCTGACCACGACCCCGACGCGCGAAATAACCGATGAGGAACCTGGTGCCGACGAGTGACACGAGTGCTGCGACAGCACCAGCGATCATCACCGCGATCATCGGCGGGCCTCCATCGCCTTGCGTGCTTCATCGCGGTCGTCGAGATTGACCTCACCGTCGGCGGTCGACTGGATCTGTTCATGACCCCGACCCGCGATGAGAACCACATCGCCAGCATCGGCATCGGCGATGGTGGTGTGGATTGCCGACACCCGGTCGGTGACGCGACGTGTGACCACCGGGCGTGAGTCATTGATCCGTGCAGTCTCGACTCCGGTCATGATCTCATCGATGATCGCGTCAGGGTCTTCGCTACGCGGATTATCAGAGGTCACGACCACCACATCGGCGACCGCGGCCACCTGGCCCATCTCGGGGCGTTTGTCACGGTCGCGTTCACCGCCACAGCCGAAGACCACGTGCACCCGCGCCGATGTCATGTGACGTACTGCGTCGAGTGCCGCCGCCAGTGCGTCGGGGGTATGGGCGTAATCGACGACCACGGCCAGGTCATCGGAGGGCCCATCGATACGCTCCATGCGCCCGGCGACAGTGCCCATCGTCGCGAGGCCACGTGCCGCGGCGGCCGTGTCGATCCCCACACAGCGCGCGATACCCACCGCAACCCGAGCATTTGCTGCGTTGTGATATCCGGTGGGGCTCACAACTACCGAGACCCCGTCGATACACATCGTGACAATGTCGGGTCCAATGGACCGCACCGGCATTGTCGTGGCGTCAACGGTGAGAACCTCCACCCCAGCCCGGTCGGCGAGGGTGTCGGCAAGCAAGTGCCCGTGGCGATCGTCGACACAGATCACGGCGTGTGGAGCGCCATGGTCGGTGAAGAGCAGGCTTTTCGCGCGAAAATACTCCTCCTGCGTCCCGTGCAAGTCGAGGTGATCGCGCCCGAGGTTGGTGAATGCGACGACGTCGAAGTCCACGCCGCGAACCCGACCTTCCACCAGAGCATGAGACGACACCTCCATGATGACGGTGTCGATGCCGTTTGCGCGACCAACTGCGAGACGGCGCTGCAACTCGGGCGCCTCGGGGGTCGTATGCCCGCCGCTCAGGGTTCCCATCACCATGCAGGTCCGACCTGCGCCGGTCATGATGGCGTCGACCATCGCGGCGGTTGTGGTCTTGCCGTTGGTGCCGGTGATCCCGATGACGTCGAGGTGTGCCGATGGATCTCCGAACACCATGGAGGCCGCTGGGCCGATGGCAGCCCGGACGTCGGGTACCACGATCTGCGGGTGGTCGACGCCGTCGAGAAGCCGTTCGACGAGCAGCGCCGCAGCCCCTGTCGCGATGGCCTGCGCGGCGAAATCGTGTCCGTCAAAACGACGACCGACAATGCAGGCGTGCAATGCCCCGGGAGGCACATCATTGGCGCTGTGCGACACGTCGGCAACAACCACTCCTCCGTCGCCGCGCACAAGGGCATCGATTCCTTGGGCAATAAGGCGCTCGACGATGGCGTCGATGCGGACTCCTGGTGACGGCGTCATGAACCCACCCCACACGCGGGTGGCGTGTCCGGTGGCTGAATGCCGACCTCATGGGCGATCGTGGGAACCAATCGGGCGAACACCGGTGCTGCGGCGGTGCCACCGAAACGGTTGATCGTTCCGGCAGGTGGCTCGTCGATGCTGATCAAGACCGTGAACTGAGGGTCTTCGGCCGGGAAGAACCCGACGAAGCTCGCGTAGTACGACCGCTGGCCGAACTCGTCTTCGTAGGTGCCGTTCTCCTGCGCCTTCAAACCGGTGCCGGTCTTTCCCGCAACGTTGAATGACGACACCTGGGCACGGGTTGCGGTACCGGCGCAGACCACGTCCACCATGATGTCGCGCATGACTTCTGCGCTGAGTGGGCTCACAACGCGGTGAGTGGCAGATGGTTCTGTGGCAGTCACTGCACCGGCCTCATCGACCACTCCGCGCACCAGACGTGGGGCCACATACAAACCGTCGTTGGCGATGACGTTGACGGCGCTGACCAACTGCACCGGCGTCGATGCCATGCCCTGGCCGTAGCTCACGGTGACCTGTTCGGAGCCCTGCAGATCGCTCCAATGTTTCAAGATGCCGGCGGACTCGCCCGGGAAATTCAGCGCGCTGGTCTCGCCGAGGCCGAACAGCCGCATGTACTCCCAGTGACGGGGACGACCGGTCGCCGTCTGGATGTCGATCGTGCCGATATTCGACGATTCGACGAGGATCTGGCGCACCGTCATCTCCTCGTCGGGGTGCTGATGAGAATCCTCCAGCAGGTCCTCGCCATATTCGCGCCGCCATGGCACGACGAACGTGGTGTCGGGGCCCACAACCCCGCTGTCGAGGCCAGCAGCCACGGTGATGACCTTGGCCACCGATCCCGGTTCGTAGACGTCGACCGCGGCATGGTTGCCAGAGGTGATCTCCACCTCTCCCGAGGTAGTGTTGCGTTTCACCGACGCCATGGCGAACAAATCGCCGGTATTCGCCTCCATCACGATGCAGGTTCCGGCCTTTGCCCCGATGGCGCTCACCTGAGTGATGAGGGCGTCTTCACAGGCGAACTGCACCGAGCGGTCAAGGGTCAGCACCAAGTCACTGCCTGGCGATGCATCTGCGGTCACGGTCTCGGTGCCGGGGATCGAGCGTCCACCCGGTGCCACCTCTCGGGCCATCGAGCCGGATGTGCCGGTGAGAAGTTGGTCGTACCCCAACTCCAGCCCGGCGATCCCCACACCGTCGATGTCGGTGAGCCCGATGACCGAGCGGCCGGTATCGCCACCGGGCAGGACGCGGCGCGGTTCGTCATCGATATTTACGCCACTCAGCCGAAGTTCCGCGAGTTGCGCACCGACCGCGGCATCGACCTGCCGGCGCACGTATACGAATCCGCGATCCTTGGCTTCCATCTCGGCGAAGAGGCGTTGCTGTTCATCAACGTCGAGCCCAAGCACCGATGTCAGCACCGACAATGTTGCTGCAGGGTCCTCGATGAGCTTGGGGTTGATCGACACCGTGGCCGACGGGATCGACACGGCCAATTCTTCCCCGTTGCGATCAAAGATCGTCCCGCGGTCGGCGGGAATAACGGCCGATCGCGTCCATTGGTCTGCAGCCGCAACCCGGTACTGATCACCGTCACCGGTTTGGATGTCGACCACACGAATGCCGAGCAGCACCAGGAGGCCGATGATCACACCGATCATGACGCGCAGCCGACGCCGGTGATCGGCGATAGCGAAACGTGATGTGGTGCTCTCACGACGAACACTGCGAAGCCGCCGCTGCGGGGAGACCCGGGACGCGTCGGGCCGGCGCGGGCCCCGTGATCGCGGTGCCGCAGGTGCGCTGCGTTGGGCGGAGCCGCCAGTGCCATGCACCCTGCGTGGGGTGTTTGCACGGCGCGCATCGCGACGGGTGTGATCTGGGCGGCGACTCATCGGCGGGATCCGTTCATGGTCATGGGCGCCGCCCCTCGATGACCTTCACAAGTCGGAACTGGTCGATGGGGGCCAACTGTTCTGGTTCGGCACTGCGCTCAGGCGACATCGCTGTTTGAGCAATGGTTGTGGCGAGGACCTGCGGATCGATCGGGATGAAGTTCGACGCTGTCGCTGGTCGCATGCCGAGCTCTCGTGCTGCGGTGTTGAGCCGTTCCGGCGAGCGCAACTCGGCGCGCAACGCGCGCAACGTGTCGAAGTCCTCGTGAGCGGAGGAAATTGAACGTTCGAGTTGATCGATCTGCCACTGGCGCTCGGCGATTTGGGTGTGCAACACGCCGAGTACCGCAAGACCGATGACGATGACACCGACCACGGTGACCGACATGCGGGTGATGCGCCGGCGGCGCCCCTGCACCACGACGAGGGTCGGTGGCGTGGAGGGCCGACGACGTGGGGCGAGGTCACGCAGAGCAAGTGCCATCGCTCAGCCCTCATCCATCTGACCGCTGGTTGCAGCGGTGCGCTCGACGACGCGGAGACGCGCCGATGACGCCCGCGGGTTCGTATGACATTCGGCGGTGCTGGGCCGTTTGGGAACATCGCGCACCCGAGCCAACGTGGGAGTGACCCCACACACGCAGGGATACCCGGCGGGGCACGTGCACGGGTCGGTGCCGTCGCGCATGACGGATGCGACGATGCGGTCTTCGCCGGAGTGGTATGACAGCACCGCGAGCCTGCCGGCTGGAGCGAGCCGGGTGATCGCAGCATCGAGAGCGACGGGAAGCTGTTCGAGTTCGCGGTTCACCTCGATACGCAAGGCCTGGAAGGTGCGGGTCGCGGGATGCCCGCCGGTGCGACGGGCCGGAGCCGGAATTGCGGCCGCAATGATGCCGGCTAGTTCGGCGGTGTCGGCGATTGGCCGGGCGGCCACGATTGCTTGAGCGATCCGTCGAGCGAAGCGTTCGTCGGCGTTGCGCCGCAGAATCGCAGCGAGCTCGTCGACATCGGCGTGGTCGATCAGGTCGGCCGCGCTCCGGGCGCTATCAGGATCCATGCGCATGTCGATGGGACCGGCGGCACGGTACGAAAAGCCACGAGCTGCCGTGTCGAGTTGATGCGAGGACACGCCAAGGTCGAACAACACGGCGCTGACGGTGCTGATACCGCGGCGGTCCAGAACATCACCGAGCATGTCGAAACTCACGCGGTCGCACCCGAACCGGTCACCGAATCGGGCCAAGCGCTCCGACGCGGCATCGATGGCTGCGGGATCGCGGTCGAGGCCGATCACGTCAACATCTGGTCGCGATTGCAGCAACGCTTCGCTGTGGCCACCACCGCCGAGAGTGGCGTCGACGATGACCCCGGCGGGGACGTTGGCGAACGCGGCGACGATTTCGTCGCACATCACAGGATCATGATCGAACGCCGTGGCCGTCATCGCTCGCCGCCATCGTGGTCGTCCCAGACGCGTGGACCACTCGCCAATTCGTCCTCGGCTTCAATCGTGCGGTAGCGGCTGGGGCGCCACAGTTCCAGCGTGGTGAGGTTCCCGACGATCATCACCTGGGTGCCGTTGTCGAGACCGGCGTGACGGCGGGCTTTGTCCTCAAGGGTGATCCGGCCCTGTTTGTCGACCGAGACGGCGATAGTGCTGGTGGCTAGGTTCCGTCGCTGCGCCGATGAGGCGCGGCCGTCCTTGACCGCATCGATCATCTCGGCAGCTTCGGACTCGAAGGTGGCGGAGGTGCGCACCGTGACGCATCCCTGTGGGTCGAGGGTCGCGTAGCAGCGGTCGCCCAATTCACCGCGGAAGGGTGCGGGAAGAGCAAGCCGACCGTTGTCGTCGACGCTGCGTTCGTAGACCCCGACGAACACGATCTCCCCTTCCTGTTGCACCGCTCCGCCTCAACGGCCATCGGTCGCGGGTTCCGATAGCGGCCTAAGTATCACCGCTGAGATGCACCAATGTCAACCATCTTGCCCCTATTTGCCCCATCTAGCTCCATTCACAAACACCGTGCATTGCAATCAACATTGCGCAGGCGACGCCGTCAGAGCACACGACCGGAATGCGCGCGCCGGTCGACCACTCCCACTGCGACCGCATACAGGCAGGCACACGGACGCCACAACTGGCCATGAGCCCGGTCATCGACGGCAGGCCGAACACAGTCGGGCGCGGCGCAGGGCCAACCGGCAGAGATCAGGAACTGATCATCACGCCAAGTGCCGCAGCGACCGTGCGCCCCAGCACAACAGCATCAACTCCCGCCTCTGGCCACAGGGCCGGGCGCTCATTATCACCGGGAGGATCAAGTCCGAGAATGTCGTGAGTGATGTCGGTGGGGTCCACCACGTGGAACTGACCCTGGATCCGAACCGAATGACGCGTGCGACGCTGGGACAAGCCCACCAGTTTGTTCTCGCCCACCACTACCTCACCGGGCCCGCGACTCGAGAAACACACCTCAGGTGTTGCACCGTGCATCATCGCCCCGTCGTAGACCCACGCCCCCGACACCCCACAGGAGGCAACGGCGTCGGCCCACCAACGACCTGCTGTCAGCATCGACCTCACCACATCGTCGGGCATGGCAGTGATCCGACGAGAGACGAACAGATCGATCCACACCGAACGCGCGGGGTCGACAAGGACCGCACCCCCACCCGAGGACCGCACGACGCGGTCAATGCCCACTGGCCATCCCTGCGGCGTCGTCGTGGCGGCCCCGCGCTGCGCCGAGCCGAAGACCATCGCTGGCCGCTCGGGCACCATGACGACGATCTCCACATCGGTCGCAGCCTCCCGGCGTTGATGCAATTCGGCCGCGGGCGCGCGCCATTCATCAATCCTCACATCCATCGGCGTCAGGCTCAGCTCGCAGCGGGAAGATACGGCTTCCACGCGTCAGGCATACGCGACGCCCCCACCATCACCCATGACGGCGTACGCGGTGGCGCGCACGGCCGCAACAACCGCATACCCGCCTCTTCGGGTGTGCGGTCGCGCTTCGTGAGATTGCAGCGCCGACAGGCAGCGACGAGGTTGGTCCACTCGTGCCCGCCACCGCGCGATCGTGGCATCACATGGTCGATGGAATCAGCCATCTGCCCGCAGTATTGACAGCGGTGATCGTCGCGGGCGAATACCGCCCGCCGCGAGAGTGCCGCACGCGTTCGCCGTGGCGCGCGCACCATGTACCGCAGGCGGACGACAAGAGGTACTGGCACGGTGATCGACGGCGAGCGGAAGCATCCGTCGTCCGCCTCGACAACATCGGCTTTCTCGGCGACGACGAGGCATGTGGCACGACGTGCCGACACGACGCTGAGCGGCTCAAAACTCGCATTGAGCACCAGCACGCCGCGCATCTCAGCTGCCGATCATCGGTGGGGCCTCGCCCCGATCGACCCCATTGCCCGACACCACTGCAGATAGTTCACCACATCGCGGCTCTGCAGTGAGCGACCTGATGCGCCGTATTGAGTGGTCAACCGGAACCGGAGGTAGTCGCGTGCCGCTGCACCGCGCGACGTCGGCAGCAATGCGGGCAGCACAAGCCGACGAGACTGACGCAACGCCACCGGCCACAGCGTCGGGCGCATGATCACTGCGCCCACCGCGGCCAGCGCGCGGGGCGTCACGCTGGGCGGGGTTCCTTGGGAAGGCCCAACACCATCTCGCCGATGATGTTGCGCTGGATCTGCGAGGACCCGGCGTAGATGGTGCCGGCACGAGAGCTGAGGAACGTGCCCACCCACGATGCTGAACTGTTCGGCGCTCCCGCATCATCGGTCTGGAACGACGACGACGGCATGCGACCGGTGGGCACCATGGCTTCTGCGCCCAAGATGTGCGTCGCGAGTTCGGTCACGGTGCGGTGGTACTCACTCCAGTACAGCTTGGAGATGGCACCGTCGGGACCGGGGTGATGCCCCCGCAGGAAGTTCGTGAGCACCCGCATCCCGCTGTAGCGCATGATCTGCACCTTCGAGTACGCCCAGGCGAGTTTTTGACGCATGACCGGGTCGGAGGTCAAGCCGCGTTCAGCCGCCAGCATGAACAACCGATCGATTTCGGCTTGGAAGCGAATGGGCAATGTGGCTGCAGCCTCCCCACGTTCGAAACCCAGCAGGGTCATCGCGACGGCCCAACCGTTGTTGACCCCACCGACGACGTTGTCGACCGGCGCTGTGGCATCGGTGTAAAAGACCTCGTTGAACTCGCTGTCGCCGTTGATCATCCGGATTGGCCGCACCTCGATGCCGGGTTGGCGCATGTCGACGAGCAGGAACGAGATGCCTTTGTGCTTGGGAGCATCAGGGTCGGTACGCGCCAGCGTGAAGATGTGATCGGCGAGGTGACCGGCCGAGGTCCAGATCTTCTGGCCGTTCAGAATCCACTGGTCGCCGTCGCGCACGCCGCGCAGACCGACATTGCCGAGGTCGGAACCCGCGTTGGGTTCGCTGTAACCCTGACACCAGGTGTCCTCGCCCGACAAGATCCGCGGCAGGTAGTACTTCTTTTGTTCCTCGGTGCCCATGAGCAACAATGTGTTGCCGAGCATCTGGATGCCGAAGACGTCATTGGGTCCGCCGGTGGGCACACCCGCTCGGGCGAACTCCTCTGCCAAGATCACCTGCTCGAGCGCCGAGAGACCCGCGCCGCCATATTCCTCTGGCCACCCGGGCGCGAGATAGCCCGCCTCGTACAGAGTGGTGCGCCACTCGGTTGTGAATTCGACGAGTGCGTCGCCTTCAAGGGATCCAATGCCGGTGAAGCCGGCGGGGAGTTTCTCGCCGAGGAAGGCGCGCACCTTCTCGCGGTAGGCCCCGGCTTCGACGTCGTACTGCGGTCGCATACGACAAGCGTAGCCGAGCAGTGGGTGGGCCTGACCAGCCCTTCGTCAAGCCGCGTCGACGGTCTGGGCGAGCATGCGGTGCGCGACTGCGCCTGCGGGCGCAAGCACCGACAAGGTGGCGATGCGCACCCGCGCCTGCGTCAGATGGGGCAATCGACAGCGGCGCTCGAATTCGGATCTCAGACCGGCGAGGAACGGCTCCCCCAATATGCGGACCAACGGCCCACCAATGACCACTTGGTGTTGGTCGAAGGTGGCGAGCAGTCCAGCGCACGCCCGCCCCACCATCGTGCCCGCTCGTTCCGCAAAGGCTGGCGGCGTGACCGTGATCGAACGATCGGTTTGGGCTTCAACACCGCGGATCGACGCATATGACTCGAGGCACCCGACCGCACCACACACGCACTGGAGGCCATCTGGATCGACGCATAGGTGGCCAACACGTCCGGCTTGCCGATTAACGCCGTTGACGAGCCCACCGGCGACAACCACTCCCCCGTCAACCTGATCCCCGAGATACAGCCCGAGAACACCACCTGGCACCGCCGCTCCCGCCGAGGGCGTCTGATCATCGGCACCCGATTCGTCTGCATTGGTGGGAGCCGATGCTGCACGATCGGCGAATGCGGCATCGTGTGCAGCGAGCGCAAACCCACGCCCGATTGACTCCAGGGCGATATCGAGCCCACTCGCTGATGTGACGACCCGACGCACCGGCTCGTGCCACCAACGGCCCAGACCGAGGGGGCGGAACTCTCCCGGTGCCGCGTCGACTGGCCCTGGCGCTGTGACGGCGCCGACCGTTGGCCGCTGTTCCACCGGGGCGGCCGCGATGACCCGTTCGACCAGGGCGCCGAGGGCGCGCATCACCTCCCGACGGGGCGTCACGATGCGATCGGCCACAATGGCATCACCTGCCGCGTCGACGATTCCAGCGACGATGTGGCGTTCACCGAGGTCAACTGCGAGAGCGGTGGCGCTCGGTTCACGGCTCGTTGTCATGATGGCGCTCCGCGCCACGCCCGTTGGTCAGTCACGGTTCGGTGGCCGCGTTGACGACAGCCAGTCACGAATCGGCAGATCGCCGATTTGTTCGCGGCCGATAAGGCGCAACTCTCCCAGCGCGACGCTGCCCAGAGCGAGCACCACAGCGAAGGCAGCAAACGACAAAAGGAAACTCACCGCGAGACCGATAACGGTCACAAACAGGCCGATGATCATGCCCGCGATGCTGAGCGCGAGGCGACGACGCGACACCCGATATCCACGCTCGGCGAACGAGGGGTCTTGTTCGAGCTCCGCCTCGATCTGACGGAGGATTCTCTGTTCGTCCTCTGAGAGTGGCATTCGCGCTGCTCCCCGTTCTCGGGTGTCGTCCGCCCGGAAGTCCCGAGCTAAAGACAGTCTCGCATGTGGATCGGCCAGACTCAACGCGAGCGCGGCGTTCGGCGTTGCGCATCGATGGCACTGGCTGGCCGAATCGCTCCCTCACCGAAGCGGTCACGAACCGCGTCGATCGCCGCCGTTGCCGAGGTCGATGATGGTTCTTCCCTCGGTGGATCGTCGAAAAGTCCGAGTTGGCCATCAGACCCCGCGCCCAGTTCATCGAAGTTCGACGCCGACACACCCAGCAGGCGCACACCGTGCCCGCCGCGCGCCTGCTCCATGCCTGCGGCCAGTGCGTCGAGGACAACCCAGTGATCATCGACTGGCTGCGGGGTTGATGTGGCCCGGGTGGCGGTACTGAAATCGCCACGGCGCACCTTGACGGTCCAGGTACGGGCGCCGTGGCCACGGCGGCGCACTCGCCCGGCAACAAGGTC
>Ga0255776_10007618_pt1 | contig 10834 bp, 9 predicted proteins | sample 071ome_19_FD_179974 | JGI IMG/M metagenome (GOLD analysis project Ga0255776, IMG submission 179974) | Coastal salt marsh microbial communities from the Groves Creek Marsh, Skidaway Island, Georgia - 071413AT metaG (version 2) | ecosystem: Environmental > Aquatic > Marine > Intertidal zone > Salt...
TTTCCGCGAAAACAAAAATTTTTTTGTCGGGGACCCCCCCCCCTGAAAAAAAAAGTGACCGTTACAAAATCCAAAAAAGTCGAAATTTTTCCCGCCAAAAATTTTTGTTTTTTTTTGGTTTTGTGGTTTTTCAAAAAATCAATATGGAATGTATAACCGTTTTTTGGCAATGGCAAATGTTTGTTTTCTCTTGAGAAACATGGTTGTAAAACCATCGGTGTTTTCCTCCTTGGCGCTGTGCCACCCGTCTGTGCTGTCGAGTCGGTGCCCGTCGGCCTCAAAGCCCAGTAGCGTGTGATCTGGATAGTCAAGATCCTCGGATAGGTATATAAAGTAGAGGGCAGAGTATATGGAGTTTAACAGGGCGACATTGACGAAATCAGCCGAGTGCTTGTGTTTGCTTTTGGCCGCGGCGGAAAAACTGGGCAGCGTGGCTGAGCACAAAGACGACAGGATGCCTTTGATGTTGACGATGAAATGGCGTGATGTTTCGTCCTTGACCACATAAGGAAAGGCCGACGGGGGTCTGATGGCATATTTGAATTTCCGTTTGTAGTTCTGACCCCGGCACTCAAAGACACGCTGTTTCTTGGATCCGAGTGTATATTCGTCGTCAGTGTCATCGCCGTCGTCGTCGCTGGTGAATACAACATCTTCCTCGGCGTCCGGCGCTTTGTTGCGCTTTCTTTTGCGTTTCGTATTGTGTGGCGGGTCCTCGCTCTGATCTTTTATTTTGTTTGCCTGCAAGTCTCCGAGAAACACAATGTTGGGGCTCTGCTGGTACGACTGCAAAAACTCGACCGTCTTCATGGCCATGCGCATGGTCGCCGGGATGGACACGAGCTTGACGGGCTTGCTGTAGTCTGTCCCGGTTGTGCACACGAGCATGATAAAGGTGTGCACGATGGAGTGGTCTGGCTCTGCGCCGGCGATTGCGTCATACAGGGTGTTTATGTGCACAACCTGAATTCCCGTTTGCACTTTGTAGCCCATTTTTCGCAGAATCCCGTTGCGCTCTTTGATCCTCGCGGCCCTGTCTTTCGGCAGCGGCACATTGACGAGACGATCGGCGTCTCGCCATACACCCGGGGCCCCGTTGTCGGCGGAAACAGCAGCCGAGGATGTGGCCGAGCTTGCAGTTTGTGGCGCAGACTCGTCGTCGTCAGAGTCAAAGTCCGAGTCGCGCACGGGCTCCGAAGACGGAGCAACGGTCGCGTGTTTCTGGAACGCAATGTCCATCTTCATCTTCTTGAGGATGGTCACGTTGCGGTTTTTAAACGCGAGGGCGTACAGGAGCATGTCGCCGTCCATGCTCTGGAAGACGACGCGGCGGCCTGGCATGTATTTTTCTGCAATCTTGGCCCACTGCGACATGCGCGTGTCGGCCTCGCCGTACTTGAACAGAGACGCCCACTCGTTGTCGTCCATCATGTCGATCAGAAGCCGCTCTCCTGTGTACCACAAGCAAACAATATTTGGGTGTTTTTATTTTTTGTTTTGTGTTTTGTGCGAACGAGGAGGAGGGGGGGACAAACCAGTGATTGGACGTGTCGTCAGCACACAGTCTTCGCGCGAGTAGTTCCAGTTGTTCGGGGGCTGCACGTAGATTGGTGGCATAATGACTCCGATGGGCCAGTTCCGCCCGGGCTCCTAAAACCAAACATAAAAACAGAGTGAGTGTATTTAGCCAAAGTAATTTAAAGCACACTTACAATTTCTCGGATGCAGCGGATCAGGTTTCTGTAAAAGGTCGAGTGGAGCTTGCGGGTCCCAACGATGCGCGAGACGGGAAATGTCAACTTCCCGGCAAACGCAACGGAGTTCTGTGCGCCATCGGGTATCGGTGCGGATGCACAGGACCTCCCGCTGTATTTTTCGGCGGCCTCTTTGCGCTCTTCGGATGTGTTTATGCGGGGCAGCGGGTACTGCTCACGCGAGTCCATGCAGAGAATAATCTCCGACACGGGTACTTTTATGTGCTGGAGGATAAAACTTCGCAGAAACACACCGGCAAACGACTCAAAGGTCGACTCGGCGCTGTCCAGAACGGTGCACCGGCGAAACAGCTGGCTGAGGTCGTGGATGTAGATGCAGCGCTCGCCGGCCGGAATGACGTGGCTGAGATCGGGCGCCAATTGAAATGCAGCGGGCACATGCTCTTCGATGGTCTTTGTGACGTCGGTCCCCAGGCCCATCTGTGTAACACGATAAATAGTCTCATTTGTAAAAAATAAACCGGACTCTATTTTCCGAGCATTCATAGCATATTTTAAATTTTCTTTCCTTTGCGGGTGCGAGCATTTTATTTTTAATTTTCCTGCCTACTTTTACCTCAAACGAGCAATATCTGCCGACATCGTCGTCGCTGTCCTCTTCGTGTGTCTCTCTGGCCCGTTTTTTGGATAAAACAAGACACAGCGTTTCCTTGCCGTGTGCTTCAACTGCCTGCCGGCGGTCCTCTTCAAGCTGCCATCGGAGCTCCTCCTGCATTTGGCGATACAGAGCCTTTCCTTGCTCCCGTGTAAGCTCGGGGCAGTTCAACGTGTAGTCATACTCGTTTGGTTCGTCGACGGGTATGTCGTGCGAGTCGTACGATATCTTTTGCTCCGTCTGCCCGTTCCGATGATAAACAACCCCGTTGTAGCGATATGCCGCCCACGGAACGCTCTCTTGCTTTAGTGTTTCTGCAAACAGACCGCGCAACCATTCTGCCTCTTCGTCGGTGGGTCTCATCTATGTTTTTTAGGAAAACAAATAAATACATTAAGAACTCGGTAAAAAGGGGTCAGGGTGCGATACTTCAACGACATGGCAAAAGCAGTTCATTGTGTGCTCTGTGTACCTCCTCTCATCTTTCTGTATTTGTTTTATTGAATAAAAAAAATATTATTCGGCCAGTTCAGAAATGAGATGGATCAGTTCATTGCGCAAAACTTGTCCATCTTCTGTCTTGATATTTCGTCTTGTTTCTTCTGGAATGATTAAAAATGCCATGCCACATGATAAATCGGGGTCATAATCAACAAGTATGCTATGCCCACCAAAATGCCAAGCGCTTGTGGTTTCTTTCATTCCACAATATTCAGTGTCAATGTAAAACAAAGGTACACCGAACAGCCCGACATTGCAGCTAAAGTCGATCATGATATATTTCAAGAAAAATTCAACGACGTCTAGTATTTCCAGCGACTCGCATACATGCTGTGAGACTGTAGCGGACACGAATGCCAATACCAGAAGCAATACAAGCATCTAAAATATTTATTAAGCACTCGGTAAAAAGGGGTCAGGGTGTGACAATACAGCAACTTGACAAAATGCACAGACATGGCAAAAAAATTTCATCCTGTGCTCCTTGCACGTCCCCTCATTGCACAGTGCGCATTCATCCGGCGTGTCCATTTGCAGGTGTGTCCGGCAGATTCGAATTCCGCATTCTTCGCATTTATACGGCCCAAGAAAGCCACAGTAACACGTAGAATGACCTCGGCAGGTCGAGCGCTTGAACGCATCAAAGCATGGTCGGCAGATCACGCGGCGGCAATCGGGAATGGGGCACCGCCCGAGCTGCTTGCCCGCGCCGCAGAAAGAGCACATTGTTTTGTCGTCCCACGGGATCACAGCGTCGGGCTTTTTTGTCTTCATTTGTAGCTTGGCCAAAGTGGATAGATTGGACATGTCTATTCTTGTTTTTTAATTAAAAAGTAATTGATCCATATTTCCCGATCAGCCCCTCCATTCCACAGAATGAGCACATTGTTTTGTCGTCCCATGGAATAACCGGGTCGGGTTTCTTGGCGCGCATTTGCATCATTGCCAAAGTGGATAGATTGGACATTCCTATTCTTGTTTTTTGATTGAAAGCAATTGATCCATATTCACCTTCCATGACCCATTTGCAGTAAAATAATTTGGTCCATTACATCCCGGTCTTGTTATAGCGTCGTAGATGATCGTAATGACAAGTAGAAAGAAAATCGCGCCAAGTAACAATAAAGCTGTTGTTTTGGAGTCCATTGATCTGTGTTTTATCCAATTAAAAATAAATCATCACAAATTACCTGGTCGAGCGCTTGAACGCATCAAAGTATGGTCGGCAGATCACGCGGCGGCAATCGGGAATGGGGTACCGCCCGAGCTGCTTGCCCCCGCCGCCGAAAGAGCACATTGTTTTGTCGTCCCACGGGATCACAGCGTCGGGCTTTTTTGTCTTCATTTGTAGCTTGGCCAAGGTCGGGTAGTCAGATACGCCATTTCTGAAAATAAACGTAATAGTATATATAGCACAAAATTCCACCCGACAAGAATGCGGGTTTGTTCAATATTGTAGATTGGCAAGAATCAGCGACCACAAAGTGAACTGGGTTTGTTTTATTTTCTTTTGTTCTATCCAAAACAAAATACTCCACATACCCATAGTCTTTGTGGTGCTCTTTCAAACACTCAGGATAGTGAGATTTAACTATCGCCGATTTCGTTATTACGAGTCAGGCCCAATAGGGGGGTCAACGTCTATTTATATGAGTTCAATTGCGAATTTGTTTTTATTCGCGTGCGCCACGCACCCCCTCTTTGTGGCCAAAAGGGTTGATTGCTTGAGAAAACTCTATGATCGCTGGTCACAATCTCTAAGAGCACGACTATAAATTTTGTTATTAAAAATAATTTTATACAATGTTTCAATGTCATGAGTTCTCTATCGCCATTTTTGTTACAACATTGGTTGAAAACTTTAGTATTTTCAGCTCGTTTTCTTTGTTTCTCGTTCTACGGCCGTCTTCCCCAGTAATCGAATTCCATATAGCACGAATGCCAGTCCACCAATTTCTAGGATCAATAATCATATCTTTTGCTGTATTTGTTGCGACCGTCGAAGCTGCCCCAAATGCCGCCGAAAGTGCTATCCCCGTCGGTGATGTCTGGCCACCAAAAACAGCCCCTGTTATTGCACCTTCACCTGCATTTTGTCTGGTCATAAGACCACCGTCAATTGCCTGCCTAGCCACCCCGCCGAAAACATTCACTGCGACTGTAGCGGCCTGAAGCCCACCCCCGGCCGTCATAAGCAACAGCTTTACCATAATTTTCATGCGTGTGGTGTTTTTCGTCAAGTTCGTGGTTTTCTTCCGAACGCGCCGATATTTCGCATTAAATTGTACCATATACGTGAAAAAGTATATCAAAAACAACAGTCCAGTGATATATATTTTGTCAAGAAAAAACCACATTGTCGCACTCCAGCTGTAGTTTGTCCTGTTTATAACAGAGCGTAAGAACTCCTCGTTGTGCAGGTTGATGATGGCGCTCTCGTGGCGGAATATGACCATGGCCGCGTTTATTTGGGTTTGTGTGTATGGAAAGACCTTGAAAACTTTTGAAACAAACCGATAGCATTCGTTTGATGAGACTCTCCATCCGTATGACGAGCACACGCCGTCCAGAAGGGACATGAACGCTTTTTTTGTCTTATCGGGCTTGTTCGTCAGTTCCGCGACGGCTTTTGGGTCCAGCATGCCGTTGTCCCTCGCATACGCGAATGTGTGGCTCGTAAACGGAAATGCGTAGTTAAAAGCCAGCATCCCAACGGCAGACGAGACGATGTTGCTTAAAGGACCATTACCGACGCCGATTAAATCTGTCACTCGTTCCTTTACAAGGTTAGACAGCGTTTCACTCGAATTTGCGGCGGGCAGATAATATGAATACGTTTGTCCTTGTAACTGCAAACCTCTGACGGACTTAATAAAGTCCACAGGCGCGGTGACCCAAGTGTACTCGCTGTTGTTGTATAATTCCTCTGTCTGAGAGATGTAAAAACTTTCCTTATTAACCCGACGATCGATCATCCATTTCTTAATATTGTCCGGCTTAATATAATTAGTATGTGAAATGTTCACCCGGCATAACGCATGGACAATAGCAGCAGCCGCGAGATAACTCGTTACTGTCGACAGAACTTTGAAAACATCAGTCGCTGGTGAAAGAGATATTCTTTCTATAATGGACATCGAGTTGACCTTTGCGTACTGGAGGGCTTTTTTCTGTGCATTGCGTGTATTCTCTTCCTTTTCGTCGTCGTCGTCGTTGTCGTCCTCGTAGTCGTCGTCGATGTATTCTCGTCTAGACTGGGGAATGTTATTCCGTGTGAGTTCCAGATAGTAGCTCGCGGCCGTCAAGGCGGTGGCTCCCAAACACAGACCAGCCAGTTGCTGAGGGGACCAATGTGGCCTGATAAAAGGAATAGCCTCGGCTGATGCCACCGACGCCGATGTCCGCATGTCAAACAACGAGTCAGTGAAGGACTCGTCGTAGTTGGAAAAGAGGCGAGCGCCAATGTTAAACACGACCTGATTCACGACATGCAGACATATCGTATTCGACAGGGCGTTGTACCCGGCGCGAAAAAATCGCGACAAAAGTCCTGAATACGGCGCGGCGGAAAATCCGCGCTTCTCAAGGCGCATCCTGGACGGCGGGAGTTGTAGATATGTATACTGGTCGATTTGTGGAAACAACCTTTTTTGTGTGCTGGCTATAACATACAAGTCGTGCAGATGCCCTGCCATTTTACTGTCAACGTTGGTATATCGGATATTGGTAACGCCATGAAAGTCAAGCGCTCTCGACATTTTGTTCATTAGAATATAATACATCATCTCAATCGCATCATAAAGAAGACTGTCGTTTATATCTATAGGATTATTCTTGCCCATAATTTCACGAGGATAATACTTCCGGACAACCAACAAGCAATATTCTTTTAATGTAGCGGTCCCTGCGTCCGTAATCCCGTCGTATCTCAATTCAATGGCTCCATCAAAAATTTTATCTTCAAATCGTAATAATTCCAGTTCATGGCATGAATTTATCGCTTGTTGTTTGTCCGTCTGCAAACTGTTATAAATTTTTTTCTGGTGTTCTTCGTAAACTTGTTGTGTAATTTCAGTTTTGAACGGCTTCGTAAGTGTTACTGTTTTGGCGTTTACATCTTCTCCGATTGAATACATGTCTGCAACCAGGTTGTTAAACTCATCTACTAATGCCGTTTTATCAAAGTCCTCTGTGACACGTTCTAATTGTTTGCTCAGCTTGAACTTTGGAACTCCTGACACAATATAACCCAGGGACGCCATGTACGACATTTCCTTTACGTCGTCCGTGACCAACTCCATGCGAAATATCTGAGCCAACTTGCTGATGTCATCGTCAATGTATTGCGGTTGGTAATAAAATGTGTAATTCCACATAAAAGAGTGCAAATGGGAGATGATTCCTGACATTGTACTGGTTTTCATGCGCCCGTTCTCCCGGAAAGTCAACAAGTCGTGCAATCCTTCCGAAAAAAAACTGGCCCTATTGAATGTCATCAAACCTCCGTTGATTATATCGTTTCGTGCCGTTTCTACCAGTTCGACGGGGTTCATTTTTTGCTGTCTCGTTTCTTCTTCTTCATTTGCGGCCTGCGCCAGCTTTGTCAGAATTTCAATTATTTTATCAAACTCACCTTCAAGATCATCTTCTGTTGATTCTTTTAGGAGGGCGCTTCTTACGTCGGAGAATTCTTTTTTTAAATCTTTACATTTTGTAATTATGCTCTGGCACATGGCTTCTACCTTTTTATAAAATTCTTTTCTTTTCTCCGTGGTATTGAGATAATTATTTCCTCTCATTGTAAGTTGCTGGTGCACCCAAATCATAAATCGTATTATTCCATTATATAATTGCAACATTTGGGGGTGAACGACTTTTAGGAGTTCTCTATTTTTTGTATCATCTGGTTCGCCAGAAATCTTTTTGGTTTTTTTAAAATTTTTCGAAAAGGGGTTGCAGATCACATACGTGTCTTTAAACGCACGGGGGCGCGAGGTTATACTGTTGTTGTATGATTCCCACAGTGCCTGCTTTTTCTTTAGGTTGGCCGTGAGGTTTCCAATGTCATCAACTAATATCTTAAAAAAATCCGGCTTTTTGTTTTTGTTCTTATTATAGTTGGATAAAGCATCGACATTTATATCCGTAACGGCCTGTTGGCCCGTATTATTTGCAACCCGAGTCAGATTAGCTGCGATATTTCTGAGCTCTGTTGTCTTGTCGATATAAGCATCCATTTGGTCTTGTTCGATCTTTTCTATGATAATTTTGTTATCCTCATCTTGCTGCTCTTCATCTATGTTAACAATCAGCCCCTGAGCCAGACAATTAACACCAAATATAAAGACTTCGTTTCTTTCCGACTGTGTGTTTTTAAAGTTTTGGAGAATTATTTTATCTGCCATTTTCTTGTAGTATTGCGAATCTCCATCAAACTTGCTGAGCGTCACTGCAATTCCAGTTCGCGCCAGTAGAGCATCGAAAACAAAGCGCGCGCTGATTTCGGTCGGCGGCGCCGTGGGTTTGAACTTTGTAACAAAGGCTTCTCTTGTAGGACGAAATATGTCAGCATTTGTGCGTCTCCGTGAAAGGCTCATCTAAATAAAAATATGTACAGTTTAATTATTTTATTGTAAAACAAAAATAAAACACTACTCGTTCTTGGACTTTGCTGTAGATGTAAGGTAATTGTCCACAATTTCCTTCAGTTCGGATATATTGTTTTTAACTGCAGTCTGAATGTTGTCAGTCGTGGTTTTATTTAAATCGACATCAGCTGGAAGTTCGTCAACACCTCTTGGGAATGCTTTTTTGATGGTTTCGAACGGTATAATGGGGGCTTTAAGATAATCAACGGCGAGTAGATTATATAACGCTGTAATGTTTGTAGTAATTTCTTCGACCTTTTCTTGTGGAGTTGTATTTGTGATGCCAAGTCCATCTTTCATATTTTTGGTTATAAAATCATCTCTCCAACGCTGCCTAATATCTTTTGCGGGAGCAGATGAGTTGTTATAATAAGAATAATAGTTAAGCGCGTACTCTCCTCCCCACATATCAGTGTTTTCATTACTATAATTCTGACCTGCGTTGTTTACAATTTGTTGCATTTTTTTTAATAATTTGTCCACTACACCAGACAACCCTTCGCCAAAATCGTCTAGTGTTGTATACGTCTTTCTCTTGTTTACAATCTTGCCTCTAACGTCTTGTAATAGTTTACCCAATTCATCTCTTTTCGTTTTAGTTGATGTATAGTTTTCTGTAGTAGTTGAATCGCCCGAAGTTAACAGTGTCTTGGGGACAGGAGTATTTCCGTTTACGGTCTGTCGCCTGGTCACACGTTGTTGAGACTTTGTAAATTGTCCTCGGCCGAGTGAGGTTTGGGATGGGTATCGTGGTGGAGGTGTGTCCTGATTCCCCGCTGCACCTTGTGGTTGACCGTATTTATGTAGATGTGGGTATCGTGATTCAGGGGATAAAGTATTGCCAAACCTGCTTGTATCCCCGGGGGTGTCGCCAATTATTCCAGTGGACCCTGTCCCAAAATAGCCGGGTACACCCCCTTCTTTTTGACTGCCATTCAAGCCTGTATGTTTGTTAGTTTCAAGCCAATCTAAACTGGAGATGAGTTTATCAATGTCTGTAGAGTCGGTAATATCAGCCCCACTAAACCTGTCGCGTTCGCTTTTGTATGGTTTACTGTCATCCCCGCCTGTAACGTCGGTATCATACTGGTTCCCGCCAGGCCTCTCCATGGGGTTTCCATTTGATGTGCACTCTGCACACCCTCTGCACGATGGCTGACAATGGCACTGCCGTGTATAGAATCTTACATTCTTTGCTAGTCGCACCTCTGGTTTGTTTTTACCCACGGCGACACCAGCCAGCCGACTGGTCAACACCGAGGGGTCGCGTTTGTATGATATAGCCGATAAAAACAACTCATGGTTGCGTTGTTTTCCCGTAATTGTATGTTTAAACGGTTCCAAAGTTGGTTTAGTTAGGCGAGCACGAGCAGGTGGTTTATTATTTGAGTCTTTCGGTGCATACTCGGGAGCGACAGGGCCTGGCATTTCGGTTGTGTCTGCATCATGAAAACGTACGGTCCGTCCAGCAGGAGCACTTGCGCTCGTGGGTTGTCCACTCCCGATATTGGTTGCTAAACCTTCAGGTAACCCCAAACTGGCTATATCTGGAAAGTCATCCATGGTTTAAAATTCCACGATGTCTTGTTTGGAGTTGCGCGTTTCAGGGACAATCTGTATTTATTTTCAATGTTCATGTTGGTTGAGGTTTATTCGGTGGTTTCTTGCAGCGAAAGATAATATTTTAACTGCAAATCATATATTTGAGAAGATTCTGCCCTCATGTTTGTTATTATTTGGTCGTTTGTCTTGCGCTTGTTAGAAAAATCAACCGTCACATAACACACAAAGTCATATAACCAATTATACAGGTCTTTTTGTTCTCTTGAAAATTCCGTATCATTCTTCTTTAATAACGGGTTGTTCGTAGGCTCGTTCGCACCTCCCGGTCCATTATTCCGCGCCGTTTCGAGTGCCTCTTTCACTTTTTTCTTTTTATCGTCGTCACTATCATCTTCGCCAATAAAATTCGCCCGTATAGTCGTACAATACTCATCCATATTCTGCCCATCAATGGTTGTTCCAATGAGAGATACCAGTCTTTTGCGGACCTGTTTCCGATATTTTTTTTTTTCGTCAAGGTCTAAAAGTTTCAACTCATTCGCAGTGGACGTTAAAAAGTTTATGTTTTCGTCTTCTGAATCAGATTCTGGTGCACTTTTCTGGGTAGTTTCCGTGGGATTATCATGGTTATCTTCGGTGTCTGTAACTACTGGACTTGCTTCTGCCGGTTTAACCTCCAAGATATCTTCCAGGCCGCCTGTATTCTTCTTCTTCTTCTTCTTCTTCTTCTTCTTCTTCTTATCATTGTCAAC
>Ga0255776_10007627_pt1 | contig 10827 bp, 18 predicted proteins | sample 071ome_19_FD_179974 | JGI IMG/M metagenome (GOLD analysis project Ga0255776, IMG submission 179974) | Coastal salt marsh microbial communities from the Groves Creek Marsh, Skidaway Island, Georgia - 071413AT metaG (version 2) | ecosystem: Environmental > Aquatic > Marine > Intertidal zone >...
AAAAAGGGATCTGGAGTTGCTAAGAAGAAGGATGGTAGACCACAACAACATGATCAAGACACCGATCGTTACGGTCGTAGAAAGACAGTTGATGAAGGTGCCGCATGGACAAAGAAATCGGGAAAGTCTGAGAGTGGTGGTCTCAACGAAAAGGGACGCAAGTCCTACGAAAGAGAGAATCCTGGATCTGACCTGAAGGCACCTTCCAAGAAGGTCGGCAATCCTCGTCGTAAGTCCTTCTGTGCCAGAATGTCTGGTATGAAGAAGAAACTGACTTCTTCCAAAACTGCTAATGATCCTAACAGCAGAATCAATAAGTCCCTTAGAGCTTGGAATTGCTGATATGAAATCCTTCAAACAATTTTTATCCGAGAGTATCACCATCAATGGTGACTTCAATGGAACCCTCAACGTTGGGGGTTCTCAACCAGAACAACCACAAGAATCTTACTTTGCTGATGTTGTTTGGGAAGGAAAACTCTATAGACTGGAGTTGGAAGGTATGATGCTTTCCAAGAATGAACTCGCAGAACAAATCCAAGGTGAATATCCTGGAGCCATTGTTCACAATGTTTACCCAGGCAGAGTAAATACTTCAAGAATCAAAAACGCACAAAGATATCAACCAGAAAGATTATCCTGGACTGACTGATGGCTTTTAATAATTTTATTTGGGACGAACAGTTTGATCTAAACGTTTCCCGTGGAAAGGTAAGAGGTGCATCACAGATCCACAAGTTTGGTGCAACTCCTTCACAATCAATCAATACAACTGCATCTGTATGGGATAAAGGAGATACTCTTTATCCTTGGAGTGCTTTTGATACTGCTGGAGTTCTTGTAGGAGCACAAGTTGGTGCGGATGATAATGGTAAAGTTGTAACTATTATAGGTCTTGATGAAAATTTTGAAGAAATTTCAGAAGACTTTACACTTTCCAGTTCAGGAACAGTTACAGGAACCAAAACATTTAAGAGAGTATATCGTGGTTATGTTTCTAGTGGTGCTGGAACCAATGTAGGACAACTCAACTTTTCCAGAGGTGGCACACAAGTTCTTCGCATTCTTGCTGGTGCGGGACAAACTCTAATGGCAGTTTACACAGTACCCGCAGGATATACTGGATATATCTATCAGGGTGTTGCTACTGCACAGTCTGGTGCTGATGCTACTGGATACATGTATGTAAGATACAATTCAGTTGCTACAATTTTTAGAGTTGGGCATACATTCGAACTTACTGGTGGGGGAGAATATACATATAAGTTCTCTTTCCCACAAGAAATGCCAGAAAAAACCGATATTGATGTTCGCCTAACTACTAGGAGTAACAATGGTAGATTCACTGCTGCCTTTGATATCTTATTGATTAAGAACGAACTTTGAACATTAACTATTGTTTCGCAACACTTAAGCAATAGTTAAAATAAGGAGAATTTATAACATAAATTAGGTATTTTTGCGTTTTGATATCCTAATTGTAACATAAATTTACACTATAAAATCTAAATAGGCTTATAATAGTATCGGGTTGATACTTTCCTATGTATGCTTTTTATGTTTTAGTTGTTTTCTTTCTTATCCTTGTGGCTTATGCGGGATGGGAAGAGACTATGCGTCTAGTTGCATTTGCTGAACTCCAAGTCAAGTATGCTTACGTCCGAGTCAGACTATATCAAATGAAAAGAAAATTGGAAAGAGACCTTGGTAAACCACCTACTGATTGGAGTAAGTTCGATGTCTGATACAAAAACCTGCCCAAAATGTGGCGCTACTTGGATCGATGGCGAACATTATTGGGCAGGAACAGGAAAGAAAGGAAATGAATTGGATCTTGCTGGTTTGGTTTGCAATAAACTTGGTGATAACACTTGTATTAATCCTAAGGTAGGTATGGATGGTGGAGACACCTGGGCAAAAAGAATGGAAGGTCTTGAGTCAGTGAAAGAAGTATCAGAAGAAGACCTGACTAAATAATTGAAAAGACATTGTAAAGATGAGAACTAGAATTATTGCGACTGAAGAGACACTAGGAACTTCTGCAGGCGCTGCAACTAGTATTAGCACAGCTACTTGCGTCAGATTGGTTAATAATTCTGGTGCAGTCAGAGTTGTTGCAGTTAGTACCGTTGTTGGTGCTGCTTCTTCCACTTTCTTCTCCATGCCTGATGGTACGGTGGAATTCTTAGAGAAGAGTGCCAACGAAGTACTTTGGGCAGATGGTGCTGTTCTGGGTGCAAAAGTTGGTTTTACTAACTAAATATAGTAACAATCGTATATACTAACATGTCTAGATTCGGCGATCTCCTTGGTGGGAAAACTCCTGAAGTTCCTGCACCAATTGAAGTAACATCTTCTCCCAGTGTTACTGAAGATACTACTGCTTATGAAGAAGTAATCGAAGCAGAACTTGCAGAAAAGGCAGAAGATGAAGCCGCTGCTGCAGAAGCTGCTCTGGAAGAACCTTCTGCACCTTCTGGTGGTGGTGGATACTATGTTCCATCCGCGACAGGAACCTCCCCACTTTCTGCTGGTTGATTCCTAAATAGGCCGCCCAATCTGGTATCATTATGTTATCGTTTCTACTTCCCCTTGCCGCTAAGGTCGTCAAGGATGCCGTTGCCAAAGTACCCGACAACGAAGAACTAGGAGAAAAACTAGTTGAGATCTGTATTCTCGTTCTAGAGAAAGCAGTCAAATTGACCAAGACCGATATGGATGATCAACTCCTAGAGGTAGTCAAGAAAGCAATCGCTGCACGAGAAGAGGGAGAGTGATTCTTAATCACAACTTTCATTGAGACCCTTTACGGGGTCTCTTTTTTTATAAATAAACTTAGATCATAGTTATTTTTTGGAGCCAAGCCCATGTCTCTTTGGGGAAATAAAGATACCGTATACTCGACTGGTAACATTACCACCATCACTGATGCTGGTGTAGTTACTGGATCTGGCACAACTTTCTCCGCATCGGGGCTTGTTGCAGCTGGTCAAGTCATCGAAATGGGTGCATACGGAAGCGGAGTCATTAAGTCAGTTGATTCCGATACCCAACTCACTCTCGATAGTCCTGCTGGATTATCTGGGGTTTCCACAAGTGGAATCACTCAAGCTTTTAACATCAGCGAGTCTCCCAAGTTCCTGGTTAAGGATACTAACTGGGCAGGTAATGAAGTTTACGGTGCAGACGAGGCCGAAACTGCCGCTGCTCGTGGTGGAATCTATGAGATTGCACACGCAGGATGGGTAGGAATCAAGACCTACGTTGACCAACACGGCAACACAAGAACCAAGACAGAGGTATTTGTTGCAGGTTCTTCTATCACTACCGATGCTTCTGACGATTCTGTACTCGCAGATAGCTGATATATATTAAAGTAAAATAGAATACTGTTATGAGATTTGATGAGCTAAATGATAACAACTATGTAATCTTTGCCATCAAAAACTATGAGAACCCTCATGCGGTGACGCAAGAGGATTTCGAAGAAGACCTAAAGAGATTTAAGTGGATTAAAAGGCTTTTAAAACGCTACAAAACAACTGGCGTTTTAAAAGCCCATCTACTTATCAATCACTTTATTATCCTCTATAATGTTTTTGGTGAAGCTGCAACTCCATTGTTATTTTTCAAGATTGACAGAGACCTCTGGCCTGTTGTAAAGACGTTTGTTGTTTACTTGGGAAGACTTCCTGACTTTCCTAAAACTGAATTGCATGAAGTTGAACTGGACCCTGTATGCCTAGATGCACTCAGAAACCTATGAATGACCCTATACTCGATAACGTAAGAAAGGTAGTGCGAGAGAATATGGCTGTCGGTACGGGAGGATTTACATCCGCTGCACCTGCAGAAGGTCCTGTTGCTGGATATGATAAAGTATTAACTAAACCATTAAAGAGAAAACTTAAAAAAGTAAAAGAACTAAAGGACGGATAAATGGCATTCGGTCTTGGTAAATTGGCGGTCCTTGAAAGCAAACTCGATATTTATGAAGACCTATCAAAAGAAATGCTCGACAAACTCGAAAGAGCCGTCGGAACAATCTCAGAAAACAGTAACAAGGTTGCTGTCATCCTGGAGCGTCACGAGAATAGATTAGACGAGGGTGACAAAGCCAACGCTGCGATCATTAAAATGATCAACGATCATCAGAGATATGATGAGAAAATGTTCGAAAGATTCTCAGAGAGATTCGAACAGATGGAAAAGAAGATTGATGATTTATACAAATTTAGATGGATGGCTGTAGGCATTGGTGTTGCTGCGGTCTTCATCCTTAAGGGTGCAGATATTTTTGGGGCGTTGTTGACACTGCCCGCAAATTCAGGTAGTATAGAGCCACCTCAAAGTGCTCTGGTAGATGGTATTCGTTGACGACAAGTACATCGGTTTAGTCTCGTCACGACTACAAAAGTTTGCAAGGAAGAAGTCGGGGTTGTATAACTTCCGATGCCCTTATTGTGGAGACTCGCAGAAACATAAGAACAAGGCGAGGGGATACTTATACATCATAAAAAATGATTATAACTTCAAATGTCACAACTGTGGCGTCACCAGAACCTTTACAAATTTCCTGAAGGATCACGATCCTATCCTTCATGATCAGTACGTCATGGAGAGGTATAAACGGGGTACTACGGGACGCGCCTCAAACACTCCCGATCCCAAGATTTCTATACCAAAACCAGTGTTTAAAAAGAAAGATATTCTCACTGGTTTGGTAAAGATCAAAGACCTAAATAAAGAACACCCCGCTCGAATTTACCTAGAACAGGGCAGACAACTTCCCAGTCAGGCACTGGAAGATTTGTACTACGTCGATAATTTTAAAGAGTGGACAAACCAACATAAGGAGACTTTCGATAATGTCACAAAAGATGAACCACGCATTATCATTCCCCTTCGTAAAGATGGTATAGTAATAGGCTATCAAGGACGTTCACTCGTTCCAAATTCAAAAATCAAATACATTACTATCATGCTCGATGAGGATGCCCTCAAAGTGTATGGTGTCGATACAGTTGACAAAAATGAAATCATCTACGTCACAGAAGGACCCTTCGACTCTTTCTTTCTCCCCAATAGCATTGCCATGTGCGGTAGCGATGTTGACCTGCGCTCTCTGGATTATAACTTTGTATTCGTCTACGACAATGAACCGAGAAACCGAGAGATCGTTAAGAAGATTGCAATCGCCGCCCAACGCGGTTATAAAGTAGTGATTTGGCCAAAAGATATCAAGGAAAAGGATCTAAACGATATGGTTCTGTCTGGACTAAATGTTCAGAATATAGTAGAATCTAATGTCTACAGTGGATTAGAAGCTAAGTTAAAGTTACAAACCTGGAAGAGAATATGAGCAACGGCATCAAAGTCAAAAAAAGAAACGGATCGATCGAACCAATTGATCTCGATAAGATGCACAAGATGGTTGAGGCAGCTTGTGATGGTCTAGCAGGAGTTTCTGCAAGTCAAGTAGAAATCAATTCTGGTATTCAATTTTATGATGGAATTACCACCGCACAAATTCAGGAAATTTTGATTCGTAGTGCAAGTGATCTGATTAATCTGGACCATCCAAATTATCAGTTTGTTGCCTCTAGACTTCTCCTCTTCTCCCTGAGGAAGAGTCTCTATGGTGGGATGATTGACCATCCTACACTTCATCAACAAATTGTTAGTGGAGTTGAAAAGGGAATTTATGATTCAGAAATTCTACAGAAATATTCTGTAGAAGAGATTGAAAAGGTAAATAGTTTTATTGATCACGGCCGCGATTTTCTGTTCACTTACGCAGCACTTCGTCAGGTCGTTGACAAATATCTTGTACAAGATCGCAGTAGTGGGAAAGTTTTCGAAGTACCACAATTTATGTACGCGCTCATTGCGATGACGATCTTTGCTGAGTATCCTAAAGAAAACCGACTCGATTATGTCAAACGATACTACGACGCAATCTCCAAACACAAAATCAACATTCCCACACCTATCATGGCGGGAGTGCGAACTCCACTTCGACAATTTGCTAGCTGTGTGCTTGTTGATGTTGATGACTCCCTCGATTCTATCTTTAGCTCTGATATGGCTATTGGCCGATACGTTGCACAAAGGGCGGGCATCGGTATCAACGCAGGTCGAATCCGCGGCATCAACAGCAAGATCAGGGGCGGTGAGGTTCAGCACACAGGCGTTGTACCATTTCTCAAAAAGTTTGAGTCAACTGTCCGATGCTGCACACAAAATGGCATCCGAGGTGGATCAGCGACAGTACACTTCCCAATCTGGCACCAAGAAATCGAAGACATCATCGTCTTAAAAAACAACAAAGGTACAGAGGACAATCGCGTTAGGAAACTTGACTACTCTATCCAGATTTCAAAACTTTTCTACGAACGTTTCATTGCGAATGGAGAGATTAGCCTCTTCTCACCGCATGACGTACCAGGTCTCTATGATGCTTTTGGTACTGATTCATTTGACGATCTCTATGTGGGCTATGAATCAGATCAGTCTGTTCCAAGAAAAACTATCGGAGCACAGAAACTCATCCTTGACATCCTAAAGGAAAGGGCAGAGACTGGTCGCCTCTACATCATGAATATCGACCACTGCAATTCACACTCGTCCTTCAAGGATAAGGTGAACATGTCGAACCTGTGTCAAGAGATTACCCTGCCTACAGATCCTCTGGATCATATCGATGATATTTCTGGTGAGATTGCTTTGTGTATTCTTTCCGCTATCAATGTTGGTAAGATCCGTGACCTAGATGACCTTGAAAATCTCTGTGATCTGGCAGTCCGTGGCCTTGAAGAACTGATTGATTATCAAGATTATCCTGTTCGTGCTGCAGAACTCGCCACAATCGGTCGTAGGTCCCTTGGCGTGGGTTATATTGGTCTTGCACACTATCTCGCTAAACTTGGTTTTAACTATGATTCCCAGGACGCCTGGGACGCTGTGCATAGACTGTCTGAATCCTTCCAATATTTCTTATTGAAGTCATCTAATCAGATTGCTAAAGAGAAGGGCGCATGTGCATACTTCTCTTCTACAAAATATGCTGATGGGATTTTGCCCATCGATACATATAAAAAGGACGTAGATCAAGTTTCTAGTATACCATATGAGCGGGATTGGGAATCTTTACGAACCGAGATTCGAAGATCAGGACTACGACATAGCACGTTGTCCGCACAAATGCCTTCTGAGAGCAGTTCCGTTGTGTCAAACGCAACAAACGGAATTGAACCACCTAGAGACTACTTGTCCATTAAGAAGAGCAAAAAGGGACCCCTTAAACAGATTGTTCCAGGCTACCAACATCTTAAAAATAGCTACACTTTACTTTGGGATATGCCTAACAATCGCGGCTATATTAATGTGGTCGCAGTCATGCAAAAGTTCTTCGATCAAGCCATCTCTGGCAACTGGTCCTACAACCCAGAAAACTACCCCGACAATGAAGTCCCAGTGTCCGTAATGGCACAAGACTTTCTTACCACTTATAAACTAGGATGGAAAACCTCTTACTATCAGAATACACATGATATGAAGAGTGATGAGATCGACAATAAAAGAGAAGATTTAGAAAAATTAATCAGTCAAATAGAACAAACCGAGGAGGAAGACTGTGAGTCCTGCAAGATCTAAAAAACCCCAGGGAATGACCGTATTCAATGAGAGTAAGGTCGATCGCAAAAAACAATTCATGTTCTTTGGGGCCCCTCTTGGGGTACAGAGATATGACTCTTACAAGTATCCTGTATTTGAGAAACTTGCCCAACAAATGTTGGGGTATTTCTGGAGACCTGAAGAGGTTTCTCTACAAAAAGATCGTGCAGATTATCATGATCTCAGCGCAGAACAAAAGCACATCTTTACTTCTAACCTGAAATATCAGATCCTCCTGGATAGTGTTCAGGGTCGTGGTCCTGGAATGGCATTTACACCATACTGTTCTCTCCCAGAACTTGAAGGTGCCATGAAGGTATGGGAATTCATGGAAATGATTCACTCACGTTCCTATACATATATCATCAAAAACGTTTATTCGGATCCTACTGAGGTTCTGGATACAATTTTAGATGATGAACACATTCTCGCCCGTGCCAACTCAGTAACCAAGGCCTATGATGAGTTCATTCAGGCTGCACAACAATATGGCAACAATAATGAATGGGAGATGGCACAAGAAGGTGCGGGTACTTTTAGAGAAAATAGATATGAACTCAAAAGAAAACTCTATCGAGCAGTCGCAAACGTCAACATTCTGGAGGGAATTAGATTCTATGTCTCCTTCGCGTGCTCGTTCGCTTTTGGCGAACTTAAGCTCATGGAAGGATCTGCAAAGATCATCAGCCTTATCGCCAGGGACGAGAATCAACACTTAGTTCTGACTCAAAATATTCTCAAGAACTGGAAAGAGGGTGACGATCCTGAGATGCAACAGATCGCCAAAGAAGAAGAGGAGAATGTCATCGAGATGTTCCGAACTGCAGTTGAACAAGAGAAAGAGTGGGCTTCTTATCTCTTTAAAGATGGCAGTATGATCGGTTTGAATGATAAACTTCTCATCAATTATGTTGAATGGATTGCAAATAAGAGAATGAAATCTCTTGGACTCAAACCAATTTACAATGTTTCGGCAAACAATAATCCACTTCCATGGACACAACATTGGATCTCTTCTAAGGGACTTCAGGTTGCGCCTCAGGAAACTGAAGTAGAGTCCTATGTGGTTGGTGGAATCAAACAAGACGTTCAAACTGATACCTTTGCTGGATTCCAACTCTGATCTTGCCTAGATTGGAGTCAAGTGATATACTAAGTCCATTATAAGACCAATGCATCATGAGTAGACTACTTAATAAAGTTAAAACTATTATCAAACCTCTATTGAAATCCATTGGAGAATCTTCTAATAATGAACCAGTATCAACTAAGACTGAGAACGAATCCTACACTGGCGTTCCTGCACCTGTGGTTCTCGATTCGGACCCTTGGTTCGGTGATGCTACCAAATCAGAACGACAATTGGCTTATGAGGAAGAGTGTGAACAACTGAATGCCGATCAACAAGATGGTTGGTGGCTTCGTGATTCTCTTGACGAAACTCTTTGGAATGAAGATGGATCTCGTCGGGTTAGAGAACCCAGTGACATTCACGAAAGACTGTATCGTGTAGCTACTCAAAACGGCAGGAATACATTTCAAGAAAATATTGGAGGTTCTGAAAACTTCCAAGAAGGTGGACATGCTGGTTGGAATTCTGGAACAGGTATGGGGCAGTTTAAATGACAGAAGAAGATTGGAGATACGCTGACGATAGAATGAAACTGCGAGAGGAAGTTCTTAAAATTCTTCTTGCAAAATTTGGACATCAACTTGAAGGAGGTAAACCCAAATATTCTAGTCAATCAATTTATGAGTGTTCTCATGATTGGGTTAGTCAGGGTAACTCCACTTCGTATGGCATTGTTAAATACTACGAAACTTATTACACATCATGAAAAAATTACTACTTGGTTTGATTGGATCTTCTTTGCTTGCTATTCCAGCACTAGCAAATGAATCAAAACTTAAAAAAGGATTCTATAGTATGGACTCTTTGGGTTGCATGTTAGTTCAAGAATGCACCGAGAATGTCCGACGAATCAAGAGTATCGACGATATTCGTAAAGAGTATCCTAATTCTGATTTTGATCTTGTTGCTGATGAGTTTAACTCGATGCTGGTATCCCTTGATGAAATCGGAGTTATGGTTTTTCTAGGACCAGAAAAATACTTTCCCCCTGGTCACCGTGGTGTCTATCACACAGTATCTAATAACTTCTATTTGAATGATAGATTCATGCATCGTTCTAATGTCCTTATGACTGTGATGCGTCATGAAGGATGGCACGCTGCACAGGATTGTATGGCAGGAACTATCAAGAATAGTTTGATTGCTCTTATATATCCAGAGGAAAACGTTCCTGGAATTTGGCGTGAAATGGTAGAGAAGTCCTATCCTAAGTCTGCTGTGCCATTTGAATCTGAAGCAAAGTGGGCAGGACTTACTGAAGGTATGACTACTAAGGCACTTGCTGCTTGTACTACTGGTAAGATGTGGGAGATTTATGAACCAACTCCACTGACTCGTGCGTGGCTGGAAGCTGAAGGATATATCAAGGATTAAAAAAAGACTCCCATTTTGGGAGTCTTTTTTGCTAAATAGATGAGCCTAGTTTGTTCATCATGCCTGAAGAAATTAAAGAAACTCCTAAAGAGGAAGTCAAAGAAGTAGAAAAGAAGAAGGGACCCTTCGCTAAACTCAAGGAAGCTGCTGGAGATAGCGAAGAGCACCTTGCCATCATTAGCACTTTCGTGCGTCTTGGTATCCTCGTCTGGTCTGGTGGCATCCTTACCCTTGCTTACATCAAACTGCCACCTGCTCTTGGTATCCCTGAGCAGAAACTCGATCCCACGTTCATCGCCTCCGTCTTCACAGGCGTGCTCGCGACTTTTGGGGTTCAAACTGCCAAGAAAAATGGTGACGGCACGTTCAAGGGTGTTGCTGGCGGCGGTGTCTCCAAGGCAGATCTTGAGAAACTCATCCAGGCTGCGGCGCAAACGGCTCCAGCGCAGACGATTCGTATTGAACAAGCACCGATTCAGATTGCCACAGTTGCACCTGACAAGAAGGACGGTGAGCCACCTGTAATGCCTACTATCTAAAACAATGAGGTAAGTTATGAACAGAGCAAAGTGGATATGGATGGGATTTGGGTGGACTCTTGCAGTCGCTCATATCGGAATCATTGGTCATATGATTAAATTGGC
>Ga0255776_10007631_pt1 | contig 10825 bp, 10 predicted proteins | sample 071ome_19_FD_179974 | JGI IMG/M metagenome (GOLD analysis project Ga0255776, IMG submission 179974) | Coastal salt marsh microbial communities from the Groves Creek Marsh, Skidaway Island, Georgia - 071413AT metaG (version 2) | ecosystem: Environmental > Aquatic > Marine > Intertidal zone >...
ACACGAGTGAGGGTTGAATAGAGGCTCGAACGAGGCTTTGGGAGGTTGCTGTGACGAACGCTTTCGGGGTGCACGCGCTGGTGTGGACGGGGGGATGGGAACCCGAGCAGGCCGAATTCGCGATCTCGCGCACGGCCGCCGCCGGGTACGACCTCATCGAGATCCCCGCATTGGATCCCTCGGCTATCGACGTGGACGACACCCGCGCACGCCTCGAGGCCCACTGCTTAGCCGCGACCATGACCTTGGGTTTGACGTTCGCCACCGATATCAACAGCGAGGACACGGCGTTGGTGGCGGCCGGGCGCGAGACGTTGATGTCTGCTTTGCAGGTTGCCCGCGGAGTCGGCGCCACCCACCTCGGCGGGGTGATCTTCAGCGCCATGGATAAGTACCCCGGCCCGGGGACGGCCGCCGCCCGCGCGAACAGCGTCGCGGTCATTAAGGAACTCGCTCAAGAGTCAGCGCGCTCCGGCATCACCATCACCCTGGAGTTCGTCAACCGGTACGAAAGCAACCTGCTGAACACGGTGCAGCAGACATTGGACTACATGGACGATGTCGATGAGGACAACGTTGTGGTGCACGCGGACGTGTATCACATGAACATCGAGGAACGAGGCTTTCGCACTCCCCTGCTCCTAGCCGGCGATCGCCTGGGCTACGTGCACATCGGGGAATCGAATCGCGGGTACTTAGGGCAAGGAACCATCAACTTCGAGGAAGTCTTCGGCGCCCTGGCCGACATGAACTACCAGGGGCCGATCACCTTCGAGTCGTTCTCCTCGGCCGTTGTCGACCAGCACCTGTCGAACACGTTGGCGGTCTGGCGGAACCTGTGGGAGGACAGCATGGACCTCGGCACCCACGCGCGGGAGTTCATGGCCTCGGGCATGGAGAACGCACGCGCCACCGTCGGATCGCGCTAGATCAACAGATCTGACCCCACAGCCCCAGCAAGTCGTCTCTGGCGTCTTGCTCGGCTTGTTGAAATAGCTGCTGGTAGGTGTAGGGAACGTCGTAGGTGTATTCCTGTGCGAGGCCGGCGTCAATCATCGCCAGGTTGACCATCAGGTCGTCCTCGAGCCACACGTAGGCGAGGATCCGGTCGTAGTTGTCGTAGGTGCCTTGGCTTGCGTCGAGCTCGAGGAAGACGTCCTGGCCGGACATCAACTGCTCCGCATACACGCTGGCCTCCGGGCCCGCGCACTCCACCGGGCGATTCGGTGCCACCGTTTCGGGGGTGTCGATGCCGATCAGTCGCACCGCGGTGTCCTGCCCCTCGATCAGGACGCGCACGGTGTCACCGTCGACCACGCGGGTCACCGGAAACGGGCCCTCGACCGCAGGGGGCATGGACAGGCCCGGCTCGGGCTGCGCTTCGATCGGAACGAAATCGGAGTCACCGCCGCACGCCACGAGCAGTGCGCCGGCAAGTGCGCCGGCAAGGGCGGCGGCCGGCAGGAATTTCCCCCAGATCACCAGGCAACGGTAGTTCGGCGGCGCATGCCGCGATACTGAGCCAATGCGCGCTGTGGTGTATGACCAACCGGGGTCCTTCACTGTGCGAGACGTGCCGACACCCGATCCGGGATCTGGCGACGTGCTCGTGCGGATGACGGCCGCCGGAATGTGCGGAACGGACTTGCACTTGCACGAGGGGCAGTTCCTGGCGAACTTCCCGCTCACCCCCGGCCACGAGACCGTCGGCGAGGTCGCCGCGGTGGGCGCCGACGCCAGCGACGGCGACGGCGGAGCCCTGTCGGAGGGCCAGCAAGTCGTGATCAACCCGAATTCGAGTTGCCGAGCATGCGCCTACTGCACCGAGGAGCGTCCCTGGCTGTGTGAATCGTTCGCCGGAATCGGGTCATCGACGCCGGGAGGATTCGCCGACTACGTTCTCGTGCCCGGCGCGCAGTTGTTCGATGCGACCGGCATCGATCTCGACCTGGCCGTCTTCGCCGAGCCGTCGGCCTGCATCGCGCACTTGATGGATCGACTCGACCCCCTTGCCGGGTGCTCGGTTGTCGTGTTCGGTGCGGGGCCGACCGGTGTGCTGCTGACGCAGTTTCTGCAGGTGGCCGGGGCGTCGAGCGTCGTGTTGGCCGATCCCAACGAGTTCAAGTTGTCGGTGGCGGCGTCGTTGTCGCCCATCGGCACCTTCGTAATGAACCGGCACGACGTGGCCGGGGCGATGACAACGCTGGTCGAGGAGTTCGGTGCCTTCGATGTGGTGATTGATGCCACCGGGAAGGCCGCGGTGGTGCAGTCCCTACCGCAGGTCGCGCGCAACGGCGGTCGCATCGTGTATTACGGGGTCACCGACGAGTCCGACCTCGTGTCGATCTCGCCGTTCGAGATCTTCCGGCGGGAGTTGACGATCATGGGCTCGTTCACCGAGGTGGACTCTTTTCCGGACGCGCTTGCCGCTTTTCGCAGCGGGGCGATCCGCACGGACGGATTGATCACGCATCGGTACCCGGTCCAGGCCTACGGGGACGCACTCGAGGTACTCCGGGGTGACCGCACCGCGCACAAGATCGTCATTACTCCGTAACCCACACTCGCGGCGCTAACAGCCGTACTCTGTGCTCAACGTTGCGTGGAGGAAGCATGAACCCGACCTTGATGGACACCGAGATCGCCCAGGAGCGCCGGCTGGTCACCCAGATTCCCGGTCCGCGTTCCCAGGCCCTGCTGGCCAAGAAGACCGAGGCAGTCTCCTCCGGGGTCGGTGTCGGGCTGCCGGTCTTCATCGAGCGTGCCGGTGGCGGTGTGCTCGTCGACGTGGATGGCAACCACCTGATCGATATGGGTTCGGGCATCGCGGTGACCACCGTCGGTAACGCCAACCCGATGGTTGCCGACGCGGTCGCCTCGCAGGCTCGCGACCTGACGCACACCTGCTTCATGGTCACGCCGTATGAGGGCTACGTGGATGTGTGTGAGGCGCTCAACAGACTGACGCCCGGTGACCACGCCAAGCGCAGCGCACTGTTCAACTCCGGAGCCGAGGCCGTGGAGAACGCGGTGAAGATCGCCCGGTACGCGACCAAGCGCACGGCCGTCGTTGTGCTCGAGCACGGCTATCACGGCCGCACCAACCTGACGATGGCGCTGACCGCCAAGAACATGCCCTACAAAGAAGGCTTCGGTCCGTTCGCGCCGGAGATCTACCGGGTGCCGATGAGCTACCCGTTCCGTGACGGCCCGCACGGTGGCAAGGAAGTGGCGCTGTGGGCGACCACGAAGATCGATAAGGAAGTCGGCCCCCACAACGTGGCCGCGATCGTTGTGGAACCGATCCAAGGCGAAGGCGGGTTCGTTGTTCCTGCTCCGGGATTCATTGCAGGGCTTGCCGAGTTCGCGCGAGAGCACGGGATCGTGTTCATTGCCGACGAGATCCAGTCGGGCTTTTGCCGCACCGGCGACTGGTTCGCGATGGAACACGAGGGCGTGGTGCCGGACATGATCACCACCGCCAAGGGCATCGCCGGTGGCATGCCGCTCGCTGCGGTGACAGGTCGGGCGGAGCTGATGGATGCCGTGCACGCCGGAGGACTCGGCGGCACCTACGGCGGCAACCCGGTCGCCTGCGCCGCCGGCCTGGCTGCCATTCGCTGGATGGAAGACAACGACGCCTGCGCACTGGCCCGCACCATCGAATCGGTCATGATGCCCCGGTTGAAGGCCATGCAGGAGAACTTCCCGCAGATCGGTGATATTCGAGGCCGCGGTGCGATGCTCGCCATCGAGCTCGTGGAGCCGGGAACCACCAACGCGAACGCAGCCCTCGCCGCTGCCTTGAACAAGCACTGCCACAGCCACGGAGTGGTCACCTTGACGGCGGGAACCTACGGGAACGTCTTCCGTTTCCTGCCTCCGCTGACTATGCCGATGCCGCTGCTTGAGGAGGCGCTGAGCGTGCTGGAGTCAGGGTTCGAGGCCTGCGTCTAATCGGCTAAGGCATGCCTCCGACCCGCTGCCCGTAGTCCCCCTGGAGCAGGTCGAGGAACGGCACCGCGTCGAATGCTTCGGGGCCGAGAACCCCGGCACCTTCCCACTGCTTGTTCGCGAGCAGTTCGAGGGCGACGACCGGGTTCATGGCTGTTTGCCACGTCACGGCCTGCGTTCCGTACTCCTTCATCGACCATTCGTTATCGGTGACGTGGTAGAGGTAGACCTCGCGCGGCTGGCCATCTTTGGTGCCGGTGACGTGTGTTCCGGCGCAGGTCTTGCCGCTCATCTTGTCGCCGAGGGTCAAGGGATCGGGAAGGGCTGCGGCGACCACGTCCCTGGGTGAGACCTGCTGCCCTTTGATGGTGAGCGGCTCGGTGCGATCGAGACCGAGTTTGTGCAGGGTCTGCAGCACGTCGATGAACTCCTGGCCCAGGCCGAACTTGAAGGTGACCTTGTTGCAGTCGATCCACCTTGGAATCAGCAAGACTTCCTCGTGTTCCACGTTGACGCAGTCCTGAGGGCCGATCCCTTCGGGAAAGTCGAAGACCTCCGCGCCGCTGAACGGCTCGGTGGTGAACCATCCTTCGTCCTTCTCCCAGATCACCGGAGGGTTCAAGCACTCTTCAATGGTGGTCCAGATGGAGAACGTCGGGGCGAAGTCGTAGCCGTGCACCGCAAGGTTGGCGCCGTCGCGGATGCCAATCTCGTCAATCTCGTCGAACAGGTGATCAGCGGCGTAACGGGCGAACACATCGGACAACCCCGGCTCCACGCCCATCCCCACGAGCGCGAGGAGGCCCTTGTCGATCCACTGGGCCTCGGTCGCGAATTGCTCGTCGCCGAGTTTCACCCCGGTGCGGCGATGCGGATCGGTGGGGTGCGGCCTCGACAAACTCATCGCAGTGTCGAGGTAGTGGCAGCCGGCATCGAGCGCGCCGGTGAAGATCGGCATGACGAAGCGTGGGTCGACCAGATTCGCCACATGAGTGATCTGCTGGGTGCGGCACGCATCGGTGACCGCGTGAGCGTCACCGGCGTCGAGCTCGATTCCGCTGAAGCGTTCGTCGGCGACGCGATCGCTGAGCGTGCGCGCGCGGGCGGCGTCGTAGTCGGCGATCACCCAGGCGTCGAAGAAGTCGCGTCGTGAGGCGATCAACGCCGCGGAGGTTCCCACTCCCCCAGCGCCTATCGCCAAGACGCGCATGGTCACGATCGACCGTCGAGCAGCGGCTGGGATTTGTCCCAGGGTTCGCCGGACTTGCGCTTGGCCATACCGGACAGCGCCTCCAGGACTACACGGTTGCCGAGCAGGGCGGTGATGTCCGCGTGGTCGTAGGGCGGGGACACCTCCACCACGTCGATTCCAAGCAAGGGGACGCGGTAGGCGATGTCACGCACCGCATCGAGTAGTTGCCGGGCGGTCAGGCCACCGGGCTCGGGGGTTCCGGTTCCGGGGGCCGAACCGGGGTCGACGACGTCGATATCGACGCTGAGGAACACACCGTCACACTCGTCCATGGACGCATCGATGACCTCGTCCATCACGACGTCGAAGCCGCGGGCGACGATCTCTGTCATTTCGTAGGAGCGCATCTTCTGCTCGGTCATCCATTCCAGGATGTCCGGCGGCGGCCAGTAGCCGCGCAATCCGATCTGGAAGAACTTGTCTCCGCGGGCGGCTCCGGACTCGATCAGCCGGCGCATCGGCTGGCCGTGGCCGACCAGCGATCCGAACTCGATATCGCCGGTGTCGGCGTGCGCGTCGAAGTGGATGACCGACACCTTGCCCCAGCCGCGGGCGCGGGCGACGCCGGTGACGTCCGGCCAGGTGATGGTGTGATCTCCCCCCAGGACCAGTGGTGCGGCTCCTGTTGTCGAGATCTGCTCGATGACCTTCTCGAGATCGGCGCAGGAGCGCTGCGCGTCGCCGGAATACATCTCGACGTCGCCGACATCGACCACCGTGAGGTCTTGGAGCCCGTCCACGCGCATCGCGAGTGAGGGGCGCGAGCCGTCGTGACCGAGGTAGCAGGCAGCGCGAATCGCCTGCGGTCCGAACCGGGCTCCCGAGCGATAGGACGCGCCACCGTCGAACGGGGCACCAACGACGACCACGTCGGCGTCCTTGTAGGTCGACGGGTCATCGAGGTCGGCTGCCGGGACTCCGAGAAACGTGTAGTCCGGGCCGTACTGATGCCCGTAGCGCGTCATGGAGGGACTGTAGCCCGAAGGGCTGCCCAGCGAGACGCTCTCGCGGGTTCCTAGGATCCTAGGAATCGAATCCGAGCCCGAAGCGATCCAACGTTCTCAACCACAGGTTCCGCTTGCCGCCCTTGGCGTCCGCGCGCTGCAGCGACGTCGTCGTCCACTTGATTCCCAGCGTGCGGAGCGGCTCCGGTGGGAACGGCATAGGCTGCGAGCGGACCATCTGCAACTTCGTACGCGCCGTGTCGTAGCCATCCACGAGATCGAGCGCCACCTGGGCCCCGAACCGGCTCGCACCTACCCCGAGGCCGGTGAAGCCGGCCACGTAGGCGATCTTTCCGTCTGCTTCGGTCCCCCAGAACGCGGTAAACCGCGAGCAGGTGTCGATGGCGCCGCCCCACGCGTGCGTGAAGCGGATCCCCTCGAGCTGGGGAAACGTCTGCAGGAAGTGCGTGGCGAGACGGGCGTAGGAGTCTTCGTCGTTCTCGAACTGTGGACCGAAACCGTTCCCGGGGTGGTAGATGGCGTCGTACCCGCCCCACAAAATCCGCCCATCATCGGTAGGGCGGTAATAGTGGAACTGGTTGCCCGAGTCGCCGACGCCCTCACGCGCCGCCCAACCCACCGACGCCCACTGTTCGTCGGTGAGCGGCTCTGTCATCAGTACGTAGTCGTAGACAGGAACAACACGGTGGCGGATAGCCGAGATGACGCTGGGAAATGCGTTCGTGGCGACAACGGCTCGCTTGGCGGTGATCGAGTGGTCTCCGGTGCTCAGGACAACTCGATCACCCTGATCCTCGAACCCGGTCATCTCGGTGTTTTCGAAGACTCGGATGCCACGCTTCTTCGCCGTCTCCAGCAGCCCCCAGGCGAGCCTGGCGGGATCGACGAGTGCGACCGAACTTCTGTCGAACAGCCCGGCCAGGTAACTCGGCGAATCGATCCGCTCGCGCATCTGGTCGCCCTCGAGGAACTCGACGCCGAGACCGTAGGCGTTCATCTCTTCCGCGGCCTCGCGCAATTCCGCGACTTGATGGTCGGCAACGGCGACATCGATCTCTCCTGCCCGACGAAAATCGCAGTCGATGCCGTTCAACCCAATGAACGTCTCAATGTCGTCGAGGTTCTGCTGCCCCATCGATAGCAGCGTGGGCAGTTCTCCCGGCCAGCGGGACAGGCCGTTTCCGAAGCCGTGGGTCAGGCTCGCAGCGACGAATCCACCATTGCGACCGGTGCCGCCGTCGCCGACGCGGGTGCGCTCGATCAACACGATGTCTCGATCGGGGTCGACGTCGTGGGCCAGGAGCGCAGCCCACAGTCCGGTGAACCCGCCACCAATCACGACGAGGTCGGTACTGATGTCCGCCTCGAGGCCCGGCTCGGGTTCTGGACGCTCAGGTCGGTCGAGCCAGAAAACCGACCGCTTGGCGTCCGCAATGGATTCAAGGGCTTGCGGTGTGGCTTTGGTTGCGAATTTCATGGGATCTCCAGGGTGAGACGTGTCCGAGGGTCGCAACCGATCGTTGCGACGTCCCACCAATCCCTTCAGCACTGCGAGGTAACGTCATTGTACGCCCACACGGCACCGTTAACGGGCGATGGCCGCACGTTCACGCACACACGTCCGCAAGTTCACCTACACATTCCCCCGCGTTCGCGGTTAGGAGCGGGAGAGGGCGTCCATGCTGAGCGCCTTGAGGTCGGCGTCCCTGCTCGCCATGTCGGCCTGGAGGGCCTTGCGGCGACGCCAGGCAACAAACTGCGCGATCAGGACAATCGCCAACGCCACCAGGAACACCAGGGTGGCGAGGGCGTTCACCTGGACCGGGATTCCGCGCTGGGCGGCGCCCCACACGTAAATCGGGAACGTCACCAATGTTCCCGCGTTGAAGAAGCTGATGATGAAGTCATCGAAGCTCAGCGCGAAACCCAACAGGGCCGCGCCGGCGATACCCGGGGCAACCAACGGGAATGTCACATGTTGAAAGGTCGCTCGGGAGTCGGCGTAGAGGTCTCGCGATGCCTCTTCCAGGCTCGGATCAAGTCCCTGCAGGCGCGCCTTCACGGCCACGACGACGAACGAGATCGTGAACATGATGTGAGCGATGATCACCGTCGTGGTGCCGAGCGGGAACGTCATGTTCAAGAACAAAGCGAGCAGGCTCGATCCCATCACGACTTCCGGTGTCGCCATCGGCAAGAAGATCAGCAGGTTCGTCGTCTTCCGGCCTCGGAAGCGATAACGCACGAGCGCGAACGCGACCATCGTTCCTAAGACCGTGGCCACGAACGTGGAGATGAGACCGATCTTGATGCTCTCCACAAAGGACTCGCAGACGCCCGGGATGCCACACATGTTGGTCCACGCGTCGAGGGAGAAGCCGTACCACTTGGTGTTGTATTTACTCGGCGGGTCGTTGAAGCTCAACACGCCCACTACGGCAACCGGAATGAACAAATACACCAGCACGATGAACGCGGCGACGGTGAGAATGTGACGACGGACGAAGCGCATCAGACAAGATCCTCCGTCCCAGATCGGCGGATATAAATCGACACGACGATCAAGATGATGAACATCAGCATCACCGAGAGCGCGCTCGCGATCGGATAGTCGCGGAACTGAATGAAGTTCACCTGGATCGCCGAACCGATCATTCTGGTGGTGATCGACCCGAGTAGTTGCGCGTTGATGTAGTCACCCGATGCGGGGATGAAGGTCAACAACGTGCCGGCGACCACTCCTGGCAGCGACAGTGGCCACACCACCTTGCGGAATGTCGTGACCGGTGACGCATACAAGTCGTTGGATGCTTCGATCAATCGCGGATCGAGTTTGTCCAAGGAGGCGAACAGCGGAAGGATCATGAAGGGCAGGAAGTTGTAGGTCAGTCCGGCGACGACCGCGATACTCGTGCTGAGAATTCGCCCCTCGGGTAAGACACCGAGGGCGTTGAAGAACCCGGTGACCGGTCCTTCATCCGCCAAGATCGTGCGCCACGCGTAGGTGCGCAACAAGAAGCTGGCGAACGTCGGGGCGATCACCAAAACGAGCAACAGGCCCTTCCACTGACCTCCGCGGAAGGCGATGAAGTAGGCCAGCGGGTAGGCGATGATCAAGGCGAACAGGGTCGCCAGACCGGCGTAGATGAACGAGCGGATATACAGGTGTCCGTACTGCGAGAGTGCTTCGCCGTAGTTGGCGATGTCGAACCCGGGTGCATACACGCCGGAAGCGCCAGTGGGAACCTGCAGGCTCGTGATGAACAGCGTCACGAACGGGATGGCGAAGAAGACCGCCAACCAGCCCATACCCGGCGCGAGGAGCAGATACCCCGTCCGCGGCTTGCGGGCCGCGACCTGAGGGGGCGCCTCCGACGTCGAAGTGGGGATCAACGCGGGCATCAGACCACCGGCATCGCGGACTCGACGTCGTCCGCACTCGTGCCCGTTCCATCGAGCCCGAATGCGTGGTCACGCGCCCAATGAACTTCCACCGAGTCACCGACGGCCGACTGGTCGCCGACAACGTCGTTTTGCTCGAAGACGGAGATTTCCTCACCCCAACTCGTCTTCACCAGGTACTGGGTGCTGACTCCGGTATAGGAGACGTCGACAACGCGGCCGGCGATGCGGTCATGCGCGTCGGGAATGGGGTCGCCCGCGTCGACGATCGTCATCTTCTCCGGACGAACCCCCACGATGACATCACCGCCCGGGGCATTGTTGCGGGAATTCGGGATAGTGAACTGCTGACCGTGCGCCGCTACCGTCACCGAATCCGACCCGCTGGATTCCCGCCTGCCGGCGAAAAGATTCGATTGACCCAGGAAGCGCGCCACAAAAACCGTCTCCGGCAACTCGTAGATGTCCGCGGGTGCCCCCATCTGCTCGATGCGCCCCTCGTTCATCACCGCGACCGTGTCGGCCATGGTCATGGCCTCCTCCTGGTCGTGGGTGACGTGCACGAACGTCGTCCCCACTTCCATCTGGATGCGCTTGAGCTCGATCTGCATCTGACGACGCAGTTTCAAGTCCAACGCACCGAGCGGCTCGTCGAGCAAGAGGACCTCCGGCTCGTTGATGAGCGCTCGAGCCACCGCTACCCGCTGTTGCTGCCCTCCGGATAGTTGCTTGGGCTTGCGGCGAGCCATCGGCGTCAGCTCGACGAGTTCGAGCATCGCCTCCACGGCCGGCTTTATGTCCTTGACTCCCCGCCGCCGGAGACCGAAGGCGACGTTCTCGAAGATGTCCAAGTGCGGAAACAGCGCATAGGACTGGAAGACGGTATTGACCGGTCGCTTGAAGGCTCGCAAGCCGGTGACGTCCTGCTCGCCGATCGAAATGGAACCCACGGAGGGATCCTCAAGGCCCGCCACCATCCGCAAGGTCGTGGTCTTTCCGCAGCCGGAGGGACCAAGGAGGGCGAAGAAACTACCGGCGGGAATTGTCAGGGTGAGATCGTCGACCGCGACGAAGTCACCGAACCGTTTCGTGAGGTTGCGAAGGTGAAGATCCTCAACCTTGCGTGACTCGACCATCGACCACCCTTCGGGAGAACGAGACGACGATGCGGGGGCTCATGGCCCCCGCACACGCTGTCGTTACAGGCCGATTGCCTGCTGGAACATCCGCTGGTACTTCTCGTTCTGCTCGG
>Ga0255776_10007635_pt1 | contig 10823 bp, 12 predicted proteins | sample 071ome_19_FD_179974 | JGI IMG/M metagenome (GOLD analysis project Ga0255776, IMG submission 179974) | Coastal salt marsh microbial communities from the Groves Creek Marsh, Skidaway Island, Georgia - 071413AT metaG (version 2) | ecosystem: Environmental > Aquatic > Marine > Intertidal zone >...
CTTAGATATGAGTATTAAAAACAACAACGTATGAATTTTTGGGTAGCTCTTGGACTTGCAACCGCTTTTTTGGTTGCTACTATCGCAATCTTTGCAACAAAGTTTTTGTTTCCGTATCACAGGATAGTCGCACTGGTGGTGTATGGAATTGGCTGGATACCATTTTTGTACTCAATTTCACTTAAGAGACAGTACATACTCCATCACCAAGAAGTGATTTCTTCATTTTTTGCTGCTTTTTGGGTCCATATAGTGTTTGGTGGAGTGATGCTCATTTCCTTATATGTTTTTTTGGTTTTGTTTCCACCAGTCAAATCTCCATTTATTGGTCTTTCTGATGACGAGATTCAAACCTATCTTGAGGAAGATGCAGTGTTGATTGAGTATATCGATGATAGGCTCGCTGGTCTCTTTAGTGAAGCGCAGGCAGAAAATTTGTTTGATGTTGATTTTGGGAATGTCACTGGAGAAGAAAAAGAGAAACTTGCTTTATTTTGGACGTCGTACCTCGAAGTACTTATTGAACTCGATCTTCTCAAGGAGCGGTACAAGTCTTTCTATCAACTTAATGCTGTATCAAAAAAAGATTTACATAAGCAAGCGTTTAACAATGGGTATGCTTCGTTTCTCGCACAGCATTACTACACACTAACACTTCAGAACATGACCTCAGAAAACACTGGACTTGTGACATTTTTCAATGAACCAATTACTGAGCAAGGTATAGAGCGGGGAACCTACAGTCTTGTACGAAGTAAACTCACTGATTCTGATGAGCTTCTTAGACTCAATACTGGACGAGCGTATAACAAGGTGCTCAATGGTGATGGGTCTCATCTAACATCACTTATCAGTAAGTACCTCACAGGGATTGATGAGTCGCTCAGTTCGTATGCAGATTTAATTGCAGACAAGCCGCTCAGTTTTCTTGAACGGAGTTCCTTTAAGTTATGGTTCCCAATACAAAAGCATTCTGCGATTCAGATTAGTTATGTACGAACTTCAACACGTGATTATCACATCACGCCGGAGCAAATACAGCGATACAAAGACAAACTGGTGCCAGGAGATATTTTACTTGAGCGACGGGAATGGCACGCAACAAATGTAGGCATACCTGGCTTTTGGACACATAGCGCCCTCTACATCGGAAGTTTAGATTTTCTCGACAGTCATTTTGTTGAAGTACCCGCGCTTGAAGGAAAGACATTTTCGGAGTATGTAGCGGAGAAATATCCAGAGGCTTATAAACAGTTACTTGAAACAGATGAGGGGGGATTTGCATTTGCTGTTATTGAATCAAAAAGGCCTGGTGTGATTCTGGAGTCATTAGAGGGTAGTACCAATGCCGATTCACTTGGTATTTTGCGTGTAAAGGGACTTGATATAGAAAAACAATTTACTATTGTGACACAGGCTCTCAGTCATCTCGGTAAGCCGTATGACTATGACTTTAATTTCGTAACTGATGATGCCCTCGTATGCTCTGAGTTGGTGTATAAAGCGTATCAAGATATTAAAGAGCTCGTTCTGGAACCACAGACGCTTAACGGTAGGCCGATTGTATCACCAAATCAATTTGCGGAGAAGTTTACCCAAGAGCTCAATACTGAACATGCACAGACAGAGCTCATTCTATTTCTAGATGGCAACGAGAAGAAGAAAGTTGCAGTGGAGAAAGGGGAGGAGGAGTTTGCTAAGACATGGCAGAGGCCAAAGTGGCATATTGCAAAAGATTTTGTGAGTTTTGAATAATACAGTAAAAAGCGGTATCCACTGGATACCGCTTTTAAATTAGGTTGCATTTTCTAGTGCAACAGAAAGATCAATATTATTTTCAGAAGCCGACTCATCGAGTGTTAAATTTCCTCTCGCATGTTCACTTGCGATGCCGAAATTTGGAACATCATCATCTTCTCGTCCTGTCCACTCCGCTCCTAAAGAAAAACACCAGACATAAAGTCTAGTGTTTTTCTGCTCGCTCCACGCATGGGATGATGTTCGAACTTTTGTTAAAGAGGTCGATTAATCATCACAAGCAATTTTCTAGCGTCTTTTCTTGATTTGATGATATAAATATTATTTACTCCAGAATGTTTAATTTTCTTGTATATATCTTTAGTTGGAAATGTAATAATAGTTCTAATCATTTTTCTCAGACTTGGCTTTTGATGGATGTCCATTCCGTCTTCTGAAGTGTCAAAAAATCTCCTTTTTAGCGCTTGCGCAAGTGCTATAAAAGGATGTATATCAAAAAAAATTACAGTATCGGCTCTAGCCAACCGTACGTCTAAGGTATTGTGATAATTGCCGTCAAGTATCCATTCTTCTTGTGCGATTAATTCTTTTACTTTCTTCTCCCACTCGTCAGCGGTATATACTCTTTCCCAACCAGATTTCCAGAATAAATCATCAAGATGTATTACTTCAATATCCAATTCTTTTGATAGCTCTGATGAAAAAGTTGTCTTTCCTGCTCCACTTTTGCCAATCACAACAATTCTTTTCATAATTTGAGTATAACAAAAAAGCTCGAAAAGGATTCGAACTTTAATATGTTTCTGAATATAGCTATATTGTTTGCTCCGCGGACAGAAATCTCTTTCATTACATGAACGGTACACCTTGTCGATATTTTGTCTCCTTCCAGTCACAAAATATCAGACAAGGTCTTCGAGTCCTGACGAAAGTTCCCCCAGAACTTTCTTCCGCGTCACAAATGAAAAAACGCCATAGAGGCGTCTTTTCATTTGCTCCGCGTGCTGGACGAGTTTCGAACCTTGGACTGGTTGAGCATTGAAAAAGATTTGGAATATTTTGATATGTCAATAACGAAATGAGGCCCCACAGTATGTCGCAAGGCCTCTTATGTTTGTTGTTTACAGGATTCGGTTCACTCGCTGCTCTGCAGGCACTCTGCCTGCACAACAAGTTCCGTATTGGTTGCTCTCGCCAGGCCTGCGGGTGTGAAAGTCTGCGCGAATGCACCATCCAGCACTTGGGTTTTTGCAAGCTCGCAGAGATCGCTGCTTGCCATTGACACCTGGGTTGATTCGATATGAACGCCGCCATTTCCAGGACTGTTTGCCATAAACACGATTAACAAAATGTACTTCATTGGGTCACCTCACCTAAAATTGTACTTAAGCAAAACAATACACTATTTCTAGTGTATTGTCAAAAAATGCTCCGCGGACAGGACTCGGTGTCAGAAACTAATTCGTTACACTCACAAGTTCCTCCTACCCGCGGTTTGCTGGTTCACCGCATTAGGAATAGCGACTCACATCGCAAACCGTTCGAATCCTGTCCACTCCGCTCGCAAAGAAAAACACCAGACATAAAGTCTAGTGTTTTTCTGCTCGCTCCGCGGACAGGACTCGAACCTGTGACCCACTGGTTAACAGCCAGTTGCTCTACCAGCTGAGCTACCGCGGAATGTTTTCTTTAGTAACTGAAATGGTTTACGTAACTGCTGTAAAAGCAACTGGCTGTAACAGCCGTAAAATAATCTCCCAGATTATTTTACCTCCACCATCTAGCTACCGCGGAATATATTTGATTGTTGTGTAGCTATTTTTAGAGTAGTGCAATCTGGTAATCGCAACTGGCTGTAACAGCCTTTCGAAAGTGTCCCACACTTTCTCAACTCCACCCGCTTGCTACCGCGGAATGTATTGCTGGTTACTCATATCTTCAAAATATGAGTGTGTGCATTGTACCGAAAAAAGTGATTTTAGCAAATGATATAATAGGGACATGAATCATGCTTTCACCATACTTGGGTTAGTGGTCCTCATTGTTTTTGTGGGTGCTTTTGTGGTATTTAACAAAAAAGCGGATGCTCCTGAAGCATTAGATTTAGAAAAAGAAAAAAGTAGTATGTCACTTACACTTACATCACCAGCGTTTGAAGAAGGGAGTCCTATTCCATCTCGCTTTACGTGTGATGCAGAAAACATTTCTGTACCACTTACCATTACTGGTGTTCCTGAAGGCACACAGTCACTTGTCTTAGTTATGGATGACCCAGACATTCCACAAGAGGTAAAAGAGGCGAGAGGGATTGAGAAGTTCAATCATTGGGCTGTATACAATATTCCACCAGACACAACTGTACTAAAGGAAGGAGAAGTAATAGGAAGTCAGGGTCTTAACTCACGTGGTGAAGAGGGGTATGCTGGACCTTGTCCACCAGACGCGCCACATCGATACTTTTTCAGGCTCTATGCACTCAGTGGAACACTCAATTTTATAAAAGCGCCGACGCTTGATGAGCTCGAAGAAGCAGCGAAGGGCAGTATGATTGAGGCAACTACTTTAATGGGAACGTATAATCGGATAAATAATATCTAAGTATGGTGACACTGTATGTAAAGACTGGTTGTCCTTTTTCAGCGCGAGTGCTCGCTGTTGTAGATGCGTATGAAATTCCGTGTGAGGAAAAAAATATTGGAGAGAAGGAGATTAAAAAAGAACTCAAGACATTAGGAGGGAAGACACAGACTCCGTTTATGGTTGATGGTGATATTATGCTTTACGATTCTACAGCCATCATTGAATACTTGGAGAAAAAGTTTGAAACATTGATTAAAGCATAGGTCATGTATATTCGGGTGCACGCTGTTGCTAGAGCACGAAAAGAGAAGGTGGTGAAGGAAAAAGAGAGGACCTACACTATTTGGGTCAAAGAGCCTGCAGAGCGGAATATGGCCAATAAACGTATCAGAGAAATACTGAGTGAGACGTTATTAGTTGAGTTGGGGAAAATTACACTACTGACAGGACACCAATCTTCGACTAAAATGTATAGTGTAGAAGATAATTAAGAGTTAAGCTTCAAAACAATGGCATTTCCGCAATTAAATACAAAAGGAACAAATTACGAGATTTCACCACAGATGCACTCGCTTCTTGATCAGAAGCTCGAACCACTTGGCAAATTACTTGACGGAAAGAAAGATTTGAAATGTCAGGTAGAGCTCGAGAAAATTGGCGATCATCAGTCTGGGAAAATATATCGAGCAGAAGTAAATCTCTATGCAGACGGCACGCTTTTCAGAGCAGAATCGACATGTGAGCAAATGGAACAATCGATTGACGATATTCGAGATGAACTGAAACGAGAGTTACGACGCGCAAATAGCAAAGAGCAAAGCCTTATCAAGCGGGGAGGGAAGGCTATCAAAGACATGCTTCGTTTTGGAGGATAAATGAAAGACAATAATAGCCCCGAGAGGGGCTTTTATTGTGCAATAAATGATTCATAGTCCATCTCTTTTTTTCCTTCAGGGATTACTTTTTTGACTACAAACTTTCCATCAGCGTATTCTGCTTCAGTGATTTTTACACGAATTTGTTTTCCATTAATTTCTTGGAAGAAGAATGTTCCTGGCCAGACGTCAAAGGCACAAAATTTTAGGTAATTCTGATAAGGGTCATCCATAAGATTGAGTTCACCCATTGCTTTGGTAATTTTCTTTGAAAAGGTAGCTTCGCTATGATTTTGTTCTTTTGCTTCTATCTCCCCATTAATCCATTTTGGAATAACATCTGAGAGAAGAGCCCCGCCTTGACGAGCAAGGTGTTCATCGAGATTTCGGCCGAGGATTGGCCATGTTTCAAGCGTAGCTACTTCTTGGGCAAGTACTGGACCTTCATCGATTCCAGCAGTGAGCTCCATAATAGAAACGCCAGTCGGGTGTATGTCTTCAAGTATAGCGCTTCGAATTGGACTCATGCCACGAAGCTGTGGTAGGAGGGAAGGGTGCATGTTGAGTGTTTTGTATTTTGGGATATCAAGGATAGGTTGCGGAATAATCTTGCCATATGCAGCCACAACAAAGAGTGCACACCCTGATTCTTTGAGTTTCGCCACGACTTCATCTGACTTGAGTGATTCTGGTTTGTATACTTGAATCCCTTTTTCTTCTGCCCAGTTTGAAACTGGGGATGGAGTAAGCACCATTTTTCGTCCTTGTGGTGCGTCAGGGTTAGTAACTATGAGTGCTGGGACAATACCAGCTTTCTCAAGTTCTTCTAACACCCAGACTGCAATGTCTGGAGTACCAAAAAAAGCAATTTTTGGGAGAGTGTCCATATTAGTTTTTTCCAGTTGCTTCATGAAGGTGCGCTGTATGCTCATCGTCTTTGTGCCACACTTCCTCAGCTTTATCGACAAAGAGAATTCCGTCGAGATGGTCTACTTCGTGTTGGAAAATTTGTGCAAGAATGCCACCTGCACCGCGTTCGTACTCATTTCCATGCTCGTCGTAGGCTCGGATGGTAGCATTCTTTGCTCGCACCACAGCCCCGTAGTTTTCGCCAACAGAGAGACATCCTTCGCCAACAACGTGCTTTTGTTTTGAGAGTTTTACAATTTTTGGGTTGATTGCTACAAGGTCAGGAATGAGATTGTCTTCCTCACGTTCATCATTCATGTCGTGTACCAGAAAGATTCGAAGTGGAATGCCGATTTGTGGTGCTGCAATTGCGACACCAGAAAAACCTTCGACATTGTAGTCTTCGAGGGCCTTTTTCATATCTTTGATTACTTTCTGAATCTTTGGTGATGTAATTTCTTCAACCGGCACTTCTTCAGCAATTTGATGAAGTGCCGGATGGTCTTGTGATACAAGCTGTGCCATATGGAGCTACTATAACGTATTTTTATGGATAGTAAATTAAAATAGCCCCTGAGTCAGGGGCTATGTGTTAATGAACAGAATGTTTTGTTTCAGGAGCATCGATAGGAATATAGAAATCTCTGTAGATATCAATCTCACGATACCCATCTTCATCGACTTTCTTGCCACTTTCTTCAATAGCTTCTTCGATACATTCAGGATAATAGTATGGAAGTTCACTGTTATCGACTTGTTCGTACAACATAGTTTGTTCATCTTTCTCAATGCAGTTTTCCCATTGTAGTTGTTTCACGAGCCTCCGTGCTTCTTTTTGTGAAAAGAGCGGAGGACTTAGTCGTCCATCTTTTAGTGCAATATGTGCATGGGGGACTTCATCGTCTACACAGATGAAAAAACATGCGACGGTAACTATACATTGTGCTGTCATACAACACCTCCTTTGGTGCGTCCAAAAGTACAATATCAGAATATTTACAAGTGTCTATTTAAACAATTCTATCTGGGTTAATGACAATGCGCACTGATGGATGGACGCCCTGAATAAGCATTGAGAGCTCCTTGTTTGGCCACAGGCTCGTTTTCACTCGAATGAGACCGTGCGCAATACGAGCACCTTTGGGAGCTGTAGGACTAGGGTATGTTTGTATCTTAAACTTCTCAAATGTATCTTTGAGGGATTGCTCAATAGTCTTTACCTCCTCTTCTTTGCCTTGCCAGGTAAAGTGAATAAACGTTGCATACGGCGGATATTTAAAAGACTTTCGAAGTTCAAGCTCTTCATTGTAAAACTGTTCAACCATTCCTTGTTTAGCATACTTGAGTACATCAAAGTCAGTTGTGCGTGCTTGTACAATGACTTTTTCTGTTGACTTCTCTCGCAGTGACAGAAGTAGTGCAAGATTATCTTCTTCCAATCGCCACGTTGGTGTCGCAAGTAGTGAATCCATGTTGATAATAGAAGAAAGCATGACTGGTTTTACAAGGTAGGGAATTGCCATCTGGGTCCCCAAGAGAATTGCTCCTTTTGATTTGTAGAACGTATCACGTAAGAATGTTGCTTTCTTGTATGTTTTTGCGGAAATATGATCGAAGAGCAATACGGGTGCGTTAGGGAAGAGTTTGCGCACCTCATCATGCACCTGCTGAATCCCTACACCTCGTTCTCGAAGTCGCCACGAACCACATAGAGGACACACATCTGCTGCTCTGATTTTCTCTCCAGATGCTGAACATACAAACCATCGCTCCTCAGTTTCACCACTACCTGTCCGAATTAGAGAGTAGGGCGCTCCACTTTCTTTGCTACGAAAAACGTATGCACAATCTCTACACGTCACCATGGGTGCTAGACCACGACGAGGGCTAAACAGAAATGTATTACCTTTTCGCTTCCTTGTTTCTTTAATTTGTTTAATGAGTTCTTCAGAAAGTAACTTGAATTCATATTCCGTATCATTATTCTTTGGATTCATATCCACTACTTCCATTTTCCCTTTTAGTTCAATCCGCTTTGGTGTTTCACCAAATGTTCCGTATGTGTCTGTTCTCCGATGCATTTCTTCTTCTGTACGAGGTAGGAGATCAGCGAGAATAATTCTTCGACCACTATGCTTTGCATGTGTCATGAGAACGTCACGGTAGTCTAGGTAAGGACGATTGAGTTGCTTGAAGTATGACGAACGCTCGTTCTCAACAACCGTTACTAAAACATCATGACGCTCGATAAGTGCATGGGTGGGTGTTGCTATGATGAGTTTCGTTTTACTAAAGTCATCAAGTGCTTCATAACTTTTTCTAATCTGAGATTTTGTCAGTGCTGAGGTGAGGGTGATAACTCTATCTTCAATGCCTGCACCGAGCTCCTCTTCTATTTTTTGTGCGTCTGCTGATGCGGGTACTACAATAAGCACCGAACCTGAGTGCGCGAATGTACTACGTACCAGTGATCGATAGGCGAGAAAGCGATCTTTTTCGTGAGCGTGCAATATTTCGGGAGCATGTGTTTCTGTGTGGTCTATGTGATGTGTGTGTGGTATTTCAATTTCACCATTTCTTATTTCTGATGGAAGGAGGTTGTACAATATGGTACCGAGTGGTGTGGCATAAAATGTACTCATCTCTTTCGCAGTTTGTATAAGCGCCTCACTCAGTTGAGGTGGTTTTTCTTGAATAGGCAGTTTCTTCAATGAGAATGTCGCAGCACGAAGTGCAGTTTTTGCATTACTGGCTACTTGGCTTTTTATTACGAGGCCAAATGCTTCTTTGTTTCGAATCGGTACAGTGAGTATGGTTCCTTCTTTGTAATCAACAGCAGAAAAATAGGAAAGAGTATCAATTTGATTTCCACGCTTAAGAGGCGCTACGGTGATTACGTACATACGAGCTATTTTAGCAAATAGTTACGATGAGCCCAAAATTTAGTGACTAGTATTCATCGAGATAGGAGACTTCTGCGCCAAGTGGGCGAAGTCGTTCAATGAGGTTTTCATATCCACGACTGATGCTGTAGATGTTTCTAAGGACTGAATGACCTTTTGCACCGAGCATGGCAATGAGTAAGATGGTGGCCGGTCGAAGCGCTGGTGGACTCACAAGTTCGGCAGCTCTCAGTTGCGTTGGTCCGTATATAAAAATACGATGTGGGTCAGCAAGTACCGTTTCTGCTCCAAGTTTGTCGAGTTCGGTGAAGTAAATAGCCCGTTTTTCATAGACCCAGTCATGAATGAGTGTCTGTCCGTCAGCTTGTGTTGCAATTACCGCGAAGAAGGGAAGGTTATCAATGTTGAGTCCAGGGTATGGACGAGGAGCAATTTTATCAGGTGAAGCTACAAGCTTAGAGGTTTTTGTGGTGATGTCTACAAGTTTTACAAATCCATTTTCACTCATGTACACGTCTGAACGACTATATTTAAATCCCATTTTCTCAAGATAGAGTAGTTCAAGTTCAAGAAAATCTATGGGACACCGTGTAATGGTAATGGAGGAGTGCGTTACAATTGCAGTTGCAAGGAAGAACATACTGTCAGTTGGGTCTTCAGAAAGCGACCATTCAATATTACAGTTGAATTCTTCGACACCGGTAACGGTAAGTGTCGTGGTGCCTATTCCTTCTATTTTGACCCCACACTTTTGAAGAAAGCAACATAGTTCCTGCACCATGTAGTTTGCTGATGCGTATTTGATGACAGTTGTGCTTGGTGTAAGCGCTGCTGCCATAAGTACGTTTTCAGTTACCGTGTCGCCAGATTCATAGAGAACAATTTCCTTAGGTTTTTTAAGCTTTGTTTTTACATCATACGTACTTTCAGTCACCTTGATGTTTACTCCGAAGTGTTCAAGCCCGTAGAAATGTGGACGGACAGTACGTGTTCCAAGAATACATCCACCAGATTGGGGAAGTGAGAAGTTACCCAAGTAGTGCATGAGTGGTCCAATGAACATGATAATACTTCTCGTTTTTTTTGCAGAGTCGACATTAATCTTTTTTAGGTCGAACTTTTTTGGTGGAGTTATCGTGAGATTACTGCCTTTCCATTCAACTTTTACACCAATACTTTGAAGCACTTCAACAATACGATGTACTTCTTCAATGCGGGGCACACTTTTGAGCACCGTAGTGCCTTTGTTGAGAAGTGACGCACATAAAAGCACTACTGCACCGTTTTTGGATGTGTTTGTAACAACGGTACCAGAGAGTTCCTTTCCTCCCTCAATCGAGAGATTTAGCGTACCTGGTGAGAAAGTAAGGAGGTTTTTCTTAAGCGCATGACTTAGTTTACGCAGAGTTTCTGCACTTAGGTTCTGTTTACCACTTTCAATACGCGCAATCGCACTTTGAGTTGTTTTAAGTTTAATCGCGAGGTCTGTCTGTGTCATTCCTTGTGTTTCCCTCAGGTCTGCGATGTGTGCTCCGATATTTTTTTCCATGTATGCAATATAGCATAAGTGCTATGTATGACACCATCTGTATGGTGGATAGCCATTCCCATTGAAAAAAGTGGATATACAGGTACTATTAGGCTCAATGAAAGGAGGCTTTACCCCAAAGGTTGGTATCGATCTCGGCACGACCAATGTGCTCGTTTTTGTTCATGGGAAAGGCATTCTCCTCAATGAACCATCTGTGGTTGCTGTAAGCGATGAAAGTGAAATTCTCGCTGTTGGGAGTGAGGCTAA
>Ga0255776_10007642_pt1 | contig 10819 bp, 8 predicted proteins | sample 071ome_19_FD_179974 | JGI IMG/M metagenome (GOLD analysis project Ga0255776, IMG submission 179974) | Coastal salt marsh microbial communities from the Groves Creek Marsh, Skidaway Island, Georgia - 071413AT metaG (version 2) | ecosystem: Environmental > Aquatic > Marine > Intertidal zone > Salt...
ACCAAAAATCAGGCTCAGGGGATGTTGATCGGCTTGGCGGTTGGGGATGCCTTGGGTACCTTCCTAGAGTTTGGTCCTGGGAGAGAGCCGGATAACTACCTGCGGGATTACACAGCCGGGGGGCCCTTTGACCTGCCTGCTGGCTATTGGACGGACGACACAAGTATGGCTCTGGCGATGGCGGATGCCATCATTCGAGCCGATGGTCAATTGCTCCCTAACATGGTGCTCGACAACTGGATCAGTTGGGAAGAAAACGGTAAATTTTCGAGCAATGGGACTTGTTTTGACATCGGGATGACCTGCGCGAGCGCCTTGAGTAAATTTAAGCGTGAAAGGGATTCAGACAGCTGTGGGTTGACCGATGAATACTCTGCAGGCAACGGGGCCTTGATGCGGATGGCTCCGGTGATCATTGCAGCAAAGGATGAAGAGCAGGCAGTGGAGTGGGCACTTCACCAAACTCGACTCACCCATGCCAGCCAACTTTGCCAAACCTATTCTGAAGCCTTTGCCAGAGAGCTTCACAGAGGTGAGGCGCTCAGTGATTTTCAAAATCTAAAATTACCGAGAGAAACTCCCAGAGAAGAGGTCAAATCTGGCGGTTTTGTCAAAGAGACCTATGAGTGTGCCTGGTGGGCACTTCAGAACAGCGACAACTTTGAAGATGCCCTAGTGCTGGCAGTCAATCGAGGACACGACGCTGATACAGTTGGTGCTGTTACCGGGCAGATTGCAGGGAGGATTTATGGCTACTCGCAAATCCCCGAGCGTTGGATCGAGGGGTTGCATCAGCAGAGTCACCTTTGTCTGATAGCAAAGAAGTTAAGGATGTTCAGTTGACCATTATGCCCTGAACACTCCAGCTAAGTATTTTTTTACCTGAATAAATCCTTTCGAGTCCCAACTAATTTCGCAGTCTTCTCATAAATAAATTTTATCCTTAACTGGCTTTGATCTCTACCGACAAAGAATGTGAAGACACACATTCTGATTGTTCCAAAAGCTCAATTTGAGCTTAGTTGAAGCCCGCTGAAAAAAACGATGTTCAGTTGGGTTTCCGTTGTTTTGATGATTTTTATTCAATAGCGTGGATGCAGAAATTGGAGCGATCAACAGTTTGGACGTGAAACTTAAACCTAGAAAAAACTCTTGAGTGAAAACATGTGGCTGGCAATCTACAGAGCGGTCTTTGGAGTTTTGCTCAGAGAAGTGCCGCAATGAGTCTGGAGCAGCACTATTTCGAAAGGAGAGATTTTCGAAGCCAAACTAGAATTCCAAGTGCCGAATACAGTAATTTCTTGGATTCACCAACTGCACCTGGGTTTTTACCTGACTGGAAAGCCTAGTACCCACCTGTAATGAGAACGGTTTCACCGGTTATGAAACTGCATGCATCTGATGCCAGGAAGATGGCGGCGCCGACCATTTCACTGGGCAAACCAGCACGGCCCATCCAGTTAAGTTGGTTCACATAATCTTGCCAACCCTCCGGATCGATAGCCTTTCTCGCAGCATTTCTATCTGTGTCAACAAGACCAGGTGCAAGGGTGTTTAGCAAAACGCCCCTTGCAGCGTATTCTCGCGCCTGGCTTTGGATGATATTATGCTGCGCGGCCTTTGTTGCGGCATAGGCTGTAACAATAGCCTTTGGTCTGGACTGATTGATGGATCCGATGTTTATGACGCGGCCCCAGCCCCCTTTAGCCATTGCGGGCAGAACGGTTTGCAGCATTTCGATCGTCGAGTACAAGTTGACGTTGATCTGAGTCTCAATGTCCGCAGGAGTAAGATCGGCGAGATCTGCGTTGATCTGGGCTGATGCATTGATCACCAAGATGTCAATCTGACCAGCCAGTTCGGTTGCTGCCTCAATGAGAAGTCGCCCGGACCCTTGTTCTGCCAGATCCCAGGCTACCTCCCAGGATTGCCTACCCGAGGCTCGGATGTCGGCGGCCACTTGAGTTGTGCCACCCTCAGTTGATCCATGAACGACAACGTCTGCACCTGCACCTGCCAGACCGCGGGCAATCGCAGCACCAATACCTCGGCTTGACCCTGTGACCAGGGCAACCCTGCCTTCAAGGCCAAATACTGAACTTAGCGTTGGAATCATGCAATTGGACTTACAAATACTTGAAGGTCGGGAGACCACAGTGCCCAGTATCAACTGCTAGAAGGCCCCCTGAAAGCGGTGCCTCGGCGAGCGTACGGGCCGGCAATCTGGTGCGAGCACTTGTAATGTAGAGCGTATTCAATTCAGGGCCACCGAAAGCTACACTCGTAGGTCGCGGCACCGGCAAGTCTATGGTCAAATCCAGCCGTCCATCTGGAGTGTATCGGTTGACGCACCAGCCGTCCCAGATTGCGCACCAGATGCCACCCTCAGTGTCTACACAAAGGCCATCCGGCCTTCCCTGTTTTTCTGGGACCTCTGCGAGGACACGCTTACCGGACAACTCTCCTGATTCAGGTTCGAAATCATAGGCGTAGATGTATCCAGGAACCGTATCGACAAAGTAGAAAGTCCGCTGATCGGGGCTCCAGTCCAGCCCGTTCGAAACAGTAATGCCACTGTCTTTGCGATGAATGGTCCGGTCTGGGGCAACGCGATAGAGCCCACCGCTGGGTCGACTCGAATCCAAACGCATTGAGCCAACCCAGATCGCACCACCGGGCCCAGTCTTGCCATCGTTCAGACGGTTTTGGTTGGTGCCGTTTTCCACGTCCACAATCAGAGTTAGCTGCCCTGTTTCAAAATCCAATCCTTCGATCCCATCCTGTGTCGCCACACGCTTTGAGCCATCCCTACCAAAGAACACTGCGCTCACAAGCTTGCCTGGATCGCTCGTTTCGTTGACCCCTGAAGCCGGATCAAAGCTGTGGATCGCCGGATGTAGAATATCAACCCAATAAAGTTTTTGTTCCTCAGGGTGCCAGATTGGAGCCTCACCTAGCTGTGCACCCCAAGGCAACACGCACTCAACGCCGTATGTTCCACCAGAACTGCCACGCGGTCGCGGACGGGCCGAGATGGCGAAATATCCGGCATGGCCCGTAATCCGACGGGCAGCTGCAATTAACTCACGCCCTGCAGGATGGATACGGCTTTGATCGAACCGGGTCGAGGGGCCAAGAGCGACCAGTGCGCCAATGGGGTTTCCATCTTGCCCGGGCACGGCACAGGCCACTGAATTCACACCTTCCAGGTGTTCCTCAAGCGAGACCGCATAGCTTCTGGCTCGGGTTAGCATCAAATCCGCTTCTAGCTGTTCAGGATCTGATATGCTTGCTTGTGTCGCAGCAACAAAGTCGATCCGTTCGAAAATTCCGCGTGCTACCGTTGGGTCGAGGGCTGCCAAAAGTGCCTTGCCTGCGGCGGTGCAATACAAGGGTACGCGCCTGCCACTGTCAACCCGAACCGCAAGCCCGTCACCGGACCGCTCATCCACATAAATGGCCTCATCACCGTCAAGCTTGCACAGTGCGACTGTCTCCCCCAATTCACGCGATAACCTCTCCAATTCCGGAACCGCAGCAGCCTGAAGGTCAAACTTGTCCCATATTCCATGCGACATTTCTAGAAACCGGCGGCCAAGTGAATAGGTGCCGCGTGCCTTATCCTGCGCAACAAGGTCAAAGGCAACAAGTGTTCGCAAGATACGGACGAAAGTCGGTTTTGGCAGATCGGCGCGACGCAGAAGTTCGGCAAAGCGCATGGGTTCCTCAGCATCGGCAACTAGGTCCAAGACTCTTAGCCCCTTAGCCAGTGCCGCGGCACCAGTGGGGACGGTCTTTTTTTGCGTATCATTTACCCCATTTTGCGAGCCTCCCACACCTTGGCAGCCTCTGTCAGCATCCGCTCGATGGTCCATTCAGGCTTGTATCCGAGTGTGTTGCAGATCAATTTGTTGGAGGTGTTATAGTAGACCCCCGCTCCGGGGAAGTCGACCGGTATTACCGGGTATCCGGTAATCCTTGACATCTTCTCTAGCAACGGAGCAAACCCGATCGGGTCAGTCGCACCTAGATTGAACGTACCACCTGCAGCAGCAGGATGATCCAGCGCTAACATTAGTCCGGCAACCATGTCGCGAGTGTCTGTGATGTGCATCTGAAAGGGCCTGCCGGTCTCATTTCTGGACAGCACATGAGCAGGTTCACCAGGATCTTGGGCCCTCAGGATGTCAACATTTGCTAGGTTTCCAAGAGCCTCCTGCTGACGAATACGTGGGCCTAGAAAAAAGCGTGGCCCAGAAAAGAAACTAGCTTCGTCTAGCAATTCAGCGGCGTCTTGTGTGTGGGAAAAGCGTAGAATTACGGTTTCCATGATGCCTGTACGCTGGTGAAAGCGCACAAGTTCTTCGCCCAATAGCTTTGTAAGACCATAGGGTGAATTCGCGTTCAACGGATGGTCTTCGGTGATCGGCAGGAAGGCTGGGGCGTTTTCAGGATAAACCTCACCAGAACTTGCAAAGATGAAGCGGAGGACACCCGATGCTGCAGCCACCTCTAGCAATATCCGCGTACCTTCGACATTGGACTCAAACATTTCTGCCTTGTCTTCTGGTGCCCAGGACATCAAAGCGCCGAGATGAAAAACAACGTCGGCTCCATCAACTGCTGATTTTACAACATCGGGATCTTGCAAAGATCCCGTGATCTCACGATAGTCGGTACCTAACCTGGCTGTTAAACGTAGATCAAGTCCACAAACTTCGTGGCCATTAGCCAACAACGCGTCAATCAACTGTGATCCAATACGGCCAGCCGCCCCGGTAACCAGAGTCTTCATATTTTAAAGTGCCCTCTCTGTTTCAGCGTCGAAAAGGTAAAGATTAGCCGGATCAAAGGACAACGTCAGATTCTCATTTTCAGACAGGTGCCCAGTGTGCGAAACACGTGCGATAAGGCCCTTATCGTTTTCCTCTTCTGCGTCGCCGCTTCGCACAATGTGATGCGCCTCATCATGGAAATAGACATATTTTTCAGAGCCTAAGCTTTCGACAAGACTGGGGCGCACCTGGAAAGTCACAGGCCCATCGCCAAGTTCCAGATGTTCAGGACGGAGGCCAGCGATTACGCCCCCGAGCTGCGCATTTTCCTGAATGTTAACTGGGACCTGCTTACCAAACATCTCAATCATCGCCCCATCAAAGGCTGCGGACAACAGGTTCATACCCGGTGATCCGATGAAACCAGCTGCAAACAGGTTTACCGGTTTCTGGAACAATGTGTCTGGGTCAGCAATCTGTTGGATCACACCATCGCGCATCAGGACCACGCGGTCGGCCATGGTCATGGCCTCTATCTGGTCGTGGGTCACGTAAACGGTGGTGACCCCAATCCGGTTGTGCAATGCACTGATTTCGGCACGCATATGCACCCTAAGTTTTGCGTCTAGGTTCGACAGCGGTTCGTCCATAAGAAACGCCTGCGGTTCCCGAACTATAGCGCGCCCAAGCGCTACCCGTTGGCGCTGTCCCCCGGAAAGAGCTTTCGGTTTGCGGTCGAGCAAGTGGCTTACTCCAAGCGTCTTGGCTGCCTCCTCAACCTTCCTTGCGATCTGATTGCTGCTGACTTTGCGCATTTTTAACCCGAAGCCAATGTTCTGTCGCACTGTCAGATGCGGATAAAGCGCATAGTTCTGAAAAACCATCGCGATGTCACGGTCCCCGGGAGCAAGGTCGGTGACGTCGCGATCGTCAAGACGAATTTGCCCACCTGTGGCGGGTTCAAGCCCGGCGAGGATCTTGAGCATTGTGGATTTGCCACATCCTGATGGGCCGACTAGCACCACAAATTCACCGTCTTGAATTTCAAGTGAGAAAGGATGCAGAGCGGTAAAATCGCCATAGTCTTTGTGGACGTTTTCGATACTGATTTTTGCCATGTATTATTTCTCTGCTCCAGCGGTCAAACCGCCGACGAGATAGCGTTCAAGGAACAGGTAGATGACCATGATCGGGATAGCGACGAAGACTGCGGCAGCGGCGATTTCATTCCAATCAGTCACATATTCTCCACGCATCGTAGTGATACCCATGTTAGCGGTCCAATTGCCCTGACTGTTTACAAGGAAGGTGCGGGCATAGGCGTAATCCGCCCAGCTAAGCACAAAGGAATAGAGCGCCGTGGCCGCAAGACCGGGCATCGAAACCGGCATGATCACCCTGAACATGGCACCAAGTGGCGAGCAACCGTCCACCATCGCGGCCTGTTCCAGTTCACGCGGGATAGTGTCGAAGTATCCCTTAAGCATCCAGGTGGTAAATGGTACGATCAAAGTGGAATGAGCAATGATCAGCGTCCACAGGCTACCAATCAACCCGATGGAGCGGAAGATTGCGAACAGTGGTATCACCAAGAGCGTTGCGGGCAGCATCTTTGCAGTTAGGATAAAAAGGCCCATCCCGTGGCTACCACGAGGAGAAAACCGCGACAGGCTATAGCCCGCGAGGACCGAGACGGTCATCGACAGAATTACCGACCCAACTGCCGTAATAGTCGAATTCCAAAGCCACAGCGGGATGGGCCGATCATTCCAAACTTTAGTGAAGATCTGCCACTGTGCCTCTTCGGGCCAGAAGCTAGGTGGCAACTGCGTCAGTTCAACGGTTGTTGAGAGTGCTGTATTGAAAAGCCAGAAGATTGGAAATAGGATGATCGTGGCAGCAAAAATGACCGTGCCGTAGAGAAGGATAGATTGCAGAGGTGTTCGGTTCATCGTTACCCCTAGTACATAGCTTTTGAGCCGCGCCCAAGCATAGCCAAACTTGCAACTACACAGATGATCAAGGTGACCACCCCAACTGCGCTGGCATAACCAAATTTGAAAAACCCGAATGCCTGTTCATAAGTCATGATCGATAGCGTCGTAGTGCTTTTCAGTGGGCCACCGTCGGTCATGGTTTTGATGATCGAAAAGTCGCGGAAAACCCAAAGCATGACCAGCACCAGCGTTACACCCAAAACCGGCATCAAGCATGGCAGGGTGATCCAACGAAATCTTTGGACCGCATTAGCTCCATCCACCTTGGCTGCGGCATAGAAATCATCCGGGATTGACTGCAAACCGGCTAGAGTCATGATCGACACGAAGGGGAACCCTTTCCAGATCATCGTCACAGTGATAGCCCAGAATGCCGGACCTGGTGTGGATACCCAGGCGATCAGTTCCGTCGTCAGCCCTATCTTCCATATCAGCCAACTGATAAGGCCAAACGTACTGTCAAAGATCCAAGCAAACATCACGACGGCAATAATTTCAGGAACCGCCCAAGGTAGAGCCATGACCAGCCGAGCGAGCGTCCGACCACGGAATTTATTGTTAACCAAAAGGGCTGTTGAAACGCCTACAAGTAGGCTTCCAATTGTGACTGCGGTCACCATTTTGACTGTGACCCAGCATGCCAGCCAGAAGTCGGGAGAGGCGAAGAGTTTCTCGTAGTTGGCTAATGTGAAAGCCTTTCTAGCGGAGCCAATGCGCGCAAGTTTGACATTTTGAAATGACAAATCGACGGAAATGAAGAGCGGATAGATGATAATAAGCGCTACAAGAATGACTGCTGGAGCCAACAGGATATAACCCAGCAGATGCTGGCGACTTGGACGCGCCAGATCAAAGCGGCGTGGTTTCAAATTTTGTTCGATCGTCGCCATTTGGCTCCTCGTCTAATCCTAGCCGACTCACAAAACGTGAATCGGCTTTTTTCAGACTGCTTAGCCGTCCTGAATTTCTACGGCACGCTTTTGTATGACTTTCACGACATCAGCGGGGTTTAGATCCTCGATCAGCATCCGCTGAACCTCCTCCTGAACCATCTTGCCGAACTCGCCATACTGAACCTCCAGACCCTTCGGGATGCGATCTACGCCAGCGGTAGCAGCGTCCTTCTGAGTTTGTACGAGAATATTAAAGTGCGGCACACTTTTCTCCACACCTGACACGTCAGCTGCCGGGCTTGGCGGTGTATTACCCGCCACTGTGGCATATTTGCGCTGAAATTCAGGTGACATCACGATCTTCATGAAATCCCAAACCAAGGCTTTCTCGTCATCGCTGATCTCACTGGCCATACCAAGCACGTTTGATGACCCACCAAGTGGCGGTGTTAGCGCCGGATAGGCAACTGCCAGTTTGTCGAAAGCGGCACCTTTTTTCATCGTGCCGTAGAGCCATGGGCCGTCAAGCCTTACCGCGACCTTTCCGTCGGCAAACAGCTTGCGAATATCGCCCGCCGACATGTCAATTGGCGTCAGGCCTTCATCGATGATCGTTTTCCAACGTGTCAGACCTTCGATCATTTCAGGAGTATCGATGGTGACGTTACCTTCCTTGTCTGTCCAATATGCACCCGCTGAAAGAACATAGTTCAGCATCTCTGTCAGATACTGACCTGCACCCCCTTTGGTTTCATGTGCAGTACCAAATTGGTCGATAATACCATCACCATTGAGGTCCTTCGTCGTGGCACGCACAACGTTCATGTATTCCTCGTAGTTCGTCGGTACTTCCAAACCCTCAGCGGCAAGGATTTCGGTGTTGTAGGCCATCATGAAGCCGAAATAAAGCAGCATGAAGCAGGCCGTTTCTTCGTTCCAACGGCAGATTTGCTGCCCTGCCCAGTTAGACATGTCGATGCCCTCTTTGGCGAACCATGGATCGAGGTTTTCCATCCAGCCGTTTTCTGCAAAAGACTGATACTCAAAAGATGCTAGATGCACAATATGGGGTGGCTGACCGCCGGCGAAAAGCGTAGTCATGGTATCTGCGTAGCTGCTGCGATCCACCTTTGTGAATTCGATATTCACTCCAGGATGTTCCGCTTCGAACTTGGCAATTGCTTCACGCCACCAATCCCCGGTGCCCCCATCATCGTTTTGCCAGGACACGAACTTGAGCGTTTCCGCGTAGGCTGCGGTTACGGCTGATGTCACCAAAAAGCCCGCGGTCAGCGTGGCAATGAGCGACTTCTTCCACAGGTTTTTCATGGTTGGATCTCCTTCCCTTTTTCCGGTTTCAAATAGGTTCGAGAAGGCCGAGTGCCTTCTCGCTCGGTTTCACGCCCAGCCCCGGTCCGCCGGGGGGCGTGTAGTATCCGTCTTTGCAGTCCATATCCCCGACCCAGAGATCGCGGTTAGGTTCAAAGATCGAATGCTGAAATTCGTGGCAAGTCACAGCGTTCAACGCCGCACTGACTTGAAGGCTTGCGGCCAAGAATATGCCGGTGCCAATGGTCGCGTGTGGCATGACATTGAGCCCATGTTGTTCCGCAAGTCTCGCAATGCGCGTAAAATTGGTAATACCCTTATGGCCCATTTCGGGCTGAACAATCGAAATCTGACAGCGCCCGATTCGGTTCAGGAAATCCCAATGCGTCCGCCATTCTTCACCAACGGCGATCGGGCTAGGCGAATGCCGACAGACAGCTTCGAGCCCTCCAATGTCTTCTGTCCGCACCGGTGCTTCAGCAAACCACAAACCGTGAGGTTCCATAGCACGGATAAGTTCTAGGGCCTCTTCTGGTGTATGTGTCCAATGCATGTCAGCAGCAATCTTTGCAGAATCGCCCAACTCCCTACGCAATTCTTTCAATTCTGCTTCCGGACCGTCATCAGCAACAGGAGAGGCAAATTTGAATGCCGCAAATCCTCTGTCCTGCCAAGTTTTTGCAAGCGTAACACGCTTTTGTAGGGTCTCTTCAGGAAGACCGGAAACATAAGCAGGAACCTTGTCGCAGATTTGTCCACCCACCAGATTGGCCACAGATTTTCCCGCAATATGCCCTGCAATATCCCACAGCGCGATATCAATTGCCGCCAGTGCATCGACATAGAATCCACCAGTGTAACCTCGCACACGCATCAGGTCGTAGAGGTCGTCATAGATGGCTTCAGGATCAGTTGGATCGCGTCCGATTATGAAACCGGTCAGCAGATCCGAAATAATCTCCCCCACAGCCCCGGGCGCCACTAGACCGTAGGTTTCACCCCAGCCGGTGACGCCGCTTTCGGTCTCAATGCGAACAAGGATTGATCTGTCAAACACCGGGTAGACAGTACGGTTACCAGACCTAACCAGATAGCCCTTTTCATTGGCAACTTCTCCCTTGCGTGCATTGCCTAGATAGGGCTTTTCCCGGGGTTTGGTCAGGCTAAACGCCTCAACGGAAGCAATTGGGTCGATCATCTGGCTAGTCCAGCTTTAGTGTTGGGTAACATCAGACCCAATTCCTTCAGGTTCTGGTTGATGTCGTTAAGTGCAAAATCGTCTGGCTCGGGAGTCGGTGCCCGGGTACCAATTTCAGTCAAGATACCGCGACGTTGCAGTACGTATTTTGTTAGGTTCATGCGATAGATGGATTGCAATGCGAGTAATGGCAATGTGCGAACATAGAGGGAACGAGCCTTTTCACCGCTGCCAGCGCGCCAAGCTTGATCCATCTGCACATGCAGATCGACGATTTCTAGTGCGGGCATCGCGGCGCAGGCCCCGCGAGCATATTCATCCAGAATGAACCGTCCCCCACCGCCTCCGATGACACCTTTCAGCGTTTTAGGCCCGTTTTCTATCAGATGGGAAATCGCGGGCCCAGCAGGCAAGGTTTCCTCTTTTACGTAGGCAATCTGCGGAAGTTCGTTGCAAATCCCCGTGATGACTTCGGGTGACAGATCGGCCCCTCGGGGTGCCGGTGCATTTTGCAGGATGATCTCAATCTCCGGCAGGGCAGAGACCACTTCACCGAAGAAGGCAAGCACCGCTCCGAGTTCGTTTCCGACCGAAACTGGAGATTGAACCATGATTTGATGCAGCCCA
>Ga0255776_10007645_pt1 | contig 10816 bp, 7 predicted proteins | sample 071ome_19_FD_179974 | JGI IMG/M metagenome (GOLD analysis project Ga0255776, IMG submission 179974) | Coastal salt marsh microbial communities from the Groves Creek Marsh, Skidaway Island, Georgia - 071413AT metaG (version 2) | ecosystem: Environmental > Aquatic > Marine > Intertidal zone > Salt...
ATGGGCTGTAGCTCAGTTGGTAGAGCACAGGATTGTGACTCCTGTTGTCGCGGGTTCGATCCCCGTCAGCCACCCCATCAAGACGCCGCCGTAGTCGTCCGCCATCCTGTCAGGCCGACATCGCCATAGGCTTTATCACCGCGCTGTGGCCTTTAATCCGCGCTTTATTCCGCTGGAGGAGTCACAAGCGAGTACGACCTGTTCATGATTTTTATAATCAGGGTGTTGAAAAAAAGTTCACGGTGCACGCCTTGCTTCGTTAACTCTGGGGGGTGAAGGGGAGAGGGTTCCATTATTTTTGTACTGTCTTCGGCAGATTCTAGTTGGGCTCGCGGATTTTTTGAGTGAGGCGCTATTGCCCCGGTAGTCGATAAAGTTGGTTTTGATAGGCATAGGAGCTCCAGGTGGCTAGCCCGACAGCTCTGTCGATGAGGTTCTGGTCATTTTCGGTTGCAGGGGTCAGCCCATTAGGCGTTCGTTGGTAGAGCACCGGTGGCTGATCTAGTTTCATAACGACAACCTGATCTCCCTGCATGTACGCCTGGGTTTTGTCATATTGCATGACTGCTCGGCCAGGTAAGCTCTCGATATCCGGGCGAAATAGATCGACGCCAAATGTGGGGATGGGCGTGCTGATACCCATCATCCCAAGCAGGGTAGGAATGATATCTATCTGACTCGCCAAGCGATCTACTTTGCTGGGTTCCACGGGCCCTCCCACTACCAATGCAGGGATATGAAACCGCTCGATGGGAACAAGATCATCGCCCCACACGCGGGAGTTATGATCGGCAATGACAAGGAACAGGGTGTCATCCCAGTATGAAGAATTTTTCGCTAGCTTGAAAAATTCGCCGAGCGCGTAGTCGGCATATTTGACGGCATTATTCACCTGCTGCTTGGGCTGCGAGTGTAGCGTGATCCTGTCGTCAGGGAATTCAAAGGGTGAGTGATTGGAGGAGGTAAAAACCAGAGAGAAGAAGGGTTTTTCGTGGGGCTTATCGAATTCTTGGTGCGCGCGCCGTAGTAAGTCTTCATCACTTACACCCCATGAGCCTTTAAAAGTCGGATTTGAAAAATCCTTCTCCTCGATAACGGTCTCCACACCGTTGCCTACGAGAAACTGCCGCATGTTGTCGAAGTGGGCCTCGCCGCCATAGATAAAGCTCGTCTCGTAACCGTTTCGTTTGAGCACCTCGGCCAGACTAAAAAATGAATGCTGCGCCTTGGGAAGTTTGACCACGCTGCGAGCTGGGGTTGGCGTAAATCCAGTGACGATCGCCTCAATGCCTCGCACCGATCGAGTGCCGGTAGCATACAGTTGCCCAAACCAAATCCCTTCTTCAAAAAGGGCATCCAGATTTGGGGTCAGATCTAGGCCCCCAAGCGCCCCGACGAACTCGGCCCCAAGGCTTTCCTCGAGCACGATCACCAGGTTTGGCCTTTCGGCAAGGGGGGGGTGTGCCGGTTCATGATGCAGGGTGGGAAGCTCCACACTCGAAAAGTGATCAGCGGGTAGTGCGATTCCCTGGCGGACCTGTTCTAGGGCTTCCTCGGGAGTCATTGATCCATAGGCCCGGACACTTCTTTCATGGCGAATGGCACTGTAGGACGCATAGGCGACGCTGTAGGCGGAGCTGAGCATTAAGTCGTTGACGAGCAAGTCGTTTGTAAAAGCTAATACCGAGGGGTTGGCTGGCCGGTGTCCCAGGCTTGATCGAATGCCCAGGGTACAAGCGAAGAGAGAGAGCAGCACAAGCCCTATCGCCAGCGATAAGCCGGGTTTGCTCTGCATTTGCTGACGGCCAGAAAGTAGCCGGTAAACGCCCGTCATAAGAGCCCCTGTCGTAAAAATTCCGAGTAACACCGGCGCCTTATAGCCACGCCATAGCATGGTGAGCACCTCTCGGGGATATTTAAGATATTCCACAAACAGGATGTTTGGACGAAGGTCGAATTCACCGATAAATGTTGGTGTTGCAGCTTCCATTAATAAGACGAGGCCATACGCCGCCGCGAAGTAAACCGGAAGGATTTTTCGCCACGTGCGGTATTGGCAAAAGAGTGGATGGCCTATCAAAGGCAGAGCTAGGATGGCGAACAGCACAATTAAGTCAAACCGGAGACCTTGAATAAGGATCGTGGTGAGGTCTGCCACGGCCGATACGCGATCCCAATGCGTAGCGATCAAGGCGGCTCTGGAGCAGAAGAGGGTGAGCAGGAGCGCTCCCGAAAACAGCCAGATCGGGCGATATAGATCCAGCAGGTCCGAGAGTGCTTGAGTTCTTGTCACTTGCGCGCCTTGTGAAACCGCAGGCGCGCAAGATTACCGAGGCAGTCTTAAGGGAGGCTTAAGTGCGCGAGGGCTTCCCCTAGGCCGGATACAAAAAATGGGCGCTTCACGCCCATCTGAGAAGTCGACAACGTACCTGGTGGAATATGTCGATGATGGAAAGATAAAAGGGGCGTTCCATGCCCCAAGTGGGAGGTGCCTGCTGGGCTTTTGTAGCGCTTGGGTCTTCCTTGACCCGCCCAGCGGCTTCCCGGTCGTCCTGACTTGAAGCCATAATATGCAATGCAAAATGAGTTGTAAAGTGGGATTTTGAAAATTTGGCAAAATTCATCAACTTTTTCCAAAACATCAACGAGCCAGCGACTTTCTAGGTCGCGACCTGCCTGCGGTTTACAAAGTTGTTTGTTAAGAATCAGGTTGTTGTGATGCTCGGCTGGCCCGCCCGGCAGGACTCGAACCTGCAACCTACGGCTTAGAAGGCCGTTGCACTATCCGGTTGTGCTACGGGCGGAGGCGCGCAGTATGCCATTCTGGGATCAACTACCCAAGTCCCGGCGGATTTCACAGGTCACTCTCAAACCGATGGATCCCGGGCATGTCGATGTGTCAGCTTTCGGTCATGCTTTTCAGGAGCGAATGACAGCTCGTCGACAACAGGCTATCCGCGTTTGCGGAGGTATCAAATCTTGCCAACAAATTATGCTGCTCCAGCGTGGCGAGCCCATGAGCCAGCGCCCATAGCTGGGTTGCGATCCGCAGCGATAACGGGTCAGCGGTTGTCTCCTGCGCAGCCTCTCCTGCAGGTACATTATATTCTTGCCGCGCCCCGGAGGCGTTGTTTGATAGGTAGATCGATACGGCGTTAGCCAAAACAAAGAACCCAGACATCTTGGTTGCTTGATCAGTATTGGGTGGTGCTTGCTCCCACATGAGTGAAAAAAAACTTTCTTTGTCTCGAGCATAAGCGAGATAGGCCAGGCCGATGGCGATGATCTGATCCGCCGGCCCGGGCCGCTCGCTGTTTTCACGACTCGCTTTATCAAGCGCCTCATAGAGGCCGAGGAAGGCGAGTTCTCTAACGTGCTCAAGCAGATCTTGCTTGTCTTTATAGTGGCGATAGGGCGCCGCGTTGCTTACGCCAGCGCGATTTGCGGCGTCCGTGATACTAAATTCGGTTGTCCCATGACTATCGATTAGCTCCGCCGCCGCAACGATTAGGGCGTCCTTTAAGTTGCCGTGATGATAGGAGCGCGGAGAAGTACTCATAGAGCAACTCCGGTTGATAGGGTGGCTTCGTTGCCGCGGCGCTTGAGTGTCATCAGAAAGAGTGGCGGCACCAGGTAGAAGGAAATCACGGTCGACAAAAGCACTCCACCGGCAATCGCTACGGCGAAGGGCGGCCAAAATTTTCCGCCCTCCAGTATCAGTGGTAAGAAGCCGCCAAAAGTGGTGACGGTGGTTGAGACGATATGACGACTAGAATCAATGACGACGTTTCGAATTGCCTCTATGTCGCCTCTCGCCGCTCCGGCATCTTGCTGCAAGGCGGTAAGAATGATGATGGCGGCGTTGATAGACACCCCTATCGAGCCGATGATTCCTATCACCGCCTGGATCCCAAGGGGAAAGCCGGAGATTGCCAGAGCCAAGAGGCTTAAACCGAAAGAACAGGCGCACACCAAAAGTGCGCCACCGGTGAGGCGCCAGGAATTGAAGGTCAGTAAAATAGTAGCAATGAGCGCGGCCAGGATAATCCCGAGGGGAGCTATCAGATCGTTGACTACGCCCGCTCGCTCTTCGCTATCACCCCCAAAAATATAGCGGTAACCGTGGGGCAAACTTACCGGGTTTGCCATCAGGTCCTGCTCCAATAATTTTAGGGCCTCTGCGGGTAACACGCCCCGGGTCAGGAATCCTTGAATTGTGTTGCTGCGCACACCGTCTCTTCGCGAGATGGGACTGTCGTTAGGTTCGAGTCGTATCTCACCCAGCGATCCTAGTGGGACGGCAGGAACTGCCGAGCCGCTGCCGCGAACCGGGAGTTGCAGATTGCTGATCCTCTCAATCGAGGACCACTCGTCGACGTTCAGACTGGTCCTTACGGGAATGCGCTCGGTGTCTTCCAGTAACTCACCGCTGTTGCGCCCCCTGAGCGCATCGTTGATGTGACCGGCGGCCTGCTTCCGGGTGAGACCAAGCCGACTAAGGCTTTCCTCGTCGAAGTCGAAACTGAGCTTGGGGGGTGCGGCTGTCACGCTCATTTTAGTGTGCGTAACATCGGGAAGGTTCTCCAGCCGCTGCCGAAATTGCTCCCCAAGGACTTTGAGGGTGCTCGAATTAGGACCGAGCACGCGCACCTCGATTGGCGCTTCCACAGGCGGGCCCTGGTCAATGCCCCTTACTATGATTTGCGCGGCTGGGTAGCGACGATCCAATTCGCGTTGCAAGCGCCGAATTAGCGCATCGGTCTCCTTGTCGTCGTGAGTGAGAACCAATGCTTCCAGCCAATTGGGGGTGGATTTCTTGTTCGAGCGCATATTGTAGTAAAAGGCCGGCGCGCTCTCGCCTACGGACCATTCGATCCGGCGAACGAGAGGCTCGGCACTTAGATCGTCGTTCACGGCCAGTGCCAGTTCGAGTGAGTCTTCGATTGAGGCGCTGTCGGGGAGGGTGACCTGTAGATAAAATTGATCCCGACTGGTGCCCGGGAAAAACTGATTGGTCAGTGCGCCCGCACTGAGAAAGCCAGTGAGCGGCAGAGACAGGGCAAGGGCCATTGCAGCCAAGGGAAATCGAAGAGACCAGTCCAGAGACTGCCGGAAACGATGCGCCATTGCGGGTAGGTGAGCACCGAACTGCCACCAGCGATTGTCGGCTGACAAGCCGTTTGGGAGTAGGCGTGCTGCCAACACCGGAGTCAACGTTAACGCGAGTACCATTGATGAAACCAGCATAACAATCACGGAGATGGCGATTGACCCAAGAAAGTCACCCGCCGGTCCTTCGAGAATAGCCATTGGAAGAAAGGTAAGGACCGTCGTGAGAGTCGATGCAACGAGAGGGACGCGCAGGCGAGAGACAGCACCGGTCATGGCATCAATGGGTTTGAGGCCTTCAATGAGTCGTTTTCGCACCTCATCTGTCATAACAATAGAGCCATCAACAAGCAGCCCTAATGCCACCACCAAGCCGGTGAGCGACATCTGGTGGATGGGCACAGCGAAATAAAGTAGCGGAATCATCGACAACAGCGTGCACAGTGGCAAAACGAAGGCGACGACTGCGGCTGCGCGCCAGCCTAGGGTGAAAAGCAAGACTAAGATCACCAATGCTACGCCCATAAGGAGGTTAATAGCGACCGACTGGAGTCGCGTCTCCGTGTAAAGGCTCTGGTCATAAGCTGTTTCGATGAGGAGCCCCGCGGGTGCCTCAGCAAGGTAGTCCTCAAGAAACACGTCGAACCGATCGCTGTAGCGATCTACCTGATACCCAAGGTCCATCTCAACCCCAAGCAGGACCGATCGGCGTCCATTTGAGAGGGCATAACTGTTCGCCGGTCGGCGCTCACCCCGAGAGATGGTGGCAATATCTTGCAACCTGAGACTGGCACCTTCTGGCTGGGACCTCAGTTGCAGATTTCTAATCGCCTCTAAATCGCCGAAGTCTCCGCTAAGCTCGATGGTCAGCGCTGATCCTGACGCTGTCAGCTTGCCTGCCGGCACCTTCACATCGGCGGCGCCTACGATGTCACTCACATCCCGGACGCTCATGCCTAGCTGAGCGAGTTTTCCGGCGTCCAGCTCAATACGAATTTCTTCCTCGGGCATGCCGAAAAACATGACCCGCTTCGTGCGTGGAATCGTCCGAATCTTATCGGCAAAAAGCTCCGCCTCGCGTCTGAGCACAGAAGGGGGCAGGTTGCGCCCCTCGGCGCTGGAGACCGCCATGATCTTTACAAACGCGGTTATCAGGTCATCGTCAACGACCGGCGGCATAACGCCCTCAGGAAAGCGTTCCGCCTCACTGGCCACCACATCTCGGATTTCCGTCCAAACTCGGTCGATCTCACTCAGCGACAAGCGATAATCTGTTTCGATGGCGATAACCGAGATGCCGCTCGCGGATGTAGATTTTATTTCCTCGAGCTCGGGAATTTCCTGCAGTGCCTCCTCAAGAGGTTTGGTGACAAGAGACTCGACACGGCTGGGGCTTGCGCCGGGAAACAAGGTCTCGATTTTGGCGATAAAGGGGGTGATGGTCGGGTCTTCTTGTCGCCCCAGGGTGTCAAATGAGCTGTATCCTACGAGTATCGTTGTGAGAACAACCAGGCTCAAATAGCGTGGGTGGGTGAAAAGCAGACGGGCAAGCATGAGTTACAGTCCCAAAGGCTCCACGACTCTGCCCGGACTGAGGCGTTGCAGTCCACCACTTATAACCAGCGCCTGCTCGGCCAGCGTGCCCCTGACAAAAACCTGATCACCTCGACTATAGATTACTTCTACCGTCTCCCGCCGGGCGATGTATCCCTCGACTTCCGCGTCGACAACTAACACGTTCCACAGGCCACGATCGCCCTCAGTGAGAGCATCGAGAGGTAGCCAGCCGCCCACCATTGGCACGGACTCTTCCAGTTCGAGGGTGACAGACTGCCCGTCAAGTAATGCCGATTCCTCAGGCAGATCGAAAACGGCGCCAACCGTCAGGGTCACTGGATCAACATCCTGCCTAATGGCTCGCAGTCGTCCGCTAAAGGAGCGATTGTCGGCGGTGATCGTATAGCTAGCCCCGATGCTTAGGATGGCTGCAATCTGCTGGGGCACCCCAATTCGCGCTTCGAGCTTCCCATCCGAAATCAACTGAAGAACCGGGGTACCCGCGTTGACCACTGCGCCTACCTCTACCAGTCGCTTGGCAACGACGCCAGAAAAGGGGGCGATCAGCGTGCTTTTTTCGATGTCGAGACGAGCTCCGGCGGCGTTTGATGTTGCTCTGTCCAGCGTCGCTTGAAGCGCATCGACGGTGTAGTTGGCCTCGTCCACGGCTTGCTGGGATACCAGTTCCTTTTCCAGTAGATCGCTGACTCGTTGCTGTTGAAGTTGGGCGAGGTTCAAATCGGCCTTTACGCGGCGTATTTCCGCTTCTGCGGTGGCCAGCGCAGCTCTTCTTCTGTCAGTGTCCAGCGTCGCAAGATGGTCTCCTCGCTTAACACGAAGTCCGTTCGACGCGGGGAGGGAGCTCACGCTGCCAGCCACTTCAAAGGCAACGAGGCTGTCATTTTCAGCACTTACCACCCCAATAAAGCGACCCAGCCGCGTGTAGGCCGACTGCGTGATGAAGGGTGTCACCGCGACAGGCAGGGGCGCTGCCGTCCCCGAGAGTGTATTGGGTTTCGTGGCATAGAGCAGTTGCGTAACAGAGACCGTTATCACCGCGGCAGCCGCCACGGCGGTGAGTGTCACTTTCAGCGGTGAGGGGTTAGCAGCCAAGGCGTTGATGGTCCGGGATAAGTGGAAAGGGCGGCATGTTAACAGCTTTTACATTTGGTGTCATCGAGGGGGCTTGGGAGTTAACTAAAGTTGCGGAACGCTAATGATTTCGCGACACTATGCCCCCCGCCGTAAGCGGGACTTATGGTGACTCGGGTGGTCCCCTCGCAGCGACAGATAGTGAACCCCGCCAGGCCCGGAAGGGAGCAACGGTAACTATCGCGTCGGGTGCCGGGGTGTGGCTGCCCGGGTTGCCTCCCTATTGATGCGCGCACAGGATTGGGCCAGAAACAGCTATGGGATATCAGGTTCTTGCGCGCAAATGGCGACCCAGCACCTTTCAGGAGATGGTTGGGCAACAGCACGTACTGAGAGCGCTGGTGAACGCGCTTGAACATGATCGGCTTCACCACGCGTATTTGTTCACAGGAACCCGCGGCGTTGGCAAGACCACGGTCGCCAGAATTTTGGCCAAGTGCCTAAATTGCGATGGTGGCGTCACCGCAACCCCCTGTGGCGACTGTGCCTCGTGCATAGAAATTGCGGAGGGGCGTTCGGTCGATCTGATCGAGGTAGACGCCGCATCACGAACCAAGGTCGAAGATACCCGCGAACTGCTCGATAACGTGCAGTACGCCCCCACACGCTCGCGCTTCAAAATCTATCTTATTGACGAAGTGCACATGCTCTCCAATCACAGCTTTAACGCGCTCCTCAAGACACTGGAAGAGCCGCCGCCGCATGCGAAATTTCTGCTGGCGACGACAGACCCACAAAAGCTGCCCGCAACCATTCTCTCGCGTTGTTTGCAGTTCAATCTGAAAAATATGGTGCCTGAGCAAATTGTTGAGCACCTTGCGCAAATCTTAAGCGAAGAGTCAGTGGCCTTTGATGATGGTGCCCTGCAGCTGTTAGCGCGAGGTGCCGAAGGCTCGATGCGTGATGCCCTGAGTTTGACCGACCAAGCCATTGCCTTCGGTTCGGGAGAGCTGGTCGAGGCCGACGTCAGAGACATGCTCGGTACTGTCGATAGGGGCCGCGTGTTGGATGTGGTCGAGGCGGTCGTGAGGGGAGATGCGACAAAACTGCTTGCGGGTGTGGCGAATATTGCCGAGCACGCGCCCGATTATGGGGCGACGCTTGATGAGCTCATCGGGGTTTTTCACCAGCTGACGACATTGCAGTTAGTCCCCGACTCGGTGGACGGTGTGTGGAGCGAGACAGAGCGAATGCGCGACTTGGCTGAGCGGATGAGTCTAGAAGACACCCAGCTGTGTTATCAGTTTGCTATCAACGGAAGGCGCGACCTGCCGATAGCACCCGACCCTAGGGCTGCGCTGGAAATGACGCTGTTCAGGATGATGGCGTTTCGGCCGGCTCCTATCGATGCCGCCGCGGGGCAGGGAGGGTTTACTTCGGAGTCTGGTCCCGCTTTGAAACAGGCGCCATCGAACGAGGCGCCCCCGGGAAAAAAGTCTAGGCCACCGGTAGCGCCGGTGGCGTCGCCGCACATCGAGACCGCGCCTGTAGCTCAGGTCGAAGATGTGTTGGTAGCTTCAGCCGACTCCACGGATATCCCCAGCGTCGTCGGGCGGCCGATTGAGGGCGAAAGTAAGCCAAAGACAGAGGTATCAGCGCTGGCTATGGCCGGAGGTCAAGGGGAAGACGACCTCCCCACCCGCGAGAACTGGCCGGAGTTTTTTGAGAGTCTGGGCTTGGTCGGTGTCACCCAGAACATTGCGCTGCATTGTGAGCTGGTGGCGGTTGTCGGCAGAAAGCTGTCTTTTGTTCTTGATGAGAATAATGCATCGCTATTTCGTGAACGTCAGGTGGCGGCACTGGAGCTGGCTTTTCAGCAGGTCCTCGAGCAGGCGGTAGAAATAGAGGTGGTTCCCGGCAAGGTGGGCCCCAACACACCACACGAGCTGCGCATGAGGCGACTAGAGGAGCGTCAGCGGGCAGCCGAGGAAGCCCTGCAGCATGACCAGCTGCTCGCTCAATTCCTCGGCGAGTACGACGCCACGGTGGTGGAAGGTTCGATTCGGCCTCCGCGCAATTTCGGAGAATCGCCATGAAGGCAAAAAATGGGGCGCAGGTGATTGTGGCAACCGTCCAGTCAGAGCAATCGGAGTCGTACTTGCGGGCAGCGTGTTGGCGCGTCGGCGTGAGCCATATACATTTATTATTAGCTTTCCATTTGAGCGATAAACTATTGAAAATATGAAATTTTCCCCCTCAATTACAGCGTTAATCGAAGCGCTTCGATGCCTGCCCGGTGTCGGTCCAAAGTCGGCGCAGCGGATGACGCTCCATCTTCTAGAGCGCGATCGGTCCGGCGGATCGGCGCTCGCGGAAGCCCTGTCGACGGCCTTGACCAAAGTAGCCCGCTGCGATCGCTGCCGCAATTTCACTGAGCTAACCACCTGTGAGTTATGTGGTGATCTCCGGCGAGATCATAGCGTCATGTGTGTTGTCGAAACCCCTGCCGACGTCATTGCCGTTGAGCAAAGTGCAAGTTTTCGAGGTATTTATCACGTCTTGATGGGGCATTTGTCCCCGATTGACGGTATTGGTCCGGCGGAAATTGGTTTGGATCAGCTCGAGGCGCGTTTTGACAACGAGCAGATTGAAGAGGTGATTCTCGCGACCAATCCCACCGTTGAGGGCGAGGCCACGGCCTTTTATATCGCTGAGCGGGCGAGGCAGCGCGGCTTACGGGTGACCCGTATTGCTCACGGTGTGCCACTGGGGGGTGAGTTGGAATATTTGGACTCATCGACGCTGGCGCATGCGCTGTCCGGCAGAACTGAACTGCCCCGAAACAGTTAACCCGTTATGGTCCAGGAACCCTCTAAAACTCGTTGGATCTGGGTTGATAGCGATCATCAAGTCACGCAGCTGTGCGAGGAGATCACTTTTAATGGGGCGGTTGCCGTTGATACCGAGTTCCGGCGGCGAGATACTTTTTTTCCTCAGGTAGCGCTGTTGCAGTTGGCTACAACGGAGCACTGCTGGTTGCTTGACCCGCTCGTGATCA
>Ga0255776_10007646_pt1 | contig 10815 bp, 8 predicted proteins | sample 071ome_19_FD_179974 | JGI IMG/M metagenome (GOLD analysis project Ga0255776, IMG submission 179974) | Coastal salt marsh microbial communities from the Groves Creek Marsh, Skidaway Island, Georgia - 071413AT metaG (version 2) | ecosystem: Environmental > Aquatic > Marine > Intertidal zone > Salt...
TCTGTGCCGAGAGCCAGTTAGCCGGCAGCACTGGTTTAATGATTTCTTCCATCACGGCTTCTTGAAGGTCTGCGAGCGAGATGTCCGGATCGTGCTGGGTAGATAGGACCACCGCGTCGATGGCGACTGGCGCGCCTTCTTCGTAGCGAAAGGTCACTTGGCTCTTAGCGTCTGGCCGCAGAAAAGACAGCGTGCCAGCTTTTCTCACATCGGCCTGACGTTTTACCAGCAAATGAGAGTAGGTGATGGGAGCGGGCATCAATACATCGGTTTCATTCGAGGCGTAGCCGAACATCAGGCCCTGGTCGCCTGCACCCTGTTCATGATCTGCGGTCTCATCAACGCCCATTGCGATATCCGGTGACTGTTTACCGAGGGCATTGATCACCGCGCACGAGGCGCCATCGAATCCTACGTCCGAGGAGTCATAACCCACATCAATGATGGTTTCGCGGCAAACCTGTTCGAAGTCGATGTTTGCGCTGCTGGTTATCTCACCAGCCAACACCACCATTCCGGTTTTAACCAGCGTCTCGCAGGCGACCCGCGCGTCTGGATCTTGCTCGAGCAGCGCATCGAGAATCGCATCTGATATCTGATCGGACAGTTTGTCTGGGTGACCCTCAGAAACAGACTCTGAAGTAAAGACGCTATTGTCGGCCATATCGATCTTCTTCGAGAAAATGGATCGCTATAGTACTCACTCGAAACCATGACAGGAAGTGGGCTGTTTGAGGAATCTTCAAGATCCAGACCAATTTGGATCAGGTGGGTATTGGCCCTCGGCGGCGCCTTGATCTTCCAACACTGTTCGCTACTTCTTTGTGGTTGGTTGGGGTTTGCCGCGAGCCGGCGCCTGGTTGAAAGCGCACGAGAGTGTAAACAGAAGAAATTTTTCAGGGAAACCGAGGATTCTCGTGACCCCCCTTGGGTTGCTGTGGGAGAATATCCGGCCTAATACATCCCCCACTGAGTGAGTGCCCAATGAGTGAAGAAATGAGTCTTGACCTAGCATGCGCCAATGCTATTCGTGCGCTTGCAATGGACGCCGTCCAACAAGCCAACTCCGGGCATCCAGGCGCGCCTATGGGAATGGCGGATATGGCTGAGCGACTCTGGCGTCATCACTTAAAACACAACCCGCAAAACCCAGACTGGGTCGATCGCGACCGATTTGTGCTCTCTAACGGGCACGGGTCAATGTTGATCTATAGCCTCCTGCATCTCACGGGCTATGACGTGTCAATGGATGATCTGAAAGCGTTCAGGCAGCTTGGGTCGTCAACACCTGGCCACCCGGAATATGGCGACACGCCGGGTGTCGAAACAACGACTGGCCCGTTAGGCCAAGGTCTCGCCAATGCTGTGGGAATGGCGCTCGCCGAAAAAGTGCTTGCTCAAACGTTCAATGCGACTGACTCGAGCGGTCATGTACATACAGTTGTTGACCATCACACCTATGTATTTGCCGGAGATGGTTGCTTGATGGAAGGGATCTCGCACGAGGCCTGCTCACTCGCTGGGACCTGGCAGCTTGGTAAGTTAATTTGCCTCTATGACGATAATGGAATCTCGATTGACGGCGAGGTCAAGGATTGGTTCACCGACGATACCCCTGCACGGTTTCGTGCTTATGGGTGGCAAGTCATTGAGGCGGTTGATGGGCACGACTCGGCTGCCATTGAAGCGGCCATCGCAGCCGCCAAGGCGAACGAGAGCCAACCTACACTCATTTGCTGTAAAACGCGCATTGGGTTTGGTTCACCCAATAAAGAGGGAACGGCAGCGAGTCATGGGTCACCTCTTGGTGATGATGAGATCGCAGCAACGCGGCAGCGCCTTTCTTGGGAGCCTGGTCCGTTTGAGATTCCAGAGGCTGTGTACAACGCTTGGGATGCAAAGTCGCAAGGCGCAGCGCGAGAAGGCGCTTGGAATGAAGCGTTTGCTGCCTATGAGGCGGCGCTGCCAGAGTTAGCCGCCGAATTTAAGCGTCGCCTAGCAGGACAATTGCCAGACGCTTGGGATGCTTTCGCCAAGCAAGCGCTCGCCTCAGCCCAAGCCGCGGCGACTTCGAAAGCCACTCGACAATCATCGGGCGACTTTATCGCGGAATTGAGTGAGCAGCTGCCCGAACTGATCGGCGGTTCTGCAGACCTTTCCGGTTCGAACAGCACGATTTGGGCTGCTGCAGCGCCAGTAACGGGTGCGGGCAATGGTGGCAATTACATCTACTACGGCGTTAGGGAGTTCGCTATGACGGCCATCGCAAGCGGGCTCGCCTTGCACGGTGGACTCATCCCTTTCACCGGGACCTTCTTGATGTTCATGGAGTACGCCCGAAATGCGGTCCGGATGTCGTCCTTAATGGGCGTAGGGGCCATACACGTCTATACCCACGATAGTATTGGCCAGGGAGAGGATGGACCGACGCATCAACCGATCGAACAACTCACTAATTTGAGAACTACGCCGAATTTGTGCGTGTGGCGGCCCTGCGATGCGGTTGAGGTGCGCGCAGCCTGGTGTCATGCCATTAGCCGGCGGCGAGCGCCAACGGCACTCGTATTGTCAAGACAGTCTGTTGCACACCAAGCGCGTTCAGACGAGCAAGTGGCCTTGATTCAACGTGGCGGCTATGTACTTTTTGATAATGGCGATTCACCAGAGATCATTCTTTTGGCGACTGGATCAGAAGTTGACTTAGCGAGGACCGCGGCCGAGGCATTAGCGACTGAAGGCCGCAGCGTACGGGTAGTCTCGATGCCGTGCGCGGAAGTGTTCGCCGCGCAAGATGAGGAGTATCAGGAACAAGTGTTGCCACGATCGGTTCGTAAGCGCCTGGCTATTGAGGCCGGCCACGGCGATTACTGGCGGAAGTGGGTCGGTCTTGATGGAGATGTGGTCTCCATTGATTCCTTCGGCGCCTCCGGTAAAGGCGGTGACGTCATGGCGCACTTCGGGTTTAGTCATGAGAACGTGCTCGAAAGAGCCACAAGGTTGGCAGACAAGGGGGCTTAATGCTGAGCGTTAAAACCTTAGGCGATGTGCCGCTTGCTGGGCAGCGAGTGCTCATTCGCGAAGACTTTAACGTGCCGATCAAAGACGGGCAGGTTACCAGTGATGCAAGAATTCGAGCTGCGCTTCCCTCTCTAAGGCAACTTCTGTCGGCAGGCGTGAGCCAGGTGCTGATTGCATCCCACCTCGGACGCCCCAAAGAAGGGGTCCCTCTCGTAGAGCAACCGGATGTTACCTTGGCACCCGTGGCGGAACGACTCTCGAATTTGCTCGGCGAACCGGTTCGACTGGTTCAGGATTATTTGGGCGGCGCATCGCTGCCTACCGATCGGGTGGTGTTACTCGAAAACATTCGCCTGTGCGAAGGCGAGAAAGCAAATGACGCAGACTTGGCGAGTGAGCTTGCCCAGCTATGCGACGTATTCGTGATGGACGCCTTCGGCACAGCGCACAGAGCACAGGCATCAACGTCGGGCGTATCGGCTTTTGCACCCATCGCCTGCGCTGGACCCTTATTAGAGGCAGAGTTAAACGCGCTGAGCCGCGCGTTGGCTGCCCCTGAACGGCCGCTTGTTGCTGTCGTGGGTGGTAGCAAAGTGTCAACGAAGCTCGAAGTGCTCTCAGCGCTAAGCGAACAAGTGGATGCGCTGGTACTGGGAGGCGGCATTGCGAATACCTTCCTGGCGGCGGCTGGGCACTCGGTTGGGCAGTCGCTCTATGAGCCCGAGCTCATGGACGCAGCAAAGCGCATCATGGACAAAACGCGCATTCCCATGCCGGTTGATGTCGTGGTGGCTGATGCGTTTTCTGAAACGGCGAATATTCGTACGGTGTCCGTCGGCGACGTAGCCGACGCAGAAATGATCTTGGACGTGGGGCCACAGACGGCAGCCGCGCTCTCGGAGGAAATGGGGCGGGCAAAAACGATTATTTGGAATGGTCCGCTTGGTGTCTTCGAGATGTCGCCTTTCGCCGAGGGAACCAAAACGCTGGCAGAGGCTATCGCGGCTTCTGACGCGTTTTCCATTGCTGGCGGTGGTGACACACTGGCTGCCATCGAGCAATTTGGCGTGACCGATGCGATTAGCTACATTTCAACGGGCGGCGGCGCGTTTTTGGAATTTGTTGAGGGGAAAACGCTGCCTGCTATTGCAGCGCTTGAAGCGCTGACCGACAAGGGAAACTGACCAATTGGGGTGAATGCTCAGCAGAGCGCAAGCGGTTTTCCAAAATAGGGTTGTAAATAGCGTTGTTTAGAGGGCTGCGTTTCTTGGCATTAACGCGCTGCGATAAAGCCGCGCACTGGTCAAAAGCAGACCCTTGAAAAGAGACCGTTCGCGACGAGTGTAAAAGACGATTAGGGAATACTGACTGAGAGTAGGCTCGAAGAAAAGGAAGAAAAAAAGATAAGACAGAGTTAAGACAACGGTCAGAAAAGAATGAGGCAGCGATCGATCAGCGCATTAAATCGGCGCATAGAGAGAATCCAGATAAAGAATCCATATAAAGCGCTCTGATAAAGCGCTTAGATAAAAGATAGTTAGATAAAAGATAGTCAGACATAAGATAGAAAGCACAGTAAGAGGAGAGCGGCATGGCGTTGGTAAGTATGCGACAACTGCTGGATCACGCAGCGGAACGAGGGTACGGCGTTCCGGCTTTCAACGTGAACAATCTGGAACAAATGCGAGCCATCATGGAGGGCGCCGCCGAGACAGATAGCCCGGTCATCGTTCAAGCCTCTGCTGGCGCCCGTAAGTACGCTGGGGCGAATTTCTTAAGACATTTGATATTGGCTGCCATCGAAGAATTCCCCGATATCCCTGTTGTAATGCACCAAGACCACGGCGCGTCCCCAGCTGCGTGCCAGCGGTCGATCCAACTTGGTTTTTCTTCGGTCATGATGGATGGCTCGTTGCTAGAGGATCAGAAAACGCCGGCGAGCTATGAGTACAACGTTGAAGTCACGCGGCGCACCGTTGAGATGGCTCATGCCTGCGGCGTTACTGTCGAAGGTGAACTAGGATGTTTAGGGTCCCTTGAGACAGGTGAAGCCGGCGAAGAAGATGGCGTTGGCGCTAGCGGGACCTTGTCCATGGATCAGTTGCTGACCGATCCTGATCAAGCTGCCGACTTCATCGACCAAACGGGTTGTGATGCGTTGGCCATTGCCATCGGCACCAGTCATGGCGCTTACAAGTTTTCCCGTCCGCCGACCGGCGACATCCTAGCGATTGACAGGATTAAGGCAATTCACGAAAGGATCCCTGACACTCACCTTGTGATGCATGGATCGTCCAGTGTCCCTCAAGATTGGTTACAAGTGATCAATGAATCAGGAGGAGAGATTCCAGAAACGTATGGCGTACCTGTTGAAGAAATTCAAGAAGGCATCAAGCACGGGGTTCGCAAGGTCAATATCGATACCGACCTGCGCCTCGCCTCAACAGGTGCGATCAGGCGATTCCTGAGAGACAACACCAGCGAGTTCGACCCTCGTAAATACTTGCAAGTAGCCACCGACGCCATGAAAGAGATTGTGATCGCCCGCTACGAGGCGTTTGGCACGGCGGGCAATGCGTCGCTGATTAAACCGATCCCGCTTGATGCCATGGCGCTTCGTTACCAAGGCGCATGACAGATTCTCTGGCACGCCTGAATGATGTGTTTCCGGCTGAAGATCTGCTAACGAGCCCAGCCGATCTTCAGCATTATGGCCAAGATTGGTCAAGGTTCCTTGCACCAAACCCTTCCGTGGTCGTGTTTCCCCGAGAAAAAGCGCAGGTTGAAGCACTCGTTCGTGTTGCCAATGAGTCGGGTATAAAGCTTGTGCCCTCCGGTGGCCGAACAGGGTTGTCGGGTGGCGCCACCGCTTGTGATGGCGAAGTGGTTGTTAGCTTCGAGCGAATGCGAGCCATTATCGATTTCGTAGAAGAGGATCAATTGGTTCGCCTTGAGCCAGGCTGTGTGACTGCCTCACTGCAACAGTTTGCCGAGTCACAGGGGCTTTACTATCCAGTGGATTTTGCTTCCTCGGGGTCGAGCCAAATCGGCGGCAACATTGCCACCAACGCCGGTGGCATCAAAGTACTGCGCTATGGATTAACCCGTGCCTGGGTGGCCGGTCTGTCGGTGGTCACGGGCCAGGGTCGAGCGATGACGCTGAATGCTGGACTCGTCAAAAATGCAACGGGTCCGGATTTACAGCAACTGTTCATCGGATCAGAAGGCATATTTGGCATGGTCACTGAAGCATGGATGCGTCTTACGAGCCAGCCAAAGTCCCTTCGGGTGATGGTGCTCGGCGTCGCTCAAATGGAGCACGCGCTGTCCGTCTTAACCCGTTGCCGACAGGCGCTTTCGCTGACTGCCTTTGAGTTTTTTTCGGCGGCGGCAGTGGACCATGTTGTTCAACATTCCGGTGAACCATCATCGCTTCCCGACGCGCCTTTTTATGTGCTGGTTGAGTACGAGTCGGACGCGCTAGTTGATCTTGGTACGGACATGTTCGAGTCGCTTTACCAAGCGGAGTTGGTGACCGATGGTGTGCTGGCTCAGAGCGAACGTGACAATCAGCGGCTCTGGCGTTACCGAGAGGGTATCTCCGAGGCTATTACGCCGAGAACGCCCTATAAGCACGATTTGTCGGTCAATATTCATCAGGCCCCAGCCTTTCTAAGGGCCGTCGATGAATTGGTCAACCGCATGGCGAGCGACGCTGAGGTCATTTGGTTTGGACACATCGGCGATGGCAATGTGCATCTCAATATTTTGAAACCCATCGATCAGACGATCGAATCATTTAAGGCAGCGTGTGAGCCGCTGGGTGATGCCATTATGGGTGTTGTGCAGCAGTTTGGCGGCAGCGTGTCGGCTGAACACGGGGTTGGATTATTAAAAAAACGCTATCTTCAATATACCCGCTCTTCCGCTGAAATCGATCAGATCAAAGTGCTGAAGCAGGCGCTGGATCCTCTGGGGGTCTTGAATCCCGGGAAAATTCTCGACCTTTAGGTCCGATTCAGAATCTTGATGTCATCGCCGTCGTCAACGATCAGCGCATCGGCGCCGCGCATGGCAAACAGGCCGCAAGTGACAACTCCTGGCCAATCATTGATCTCCGATTCTAATCGGGCGGGATCGTCGATCGTTAGGTCGTGCACATCAAGAATGGCGTTACCGTTATCGGTGATGATTCCTTCGCGCCACACAGGCGACCCTCCAATTGCGACGAGCCGCCTCGCAACCAGCGATCGCGCCATAGGTATCACTTCAATCGGTAACGGGAAAGCGCCTAGACGCTGAACTTGCTTAGACGCGTCGGCAATACAGACAAAGGTGGTTGACGCAGCCGCGACGATTTTCTCCCGCGTCAATGCTGCCCCGCCCCCTTTAATCATATTGAAGCTGGCATCGATCTCGTCAGCACCATCGACATAGATGGAAAGCAACCCAGCATCGTTTAAGGACGCAACGGGTATGCCGTGTGAGCGCAAACGCTCGGCCGTGGCTTCAGAGCTCGCGACAGCAGCTTCAAACCGGTGGCGGTTTGGGGCCAACGCGTCGATGAAGCAATTGGCGGTCGAGCCTGTGCCCACGCCAATGATGGTTTCGGGCGTTAAAAAGCGGTCAATATAGTCGGCCGCAGCGATACCAATTTTCTCTTTGACGGATTCGGTCGTCATGTTTATTCGGGCCATTTAGCGGATCGAGGTACACTCATCACGTTAGACAAGGATGCCTCCGTGGACAAGACCATAAGAAAGATTTTAGAAGCTGACATTTATGATTTGGTGCAGGAAACGCCGCTAACGAAAGCGCCGAGACTGTCAGCAAAAGTGGGTCGAGGGGTGCTTTTAAAGCGCGAGGACTTGCAAGAAATCTTTAGCTTTAAGGTGCGAGGGGCTTACAACCTGATGCGCCAGTTACCCCAAGCAGCTCGGGTGCGCGGGGTGATTACGGCATCAGCCGGCAATCACGCCCAAGGCGTGGCGCTTGCTGGACAGACGCTGAACATTCCCGTCACTATCGTCATGGGTGTCAACACGCCCGCGATCAAGCGCGATGCGGTCAAGGCGAGAGGCGCCAAGGTCAAACTTGTTGGTGAGAATTATGATGCGGCCGCGGCTCATGCGGCCCAGCTGGCTCGAGAACGAGGATTGACCTTGATCCCGCCCTTTGATCACGAGGACGTCATTGCCGGACAGGGTACGATCGGTATGGAAATACTGCGCCAAGTGCGTGGCCCGGTCGGATCGATATTCGTTCCGGTAGGCGGCGGCGGTCTCATCGCAGGCGTCGCGAGTTACGTCAAAGCGCTTCGTCCAGAGATCAAGATTATCGGCGTTGAAGCAGAGGGTTCGGCCGGTATGACCGAGGCACTTAGCGCCGGTCGCCGGATTAAATTGCCTGCGCAGACGCTTGACCAATTCGCGGATGGCACAGCGGTAAGGCAGGTCGGAGCCAAACCCTTCAATATCGCAAGACGGCTGGTGGACGAGATGGTAACCGTCTCCATCGACGAGATATGCGCAGCGATCAGGGATATTTTTGAGGACACGCGGGTTATCTCTGAGCCAGCAGGCGCACTCGCTGTTGCTGGCCTAAAGAAATGGGTAGGGCAAAAGCCCGATGGCGCAGAAGGTCAGGACATTGCTGTCGTGAGTGGCGCCAACATCAACTTTGACCGGTTAAGGCATATATCCGAGCGAACGGCATTTGGCGCAAAAACGGAACTGTTACTTGGCGTCACGATTCCAGAGAAACCCGGGAGTTTTCTCGCGTTTTGCAAAACCTTGGGTCGGCAAAACATTACTGAGTTCAATTACCGCTATTCCGGTGGGGGAGATGCGCAGGTTCTGGTCGGTATCGAGACTGGAGGGTCGCAGGGAGAGCGTCGCCCGCTGCTTAAACGGTTAACCAAACGATACCCCGTGACGGAGCTTAGCGACAACGAACTAGCGGTGCTCCATGTCCGTCATATGGTCGGCGGTCGTAGCCCTACGCTAGCGTCCGAAAGCTTATACCGGGTCGAATTCCCTGAACGGCCGGGTGCGCTGTTGAATTTTCTCGAGGGGTTGGGCGGTGAGCACAACATCACCATGTTCCATTATAGAAACCATGGCGCCGCCTTCGGCCGAGTGTTGATCGGGCTTCAAGGGGCAGAGCATCAATCGAAAGCATTAGCTCGGCGCCTGCAATCGATCGGCTATCGCTTTTGGGAGGAGTCAGAGAATCCTGCGCGTGACCTCTTCTTGTAAGGATCTTGTGCGCTCATCCACATCGTGCGCGAGGAATTGATCTTCGAAGACTAGAAGCCTTGAATCCTCGATGTGGTCGACATAGAGCTTTGCTTGAAGGTGATCGAATTCGTGCTGGAAAACGGTGGCCGTAAAACCGGTCACCTCCGTGTGCTGGGGCTTGCCTTCCCTATCGTAGTAATCAATGGCAATGCGCTGCGGGCGGACCACGAATCCGCGGAGCCCTGGAACCGACAAACATCCCTCCCAATACCCTTGGCGTGAATCGTCGAGCACCCGGATAACTGGGTTGACGTAGACGGTGAGCGGAACCGTCTCAAGGTCACCGTAGCGGTGAGGCCCACCGGGAATATGAACGAGGGCGACCTGTACCCGCTCATTAATTTGGGGCGCTGCGAGCCCAATCCCACCAGACGCAGCGAGCGTGTCAATCAGATCCTCAACGAGTTGGTCGAAGGCGGGTGAGCCGATGGACTCAATCGGGTAGGGCTCCGCTACTTCCCTCAGGGCGGGATGCCCCATTCGGATGATCTCTCTAACGGTCATGACTGGATTCCTCAAAGGATGCTTGCGAAGACACGGTGATCAATGCTTGGTCGGTTAACACAACATCGAGCGGCCGATCCCAAGGGGCAGGCGACCAATCGGACGTGATTTCTTGACCTTGATGCGCGCAGCCCACTTTCAGCGGAAGATTGGGCAGCGGAAGATTGGCGGTGTGACCTATAGCATCAAACAGTCGGTCGTAAAATCCACCGCCAAACCCTAGGCGATCGCCTTTTCGGGTATAGCCGACAAGAGGGGTCAGGATAAGATCATGGTCGGTTGGGGTAACGAGCCCAGCGGCTGTGGGCCGTGGTGTCCAAACGCCAAACTTGTCTCTCACAAAACGTGTCGATCCTGTGACGCGCTGGAACGTGAGTAAACCTTCTTCCTCTTCCGGCACCACGGGTAGGGTACAGCACTTGCCAGATTTCAGCGCCGCGCGCATGAGCGGAATAGGGTTAATTTCGCCGTCGATGGGCCAATAAAAGGCAATTGTTGATGCGTTAGTGAAGTGAGCGCTCGATAGGGCGATCTGACACAACGTGATTGATGCATGGTTTTGCTCCGCTGGCGTAAGCGCCTGGCGGTAAGCGCGCATTTTTCGGCGCATGACGTTACGTTGGCTAGCGTCCGTCATCACAGATGGCTGTACTTGGTTTCGATGAAGGCGCTGAATACGGTCATGTTGCTCTCGAGCTCAAAGGTTTGCGATCAGCTTTGGCAGCTATCGCATGAGCAAGCAAAACGTAGGGCTTGCGACGGATTGTGGGCGGCCTCGTCATTAGGCGCTTGATAAGCGACCGTTGCTGGAAGTGAGTAGTCCCCCGAGTTGCCGCTGTCGGAAAAGTCCTTGAACCCTTTGGCTCAAGGCGGTGGTCCCTAACGAACATCAGGCATCCCGCCGTAGCAGGCACGCGCAACAGTGTCGAAAAAAGACCCCCTGGTGGTTACATAAAGGGTCGAGAGCATTTCAACTGGCTAACAACCCAGGGGA
>Ga0255776_10007650_pt1 | contig 10809 bp, 15 predicted proteins | sample 071ome_19_FD_179974 | JGI IMG/M metagenome (GOLD analysis project Ga0255776, IMG submission 179974) | Coastal salt marsh microbial communities from the Groves Creek Marsh, Skidaway Island, Georgia - 071413AT metaG (version 2) | ecosystem: Environmental > Aquatic > Marine > Intertidal zone >...
GAACCCCTATGGTCTGGCGAAACTGACGATTCAGACTCAAAACGAAACTGATAACGAAACCCAGCAGGAACAGCTATGGGTCTGCACAGACGATGGCCTGACCAAAGTCGACGTAACCGACCCGGCAGCTCCGGAGGTAGTTACGAGCTATCCTGAAATCCTTTGCAACGACATCATTATTCATAGCGCAAACGATGCACTACTGACGGGTAACGGAGAGGTCTCTTTGATCGATCTGAGTTCAGGCACGCCGGTGATAATGGGCACGATCGAGAAAGGTGATTAACCTATCGAAGCAACTCAAGCGTCAGCAATTCTGCTGACGTCAGGCCATTTTCATTCGTCTCCATACTGGGCACCGACAGTTCGCCGGGCTGTGCAACTGCACTCAGCACATCAGGATGAATATAGTGTTCTCTGGCAACGGCCACGGTATTGCCTAACCGCTCTGCGACATACTCGACCAGTATCTTCTCGCTGATGCTCTGATCCTGGCTCTGATCCTGGTTTGGGTCCAGATCCTTATCCTGATCTTCGGATGCTACTTCGGACGCACGAGCAGAAGCGGCGTGTTCGAGCGCAAATTCAACCGCTGCCACTGTGCCACCCCAGGTCCTGAAATCCTTCGCGGTAATATCTGATCCACTGACGTCACGAAGATATTCATTCACATCGGCCGACGACAATTCGCAGCAAACTCCCTCTTCATCTTCATACTGAAGAAGAGACTGTCCACCAAGCTCATGACATTGAAGTACATGCGCAATCAGCTCTTCATCATCAATCCGGACAACGCGCTCAACACCAGACTTACCCACAAAGCGCAGCACCATTTCATCATCAGAAACGTCTGCGTGGCTAACCTGTAGTGTCGTTAAACCATAAGTGCCATTGCGCGCCTGATAGGCCGTATTACCGATCCGCAGAAGGCCTGAGTCCAGCATGAGTACCGCCATCGCCACAACGGCTTTCTGTTCGCCTGTGCCTGCATGCATATCTCTTCGGGCTTGCTGCCTGAGTTTTGGCAGCACCGAACCGAATGCACTCATACGATCAAAATTATTGCGTTTGCTTTGTTCGAGCCACTCAGGATGGTAAATATATTGTTTTCGCCCTCGAGCATCGTAACCAGTCGCCTGTAGATGCCCATCAGGATCTGGATTGATCCAGACGTCTTTCCATGCAGGTGGTATAACCAGACCAACAAGACGTTTGCGCTCTTCGCCCTGAATCAACTGCCGTTGCTGATCAAGAAATTTGAAGCCGCGACCACACCCTTTGCGGGTGTACCCCGGTTGACTGCTGTCAGCGTAAACAAGACCAGCGGCCTGAGCCTGTTGCTGCGGAAGGGGTTTGGAAGGCACTGCCGATATCCATAGGAGTATGAGATCAGTGTAACCTTGTGGAATTGAGCCGTCGAGCTGGATACTTGCCGCACATATGTCGGTTGATCGCGAGACTCTATGTTTTATAACGAAAGGCTGAGTGAAAAGACAAAGAGAGCGAACTGCCGTTCGCTCTCTTTATTTAATCTTACATTCCCAGGATACGCTCTGCGAAATCAAACGCGTTGGCATCCTGCGGGCCACTCAAATACTGATCCTGTCCGGAAGAGTTTTTGATAACCGCAGTATGTGTCAGTCCTAGCTGTTGAGCTCGGTTATGAAGTGCGATCGCATGCTCAGGCCCATGGTAAAAAGCATCCTCAGTTTTCAGGCTTTGATAAGTTCCCTGCACGCTTGTGTTATCAACCCATACTTCGGGGTCATCAGAAGTCATCAGGCTAAGAATATCGAGTCCACGACGTTTTTCCGTAACATCACTCGCAAACAGGTCGTTTCGCGAAGTGAAACTATCCATTTTGTAGGCCTTGGTGATAAGTTTACGGGCGGACGCAAGCTGGTTATTACCACCCAGTAGCTCGTTTACCGCATTAATATTTGGCATCACGTCCTGATCCCACTTAAGAATGTCATACGTAGCCTGTGTCTTATAGGCATAAACACCCAGTACTCGGGTAGAGACCTTTTCAATCGGATCGGCCGCATCAGGGTTTTGCTTATCATCCGAATATGCCAACCAAAGCGCAGCACCAGCGCCAGCGGAGCTGCCTGACAACATGACTTTTGTTGACGAATAGCCAAGACCTAGGCCCCATGATTTAACAGTTTGTACGGCTCTTGTAACGTCTTCTAATGGTTTAGCCAAGAGGCCCAGGTCTTCAGGAGTATCTCTGTTAATAAAACGGTAATTAATTGTCGCTACCGCGATCCCCCGTTCTAGCAGTTCTTGAGTTGCGTACACATAGCGACCGTTCTCGGCGTCTTCCAGTGTCTCTCCGTTATCGTCCTTCGGGAAGACATATGCTTTGCGTTTATCCCCGGACCAGAACGCGCCACCATGAATATAAATAACGACCGGACAAGCTGTTTCACATTCAGGAATAATGACATCGAATTTTTGTCGCGCCGCAGCTTCGTCAGGGATATCTTCATCCGCCTTACCGTAAGGGATATCTTTATAGAAGCGAGCACCTTCGAGAACGGCAGGATCAAGATTTTTCCTGACATCCCTCGGCAGTTCTGTCTGAAGGTATTCTTCGCCGCACCCTGTAAGCAGATACGTAAGAGAAATTAATGAGGTAAAAAGTATTGTTTTTATATAAGTCATTGCCATTCCTTATGGGTTGGTGAGTGACAAGACTATGTTGGTGTACACCGGCTGGAACCAGTGACCAAAGTAACAACTAACAGGTCTGGCGGGATACGAAGTTACCAATCTCTGGCACTCCGGATGACGTGACGTTAAGCGACTATATTTAAATAGAAAACACAGGCACAAAAAAACCCGCCGAAGCGGGTTTTTTCGTCTGATCAGATAATCTGTATCAGTCTTCGCTGACTACGTCTTCAGCTGCAGTAGCAACTGGACGGTCAACCAGTTCAACGAACGCCATTGGCGCGTTGTCACCGGCACGGAAGCCACATTTCAGAATACGAATGTAGCCACCTGGACGGCTCTGGTAACGAGGACCCAGATCAGTGAACAGTTTACCTACTGCTTCTTTGCTGCGAGTGCGAGCAAAGGCCAGACGGCGGTTAGCAACTGAATCAACCTTTGCCAGGGTGATCAGTGGCTCAGCTACACGACGCAGCTCTTTCGCCTTAGGCACAGTAGTTTTGATGATTTCATGCTCGATCAGGCTCACCGCCATGTTCTTGAACATGGCCTGACGGTGTGCGCTGGTACGATTGAAGTGGCGACCACTTTTACGATGACGCATGGTTAATTTCCTTCACTACTTACGCGAGAACTTTGTCGTCGTTGCGGAGGCTGGCAGGTGGCCAGTTCTCCAAATGCATACCCAACGACAGTCCACGTGATGCGAGAACGTCTTTGATTTCGGTCAAAGACTTCTTACCCAAGTTAGGTGTCTTCAGCAGCTCAACTTCTGTGCGCTGGATCAGATCACCGATGTAGTAGATGTTTTCTGCTTTCAGGCAGTTCGCGGAACGAACCGTCAGCTCCAGATCGTCCACTGGACGCAGGAGGATCGGATCGATCTCTTCTTCTTCACGAACCTGTTCAACGACTTCGTCGTTTTCGAGGTTAACGAAGATAGCCAACTGCTGCTGCAGGATGGTCGCGGAACGACGGATAGCTTCTTCTGGATCGATGGTGCCGTTTGACTCAAGGTCAATGATCAACTTATCCAGGTCAGTACGCTGTTCTACACGAGCGCTCTCGACGCTGTAAGAAACACGTTTAACCGGGCTGTAAGTTGCATCCAGCTGAAGTTTGCCAATGGCCTTGGTTTCTTCATCGTTCTGGTTACGAGCTTCTACAGTCTCGTAGCCGCGACCCGATGCGACTTTCAAGGTCATTTTCAGTTCAGCGCCTTCACCCAGGTGGGCAATGACGTGATCTGGGTTGGCAATTTCAACGCCATGATCCAGTTGAATATCGGCAGCTGTCACTGCGCCCGGACCAGATTTGGTCAGAGTCAGAGACGCTTCGTCACGCTCATGCAATTTGACTGCTACACCTTTCAGGTTAAGCAGGATTTCAATTACGTCTTCCTGAACGCCATCAATGGCGCTGTACTCATGGAGTACACCATCGATTTCACATTCGACGATAGCTGCGCCTGGCATAGACGACAGCAGGATACGACGTAATGCGTTACCCAAAGTATGACCAAAACCACGCTCCAGCGGCTCAAGAGTTACCTTGGCGTGGGTACCGGATACTTCATCCACCTGAATGTTACGAGGTGTCAAAAATTCATTCACTGCACGCTGCATAGCTGCCCCTTAGTTTCCTCTATTACTTAGAGTAAAGTTCCACGATGAGGTTTTCGTTGATCTCAGCTGGGAGATCAGCACGCTCAGGAACTGCTTTGAAAGTCCCTTCCATCTTGCTTGCATTCACATCGATCCAGCCGCAGTCAGCACGCTGACCAGCCAGTTCAAGTGCAGTCTTGATGCGATCCTGAGACTTTGATTTCTCACGGACAGCAACAACATCGCCACTCTTAATCTGGTAAGACGGGATGTTCACTGATTTACCGTTAACAGTGATCGCCTTGTGAGATACCAGCTGACGCGATTCCGCGCGGGTAGAACCAAAGCCCATGCGATAAACAACGTTATCCAGACGTGATTCCAACAGTTGGAGAAGGTTTTCACCGGTAGCACCTTTACGACGAGCAGCTTCTTTGTAGTAGCTACGGAACTGCTTCTCGAGGATGCCATACAGACGACGGACTTTCTGCTTTTCACGCAGCTGCAGACCGTAGTCAGACAGACGACCGCGACCAGCGCCATGTACGCCAGGTTTGGTTTCTGCTTTACATTTTGTGTCCAGCGCACGCACACCGCTTTTCAGGAACAGGTCAGTTCCTTCACGACGAGCAAGCTTACACTTAGGACCAATATAACGTGCCATTATTCAGCCTCCTTATACGCGACGCTTCTTAGGTGGACGACAGCCGTTATGTGGGATCGGAGTAACATCAGTGATGTTAGTGATCTTGTATCCACATGCGTTCAGAGCACGAACAGCTGATTCACGACCAGGACCAGGGCCTTTAACCTCAACGTCCAGATTCTTCAGACCGTACTCTTTAGCGGCTTCCCCAGCGCGCTCCGCGGCAACCTGAGCTGCGAAAGGAGTGCTCTTACGTGAACCACGGAAACCAGAACCACCGGCGGTTGCCCAAGAGAGAGCGTTACCTTGACGGTCAGTAATGGTCACAATGGTGTTGTTAAAAGAGGCGTGGATGTGCGCAATGCCATCGACAACCGTCTTTTTAACCTTTTTCTTGCTTGATCTTTGTGGCTTAGCCATTTTCAAAATCCTGCTTTTAATATCAACACTGCAACAAGTCGAATGCAGCTACACTAAAAGTGCGGATCCGAAGTAATAAATTACTTACGGATCGGCTTACGCGGACCCTTACGGGTACGTGCGTTTGTTTTAGTACGCTGACCACGAAGTGGCAGACTGCGACGGTGGCGAATACCACGGAAGCAACCCATATCCATCAGTCGTTTGATGTTCATCTGAGTCTCACGACGCAGATCACCTTCAACTGTGTACTTACCTACTTCGTTACGAACAACATCGAGCTGATCTTCGCTCAGTTCACCAATTTTGGTGTCTTCAGCGATACCAGTAGCGGCACAGATCTGCTTCGCAGTTGTCTTACCAATGCCAAAGACATAGGTCAGAGAAATAACTGCATGCTTGTTGTCAGGAATGTTGACACCGGCAATACGGGCCATGTCTAACTCCGTTACACTTACTTAATGAAAGGGCGGCGAATACTACAGGTCACCTGCTTAAAAAGCAAGCGACCTGTTTCGGCCACCCGGCCTTGTCAGGAAAATCCTGACGTGTCAGAGGATTAACCCTGACGCTGTTTGTGCTTTGGATCTACAGCGCAGATCACACGCACGCTGCCGTTACGGCGAATGATTTTACATTCACGGCAGATTTTCTTTACAGATGCACGTACTTTCATGACGTTCTCCTGATTTCGGAACGCGCCTTAGCGGCGGGTTCCGTAACTATTGAGGTTTGCCTTCTTCATCAGACCTTCGTACTGATGAGACATCAGGTGCGACTGAACCTGAGCCATGAAGTCCATTACTACAACCACAACAATCAGCAATGACGTACCACCAAAATAGAATGGAACATCAGCGCCAATCACCAGAAGTTGAGGCAAGAGACACACAGCAGTGATGTACAGCGAACCAAACAGGGTCAAGCGACCAAGTACCGTATCGATGTAGTTTGCCGTCTGAATACCAGGGCGGATACCCGGGATAAAGGCACCAGACTTCTTCAGGTTCTCAGCTACGTCACGCGGATTGAACATCAACGCGGTGTAGAAGTAACAGAAGAAAATGATGCCAGCAGCAAACAGTACGAGGTACAGCGGTTTACTTGGAGCCAGCAGCAGACTGAAATCCTGAAGGATCTCAGCCATCATGCCTTCGCCCTGACCGAACCACTGTCCCAGAGACGCTGGGAACAGCAGCAGAGAGGACGCGAAGATGGCTGGGATAACACCCGCCATGTTCAGCTTCAGAGGCAAATGGCTGGTCTGTGCAGCAAATACCTGTCGACCCTGCTGACGCTTGGCGTAGTTGATCGTAATACGACGTTGGCCACGTTCGACGAATACGACGAATGCGATCACGGCAATCGCCAGAGCAGCAATACCCAGCAGCAGCATGATGTTCAGTTCACCAGTACGCGCAGACTCAAATGCCTGTGCGATGGCGGACGGAAGACCAGCCACAATGCCGGCGAAGATCAGGATAGAGATACCATTACCAATACCGCGTTCAGTCACCTGTTCGCCCAGCCACATCATGAAGACGGCGCCAGCAACAAACGATGGAATCGCTGCAATGTAAAAATCCAACCCTGATGAGAAGGTAACGCCCTGACCGGCAAGACCGGCCGACACACCGAAGGCCTGCAGGGTTGCAAGCAACACGGTGCCGTAGCGTGTGTACTGGGTAATCTTACGACGCCCAGCTTCACCTTCCTTCTTGAGCTGCTCAAGCTGCGGGCTCACCGCGGTCAGCAACTGCATGATGATCGACGCGGAGATATACGGCATGATCCCGAGAGCCAGGATACTCATCCGCTCCAGTGCACCACCAGAGAACATGTTAAACATCTCCAGGATCGTGCCCTGGTTCTGTGTAAACAGTCTCTCGAGTGCTTCTGGGTTAATCCCTGGTACCGGAATGTGGGTACCAATGCGATATACAATAATTGCCAGAATCACAAAACGGATGCGAGCCCAAAGCTCGCCCAATCCATTCTGCATCCCTGCCGGGAGTGAGCCTTGCTTAGCCATTAGTCTTCGACCTTACCACCCGCTGCTTCAATTGCAGCTTTCGCGCCTTTAGTCACCTTCAAACCTTTCACGGTAACCGCCTTGCTGATTTCGCCGGACAGGATTACGCGAGCTTCTTTAATCTTCTCGCCAATCACGTCTGCGGCTTTCAACGCTGCCAGGTCAACAGTTTCACCTTCAACCAGCGTCAGTTCGTTGAGACGAATCTCAGCAACGTACTGTGCTTTACGTGAAGTAAAACCAAACTTAGGCAGACGACGGTGGATAGGCATCTGGCCACCCTCGAAACCTGGCGCTACTTTACCGCCGGAACGAGACTTCTGACCTTTGTGACCACGACCACCAGTCTTACCCAGACCAGAGCCGATACCACGGCCAACACGCTTAGCAGCGGTTTTAGAACCAGGAGCCGGGCTCAATTCGTTGAGACGCATATTACTCCCCTTCTACCTTAACCATGTATTGAACTAGATTGATCATGCCGCGCACGGAAGGAGTATCTTCCAGCTCAACAGTGTGACCAATACGACGCAGTCCCAGACCTTTCATGGTCTCGCGGTGCTTTGGCAGTTTGCCAATAGTGCTGCGAGTCTGGGTAACTTTTACGGTTTTCTTAGCCATGTCGAATTACCCCAGGATGTCTTCAACCGACTTGCCACGCTTAGCAGCTACTTGCTCAGGAGACTTCATCTGTGCCAGACCGTTAAAGGTCGCACGGACAACGTTCACTGGGTTAGTAGAGCCATAGCACTTGGCCAGTACGTTTTTAACACCAACCATTTCCAGTACGGCGCGCATTGCACCACCGGCAATAATACCGGTACCTTCAGAGGCTGGCTGCATGTAGATACGTGAACCAGAGTGAACTGATTTCACTGGGTATTGCAGGGTTGAACCGTCCAGCTGCACATCAATCATGTTGCGCTTAGCTTGTTCCATTGCCTTTTGAATAGCAGTTGGAACTTCACGGCTCTTACCACGACCAAAGCCAACGCGACCGTTACCATCGCCTACCACAGTCAGTGCTGTGAATGCGAAGATACGACCACCTTTAACCACTTTGGCTACACGGTTAACCTGAACCAGCTTCTCTTGCAGTTCGCTTTCGTTACGTTCGTTATTACGTTCGTTATTTGCCATGATCTTACCCCTTAGAACTCAAGGCCGCTTTCACGAGCCGCGTCAGCCAAGGCTTTAACACGACCATGGTATTTGAAACCAGAACGATCAAATGCAACTTTGGTCACGCCAGCGGCTTTAGCGCGCTCAGCGATCAGCTGTCCAACTTTGGACGCTGCAGATACGTTACCGGTAATGTCGCTACGCAGATCCGCTTCTACAGTGGAAGCAGTCGCCAGAACGGTTGCGCCGTTAGCAGCGATGACCTGAGCGTAGATGTGTCTGGGTGTGCGGTGAACGCACAGACGTACCGCGCCTTTTCCACGGATGTGAGACCGTGTTTTCGCGGCACGGCGCAGACGAGCTTTTTTCTTCTCATTCATGGCCTAGCCCTTACTTTTTCTTGGCTTCTTTACGACGCACGTTTTCATCAGCATAACGAACACCCTTACCTTTATAAGGCTCTGGTGGACGATAGCCACGGATTTCAGCAGCCACCTGGCCAACCTGCTGCTTGTCGATACCTTTGATAACGACTTCAGTCTGGCTAGGAGTTTCGGCTGTGACGCCAGCTGGCAGCGTGTAGTCTACTGGGTGAGAGAAACCCAGAGACAGGTTCAACGTGTTGCCAGAAGCTTTAGCACGGTAACCAACACCTTGCAGGATCAGCTTCTTCTCGAAGCCTTCGCTGACACCGGTAACCATGTTGTTAACCAGAGAGCGGAATGTACCTGCCAATGCATTGGACTGCTTATCAGCTGCTTTAGGAGCAAACTTCAATTCATTCTCTTCCTGGCTGATGGCCACAGATGCATGAATATCCAGAGCGAGTTCGCCCTGCTTGCCCTTGATGGTGATCTTGTCGTCAGCCAGCTTGACTTCAACGCCAGCTGGAATCGCGACAGGAGCTTTTGCTACGCGAGACATCGTTTACTCCTTAGAATACGGTCGCGATGACTTCGCCGCCTACACCCGCAGCACGGGCAGCGCGATCGGTCATAACGCCTTTCGAAGTGGAAACGATGGCAACACCCAGACCTGCCTCAACTTTTGGCAGATCGGCAGCACCACGGTACTGACGCAGGCCAGGACGGCTAACACGCTGAATGCGTTCGATAACCGGCTTGCCCTCGTAGTATTTCAGTTCGATAGTCATCGTAGGCTTAGCCTCGCTATCGACTGCAAAGCCTGAAATGTAACCTTCGGCTTCGAGAACCTCGGCAACAGACTTCTTGATCTTTGAAGACGGCATGCTCACATTCGTGTGGCCCGCTTGCTGGGCGTTACGAATGCGGGTGAACATATCCGCCAACGTATCTTGCATACTCATTTGTATTTTCCTCGGTTGTACAGCGCCCCTCTCCCCGTGTGTCCTGAAAATTTTTCTAAGACGACAATACTCCGCCAACCCATCCTGTAAAACAGTCGGTTTTGGCAGAGTAAAGAGAAACGCACCTGAAATCAGGCGCGCATTCTACACGAGTCGGGAATTGCTTACCAACTAGCTTTTTTCAGACCTGGCACGTTACCTTTCATGCCTTCTTCACGCAGTTTGATACGTGACAGCTTGAACTTACGGTAAACGGCGTGCGGACGGCCTGTCATCTGACAACGACGCTGCAGACGGCTTGGTGACGAATCACGTGGCAGCTTCTGCAGAGCCTGTTGTGCGTTCCAACGATCTTCGTCTGAAGATGCTGGGTTTTTGATGATGGCTTTCAGTTCTTCGCGCTTGGCAGCGAACTTGGCAACCAGTTTTTCACGCTTCAGCTCGCGCTGCTTCATGCTAATTTTGGCCATGATTCACTCCTTAGTTGCGGAACGGGAACTGCAGCGCTTTCAGCAAAGCGCGGCCTTCATCGTTTGTTTTTGCAGTAGTGGTGATGGTGACATCCATACCGCGAACCTTGTCTACTTTGTCGTAGTCAATTTCCGGGAAGATGATCTGTTCCTTCACACCCATGCTGTAGTTACCACGACCGTCGAATGACTTAGGGTTAATACCACGGAAGTCGCGCACACGTGGCAGAGAGATGTCTACCAGGCGATCCATGAATTCCCACATACGATCACGACGCAGGGTTACTTTACAGCCGATCGGCCAGCCTTCACGAACTTTAAAGCCCGCGACAGACTTACGTGCTTTAGTGACGATCACTTTCTGACCAGCAATTGCTTCCATATCAGCAACGGCGTGATCCATCAGCTTCTTGTCACCCAGTGCTTCACCAACACCCATGTTTAGGGTGATTTTTGAAACACGTGGCACTTCCATCGGGTTTTTGTAACCAAACTCTTCAGTCAGCTTG
>Ga0255776_10007652_pt1 | contig 10806 bp, 20 predicted proteins | sample 071ome_19_FD_179974 | JGI IMG/M metagenome (GOLD analysis project Ga0255776, IMG submission 179974) | Coastal salt marsh microbial communities from the Groves Creek Marsh, Skidaway Island, Georgia - 071413AT metaG (version 2) | ecosystem: Environmental > Aquatic > Marine > Intertidal zone >...
CAGAATGGGTTCGAGGAAAGTCCCTTGACGAAGCGGGAGAAATCAGCAATGTCAAAATTGCTAAAGAACTATCACTCCCGCCTGTAAAGATACATTGTAGTGTGCTTGCGGAAGACGCAATCAAAGCCGCAATAGCGGATTATAGGAGTAAAAATGAATCTTGAAAAATTATATGAAGAAATTAAAGCAGACGAAGGAGAAATTCTTGAAGTATATGAAGACCACTTGGGGTACCCTACTATTGGTGTTGGACACTTGGTCACAGAAAAAGATGAAGAGTTTGGAGAACCAGTCGGTACTCCCATTACGGCAGAAAGATCCCGGGAGCTATTTGATACAGACATTGAGTATGCCATTGAGGGATGCGAAATGCTCTACGGACAGTGGCACAACTGGCCCGAAGAAGTCCAACTCATAATGGTAAATATGTGTTTTAACTTGGGACAAACACGCTTAGCAAAGTTTGTTACCATGAAAAATATGCTGTCTCAAGGCAAGTGGAAAGAGGCAGCAGCCGAGGGCCGAGACTCATTATGGTATCGGCAAGTAACTAACCGAGCCGAGCGGCTCATGCAAAGACTAGAAAAAGTAGGAGACTAAATGAAAAAACTACTCGCACTACTGTTAGCGTTGCCTCTCGCGGCTTCAGCAGAAACTGTGATTAATTATGACGATGGATCTACTTATACTCTTGGGGACAATCAAGAGATTTATATTAGCACACCAAGTAGCGCCTTGTTTAAACGTCAAATTATGAAAAACAAAGACACTTTTTTTCGTGTTCAAGAGCCTTGGACAAAACGTGACTATGTACCAGATCCGGACGGAACTGATACTATGGTCGTAGGCTCACACGAATGGTGTAAAGCATACAAGCCTTGGCATGAAGGTCTCACGTTTAATATGATCTCATGGCAGCGTGCCTGTGACACCAACAAAGATGGTAAGTATGGATGCGGCGATGAGAAGTTTAACGCATCTGAAGATGGAGCAGTCTGCAACTAATGAAAACTTACATGGTTACTTTCGGAGATAAAAAATTTATACGATTCGATCACTATGACAAAGCAATACAATTTGCTGAACACATGAGCAAGAAGTATAATTCTGTCAGTGAGATAGTGAACTACGATACAAATGAACTTGTATATGCAGTCGATCCTAAAATAGATCTTGACAAAAAACTTCGGATTTAGTATAATATATAAAAATTTCGGGAGTAACCATGAACTTATTCTATCTTGACGATGACCTCGACAAGTGTGCGGAAGCTCATGTCGACAAACATATTGTAAAAATGCCCTTGGAAGTTGCCCAGATATGTTGCACAACTATCTGGATTGATAAAGTCCTGGGCTTTATTCCTCGCGCTCTTACAAAAGAAGAGACGGCTGTTCTAAATGAAGCAAAAGCTCCAGAGAAGCCTCTCAAGCCGGAAGAGCGTACTGTTACTCCTTACCTACCTATGATGTATAATCACCCATGTACTATATGGGCACGCAGTTCACTCGATAACTACGAGTGGACTCATTGTTATGGAAATGCACTTGGAGAAGAATATCGTTACCGATATGGAAAGCAGCACAAGTCAGTCACAGTCATCAACGAGCTACCGGAGCCTCTCAAAATGGAAAGACTTGGATTTACCACTTTCGGACTGGCAATGCCGGACGTGCTCAAAGACTATGATAACCCTATACAGTCTTATCGTGACTATTATCATCTCGACAAGGCTACTTTTGCCGTTTGGTCTCACAGACCCAAACCCAGTTGGTGGGACGATGATCTTGCAGACTACGAGAAGAGGATTACAGCGAAATGAAAAATTACCCAAAAACTAGAGCTCCGGCGGGTACAAGACCTCCTAAAGAAGAGCTCGAGGAGTTATTCAAGACTGGGCGGAAGTCTAGAGAAGTGGCAGAACTTTATGGAGTTAAGCTCCGCACTGTAGGCGCATGGAAACAGTATTATGGCTTAACAAAGCCTAGAAATAGTACTGCTCCTATATTTTCAAATCAAAGATTAGAGTTTATACCAGACGAAGAATTTAGGCCTCTAGTATTGAGACTTAAACCGGATATTGTAACAGATAAGTATAAAATATCTCAATATGGAAATGTTATAGGGCCTCAAGGAGTAAAGCTTAGATGGGGCAATCGACACGGATATCCTTACATAGGATTATCTCTTCCAATTGATATTTTTCCTGATTTTATAGGAGTCGCTAATACTAATAAAGACTCTACGGGTTTAAAGTGCGCTACACAACGTAAAACCACAGCAGTACACAGAGCTGTAGCAAATACATTTTTACCTAGGCCGGTGCCCGAACCTTTTCAAGAAATTTGGCACACCCTTACGGAAGCACAACAGCGTTGGGCTCAGCTAGGATATATTGTAGATCATATAGACGGGGATAGGTCAAATCCTCATGTAAGTAACTTACAGTACTTAACAATGTGGGAAAATAGCAAACACGTAAAAAATAGGATTACAGCGAAATGAAAGTTGAAATTGATATTAATTCTGATACCGCAGATTTTTTAATTGTAGAAAACCTAAAGCAAACAATTGCGGATATGAAGCATAATTTAAAAGCTCGCGGAGAAGAAACCGAGACCTGCGGGGGCTTTTTCTCTACTGATAAAGAGGAAGATTTGATTGAAATGGCCAAGCATATAGAGGCGTTTAAACTTACACTAAGTTATTTTGGAGTAACTGATGAGTAACTCAATTTTTGATTTAGAACAAGAGATGCTACAATTTGCGAATGTTACTGACGACATTGAAAGAGTAACTAAGTATTTTGTAGAAAGCCCTGAGTGGGAAGGCATGGACGGCAGATTAGCTGATGCTCTTATGAACAAGTATTTTGCTATAAAAGAGCTGTACGAAGTTAAATTTGACAATATGTGGGACACATTCGAAACAGTGTGTAAGGAGTATCATATTGCTCATAAGTTGGCAGGACTTGAGCGAGAAGAAGAACTAAAGAGATTATTTGACGAGGAATAAAAATGCACGACGCACTTATGGAGCATTGGAATAGTAGAGATACCTGCCCCAACTGTGGAGAAACATTAGAAGGAGATGGGTATAGTAATGGGGATCCTATACGATGCCCTAATGCTTTAGAAGAGGACTGGTGGTACAGCGAACCAGATAGCGGGCCGTGGTATTGTCACTACGACCCTGATGAGTAGTTATGACAGATAATGTAAATAAACCTCCGCACTACACCGCGCATCCAAGCGGTGTAGAGTGCATACAAATAACAGAGCATATGAACTTCTGCCTGGGAAATGCTATGAAGTATATATGGAGAGCAGGACTTAAACAGAATGAAGTTGAAGATTTAAAAAAAGCAGTATGGTATCTAAACAGAGAAATTGAGAGACTAGAGAATGGTAAAGAAGAGGGACTACGAGAATCTGTCAGCGGAAAACATTCAGAAAGTAAAAAGTCTACTGAACCCTACAGACGGGTCGAAGCCAATAACAAAAAAAGACGCTTGTTCGATATTGAACATTTCGTACAATACGGCGAGACTATCTAAGATAATAGAGGATTTTGACGAGAGAACCGCTTATGTACAACTACGAAAATCTCAAAATCGAGGTAAAGGAGCAACTCCACAAGAAATCGCAGAAGTCATTCGAGATTACTTATCGGGGGATTCAATTGCAACAATCGCAAAATCTTTATACCGATCTTCCGGTTTCGTCAAATCCATTGTGGAAAGAGTCGGTATCCCTAGTCGAGGCGTATCTAAAGAAGAACGGTCTACTATAGGATATTTACCAGAAGAGTGTGTAGCCGAAGAGTTTTCGCCAGGTGAAATTGTTTGGTCGGCGCGTCATCATGCCCCTGCAGAAATTGAGTACGAAATATCCGTAGACTATCAAGCAGAGCGTCCAGGATTTAAAGATACAAATTATGAAAAAAAGTATGGAGCTAAGTGCTATTCCATTTGGATTCGAGAAGATATAGACCAAGATAAAGAATTCTGGGTATCAGGTATCGAAACAGGCGGGTTCAAAGCAATTGCTCTTGCATACGATCTGGGCAGTTTACGACATTTAGAAAAGTATGGAGTTGACTTCTCACGTTTATAAAAATAGTTCTTGACTTTTTGCTTTGTTTTGAAGTATAATATATTTTCAAAATTGAGGAAAGCTATGTCTGACCGATTTTATATGCAACAACTTAAACGTCTGGGTGTTTGCCCAGGCTCCACTAACAAAAAGAGGAAACGTAGAATGGCATGGGACGACGATAAGAAAGCTCAAGCAGTAGCAATGTATGAAGAGCAAGATCCTACCCCCGAAACGAGCATGGAGATTGTTAAGTCAATCGCAGAAGAACTAGAAGAGTCACCTAACGGTGTTCGCATGATTCTTACCAAAGCAGGTGTATATGTAAAAAAGAGCCCCGCTACTGGTGGGACTAAGCCCTCCGGTAGCACTGGAGGCGGTCGTGTATCAAAGCAGGCAGCTCAAGATGCTTTGGTCGCAGCTCTTACTGATGCTGGTCAAGAAGTTGACGAAGATGTTATTTCAAAGCTGACGGGCAAAGCAGCTCAATACTTTGCTGGAGTTATCGGTAACGTAGCCGCTAACTAAAAAAGTTTTTACTATAACCACTTCCTTTCGGGGGAGTGGTTTTCTGCTATCTAAAGAAAGAACCTTAGAGTTCGGCAAAGTAAAAAATTTTACTGACCTGCTACCTAAGGAGTATTTGTGAAAAAAGAAGAACTAGCAGACATTGTAAATGAGTATGGTGATGCAATTATTACTTATAGGAGTGAAAACTCAAATAAACTAAAGTATAATGTATGTACCCTGGATTTTTCCACACCATATATACGAGAGAAGAAAAATAGAGCAAAAGAGTCTAACGAAACATTATTGTTATTTTGTTGGGACACAGATTCCTATCGCTTATTAAAACCTGCGAATGTAACTAGTGTAGTACCGTTGTCTTCAGTTTTACAGAACGAGGGCTAGTTATGGAACTACATGAAGCTCCAGAAATGTATGAAAAAGTCATACATTACGATGAAGAAAAAGAAGTTCAAGTCAGGCTAATAGTAAGTAGTTTTAGGGGTATAGAATATTTGCATCTTCGTAAGTACTATTTGGACTTTAACGAAGAATGGAAACCTACCCCTGAAGGAGTAGCAATGCCTCTAGATTTTCACAATTCAAGAGAGCTATTCGTAGGGCTCACAGAGATACTTTCTCTGGCTGAAAGTAAGGAAATTATTGAGGAGCAGTTCCAGGACTTAATAAATAACCTTTACTTAAAATAGTTCTTGACTTTTTCCTAAACTTTTAGTATAATATCTTTTCAAATTTGGGAGATACTATGCGTGATTGTCTTGAAAAGGCAAGTCTAGCTTACTACTCTGGCGCTCCTATTATTTCGGACGCTGAGTTTGATAGTCTTGTTGCAAAGTATTCTTACGATCAGGTTGGGCACGTTGTTACAGACGGGGTGCCTCACTTGTATCGTATGTACTCACTTCAGAAATATTTCGATATAACTGAAGCTGGAAATATATCTGGCTATATTAAAACTCCCAAGTTAGACGGAGCCGCTGTATCTTTACTTTATGTAAATAAACAGTTTGCTCTTGGATTAACTAGAGGGGACGGTAATCTTGGCCGAGATATTACCGACAAACTTGCTTTACTTGTACCCCCAACTATCTCTCTACGGGGAGAGGTTCAGATTACAGGTTAGATAGTTTGCCCTTCAAATGTTACTAATGCTAGAAATGTAGCTTCGGGGTCATTAAACCTCAAAGACATCAAAGAGTTCGAGGCTCGCGCTGAGAATCTTGTTTTTGTCGCATATGACATCCATAAGTCTGGTCTTGACTACGATCAGTACTCTACTATATTAAAAGCATTAGCCGATCAAGGATTTAATGCTGTTAATACCTTCGATGCCAGTAACTATCCTACGGATGGTTGGGTATATCGTATTAACAATCAAAAATCTTTTAATAAGATGGGACATACAGCTCACCATCCTCGCGGTGCTTTCGCTCTCAAAGAGCAGAAAGAGGGTGTACATACAGAATTGCTCGATGTTGTGTGGCAAGTTGGTAAATCGGGTGTAGTCAGCCCGGTCGCCATTCTTAGTCCAGTCGAAGTGGAAGGAGCCATTGTGAGCAGGGCTACTTTACACAACATCGAGTACATTCGCAGCTTGGAACTAGAAATAGGCTGTACTGTAGAGGTTATTCGAAGTGGGGAAATTATACCTCGAATTTTACGACGTGTAGACCAAAAGAAAAATAATTCTTGACTTTTACCTCAACTTTTCGTATAATATATTTTACTTTTTCGGAGAAACTAAATGCTGCGTGAGATTGTGCCTCCATCAGATTGCCCATCCTGTGGGTCTAATCTTCAGTGGATAAATCAACTTCTCTACTGCAAGAGTACCGTTTGCGGTGCCCAAAAGCAAAAGAAAATCGAGCATTTTGCTAAAACTCTGAAAATTAAGGGCTTAGGCCCTGCTGCTATCGAAAAACTTGATATTCAAGATTTCGACCAGTTATATGAGCTTGATGTAGATTATATTACGTCTGCACTTAACTCAGAAAAAATTGCAATCAAATTAAAGAAGGAGATAGATAACTCTAAGTCTGCTCCTCTTAATTTAGTATTGCCCGCTTTTGGTATTCCATTAATCGGAAACACGGCAACGAAGAAGCTGTCTGAGACTGTTGAAAATATTACTGAAATTAACGCAGACACTTGTAAGCGTGCCGGATTAGGCCCAAAAGCTACCGAGAATCTTATGTCTTGGCTCTCAAAAGATTTTTATGCTTTTTATGACGGATGTTTGCCGTTTGACTTTAAGTTCGTTACCGAACAGAAAGTAGAGAGAAAAGGAGTAGTTTGTATTAGTGGACGATTGAAGAGTTTCAAAACAAAAGCTGATGCGACTGAAACTTTGTCAAGCCTGGGCTATGAAGTAAAGTCTAGTTTGACTAAAGACGTAACGATTCTTGTAAATGAAAGTGGTATAGAATCCGCAAAAACTAAACAGGCCAGAGATTCTGGCGTAAATATTGTAACTAATTTAAGTGAATTTCTAGGAGAACACTAATATGGCACTTCCTAAGTGGACTGATGAGCGTACCGCTCAACTGACAGCTTTCGTAGGTAACGAGAGCCCTGTCTCCCAAGACACTGTTGCTGAAGCAGCAGATGAGCTTGGCACTTCTACCCGTTCTGTTTCTAGCAAGCTCCGTAAAATGGGCTTTGAAGTAGAACTGGCTTCTTCTCGATCAAATCGTGCTTTTAGCGCAGATCAAGAAGCAACTCTTGCTGCTTTTGTCTCTGACAACAGCGGTGAGTACACCTATGCTCAAATTGCTGAGCATTTTGAAGGCGGAGCTTTCTCCGCTAAGTCTATCCAAGGCAAGATTTTGTCTATGGAATTGACCGATCATGTCAAGCCTGCTCCCAAGGTTGAGACTGTTCGTACCTACTCTCCCGAAGAGGAGTCTAAGTTTATCTCTATGGTAAATGATGGTGCGTTCGTTGAAGCTATTGCAGAAGCTCTTGATCGCTCTGTAAACTCTGTACGTGGTAAGGCTCTCAGCCTGCTTCGTTCAGGTGAAATCGACGCTATTCCTCGTCAAGAGCACACCAAGGGTGGAGCCAAAGAAGATCCTTTGGCAGACCTCGGTGATGTGTCTGGAATGACCGTTGAAGAGATCGCGGAAGCAATCGGCAAGACTGCTCGCGGTGTCAAGACTATGCTGACTCGTCGTGGCCTTTCAGCCGCTGACTATGACGGCGCTTCAAAGAAAGAAAAGGCTGCTGGTTAAGTAGACTTTCTTTTGAGCAACCGTAGCGGGTGCGTTGCGGTTGCTTTTTTGTGTACTCGGGGAACTTAATTGAATATTGCTTCTGCATTAATCAAACAGATTATTGTGCTTCAGGATTCTGATACCTGGAGCTATCTGCGTAAGCATTATTTGCCTAACGAGTACCATACCATCTTTAGTATTATTGATGGACACTCCCAGAAGTATCATACTGTTCCTACATTTGAGGATCTAAAGTTTGAGATTCGGGATAGTGCTACGCAAGAAAAACTTCTTGCTATTGAAGCACTTGAAGTTGAAGCAGAACCTTCTATGCTGCTTCAATATCTCAAGAATGAGTACACTCAAAAAGAGATACTGTATTCTCTTGAGAAATATATTGACCATTCCATATCTTTTGAAGATGCGGAAGAGTCAGTATCTCATCTGCACCAGATTGTTCTAGATATAGAAGAAAAAGTAGAGCTAGAGCAGCCCCAGGAAAGTATGCAACGTATTTCCCTGTTTCCTGCAGAAGAGGAATTGGAAAAGTACCTGCCCCTCGGTATGAACTCCGCATTCGACGAAGAATTCAAGTTTTCTCCCCGAGACTTAATTCTTGTCGGGGGTCGCCGCGGGGCAGGGAAATCCATTACTTGCTGTAACATTGCAAATACAGTGTATGAAAGTGGAAAGTCTGCTATCTATTTCACAATCGAGATGGATAGTCGAGAAATTCTACAAAGATGCTGTTCCATTGCGACTGGAGTTCCACACGAGCGTATTCGGAAACGTAATCTTAGTGTTACGGAGTGGGAGCTTGTTGCAGCTTGGTGGGCTAACCGTTTTGTGAACCCAGAAGAAAAATTGAATTTGTACAAAGAACATCGAGACTTTGATCGCCTACACTACGATCTAAAGACTAACTGTGAGCTTCTCCCGACTCAGCAGTTGGATGTTGTCTACGATGCTTCTCTCACTCTTTCAAAGATTCGAGCCGAGCTGGATAAGAAAGTCAAAAGTGCGATGGATGTTGGTGTAATTATTGTTGATTATATCAATCAAGTCAAGCGTTCTAATCTTCCGTCACGCGCAGGTCAGTATGACTGGACTGAGCAGATAGAAGTAAGTAAAGCACTGAAATCAATGGCCCAGGAGTATGAAGTGCCGGTTTATAGTCCTTATCAGATAGATGCTACTGGAGAAGCTCGCTTCGCCAAGGGTATTCTCGATGCGGCAGACGCAGCTTTCACGATTGATACGTGGAGAACTGAAGATGCTATTATGACATTTAATTGTACTAAAATGAGAAGTGGTAAAATGGGAACATTTACTTCTACAATGAATTGGGAAACTCTAAAAATAGGGCCAGAATCAGCACTCACGCCAGATGAAAAAGAAGAAAATGAGCATAAGACTGGCGAAGAAATAAACGACATCTAAAAATAATTCTTGACACTCCTGCTATTTTTTGGTATAATATATCTTCAAATGGCAGGAGTTTTTTATGGGGATTTACTATGGATCAATGGGCCACACTTTCTCAGGAAGAAAAAAGAAAACGTATAATCGACGAAAACATATATCTGCAAAGGCTGGGGATACTACTGGAAATCCCCATAGGCGACGAGAAACCCCCGAGTACCCTTCAGCCCCCGACACAGCTGGAGTTGCCGCTCGAGTGGAATCGCCACGTTACACAGGAACCCTTGTTAAAGGTATCGGAACCATGCATAAGTCCAATGCCGTACCTATTATAGACGAACAACAGATGAAAGAACTAGCGAGTATGAGAAGATGAGTTTAGCACCAAGAGTAGAGGTTAAAGTTGGCCCCTATTTTGATATTCTCGAAGCAGCAATGGCGGAAGGAAATATAGAGCTGGCAGAAACAATGCTGGCTCGTATTTCTTCATATTTTCATCTACTGGATGACGAACATAAAGACTACTACCATGGTTGTCAGTATGCTATCGAAGAAGATTTAGTACATACCTTTGCAGAAGGATACGACGAAGGTGAATATGATGAGCCTACTGAATATGACGAATGGCAATCTTTTGACTCGGACTGTTAGTGAACGTACAAGAATTACTTGAAAGTAGAAAAGTTCCTTTTACCCCCAAAGGAAAGGATTTTGTCGTATCTTGTCTCAGCCCTGAGCATGATGACAGTAATCCAAGTATGCGGGTAGATCAAATTACAGGAATTTTTCATTGCTTCTCTTGTGGCTTCAAGGGAAGTCTTTTTGTGCATTTTGGGGAAAAGGCAAGTTTTTTACACTTACGCAGAGAACTTATTAAGAAGAAAATTCGTGAAAAGAGAGCTGAAAGTGTAGGCTTGTCTTTTCCCCCAAGTGCATTACCTTACGTTGGAAACTGGAGAAATATTAAACCAGAAACCTACCGTAAGTTTGAAGCTTTTCAAGATCATGAACACTTTATTGGTCGAGTAGTATTTCCAATTCGTGACATATCTGGAAAGATTGTAGCATTTAATGCTCGACACATGACTGGAGGTACACCAAAGTATCTTATTAGCCCTCCTGGGGCACGAATGCCTCTGTATCCTTCGAAAGTCACCCCAATACAAGGCAGCGTTATTCTTGTAGAAGGAATCTACGATATGATAAATCTGCACGACAAAGGATTGACAAATGCAGTGTGTTGTTTTGGTACTCGCAACATTAACGAAGATAAGCTATCAATTCTTCGGCTTCAAGGAGTAGAACAAGCAGTAGTATTTTTTGATGGAGATGAAGCAGGACAAAAAGCAGCAGAAAATGTAAAACAAATGTGCGAAAATGTCGACTTATTAGTAAGAAACATTAACGTACCAGATAAAGACCCAGGTGGATTATCAGAAAATCAAGTACAGAAATTGAAACAAAAACTTTACTCATAGGAGTAGTATATGACGAGCCCAAAGGTCGCTCTAATAGAGACCAAACCAAGTAGAACAGATTTTAAATATGAA
>Ga0255776_10007657_pt1 | contig 10804 bp, 7 predicted proteins | sample 071ome_19_FD_179974 | JGI IMG/M metagenome (GOLD analysis project Ga0255776, IMG submission 179974) | Coastal salt marsh microbial communities from the Groves Creek Marsh, Skidaway Island, Georgia - 071413AT metaG (version 2) | ecosystem: Environmental > Aquatic > Marine > Intertidal zone > Salt...
CTCCCCGCGCTTTTGCCAGCGCCATGGCGATGTTTGCCGCTGCATTTAACAATTCGATGTTACTGCCGCTGGTGCCGCACACGATTAGAGGTCGTCTTGCACTCCTGAGGTCATCTGCTATCGCGCTGACCAGAGCCGTTCTTGCCGCATCCCTCTCCTGTTCAATTACGGGCGCGGAAGGGTCGAGGGCATGGGCTATGTTACACGCTATCTGCGTCAGGCCTGGCACATCGTCAATTACAGTCTCGCGGGCAATATCGTCGAGCCGCGAAGCGTAACCGCAAAGCTGGTAAAGAGGGCTGAGTTCGTGTTGCGCCAGTTCGCGGACTGCGCTGTCCTGCCACTGCGGAATACCGGTGGCAGCAGCCAGATCGGCAGCCTTGTTACGCACAGACTGCCGCAGGGCCAGCGCTACCCTGGGAGCGACGTTGGTAACGTCCTCTCCAATAATCAATACAGCGTCGGCTTGCTCGATTTCCCGGATGGAGGGGCTATGGAATTGTGTGTTTCCCAGCAGCTCAATGGCGCGCTGGATCAGGCTGTGTTCCCCGTCACTGAGCCCAGAGTAAAAATTTTCTGCTCCTACCTTTTGCAGCAGCGCATAGTTCGCCTCGATACTGGCCCGGGGCGATCCAATGCCGATCACGCTTCCCGCAGCATCTTCCAGCAGCTCCGAAAAGCGCGCGGCGCCACTTTCGAGAGACAAGGACTCACGCCCTTCGCCCTGCCCCGACAGCGCTCCATCCAGACGCTCTTCACTATTGACGAATCCGTAACCGAAGCGACCACGATCGCAAAGAAAATATCCGTTCACGTCTCCGTGATACCTGTTCACGACACGTCGCAGTTCACCGTATCGCTCACCGGGCGTGGTGTTGCACCCAACCGAGCAGCCTACACAGACAGACGGTGCAGTTTGCAGATCCCACTTTCTCGAATAATGTGCGCTGAAAGTAGCGTCGGTAAAAACTCCCGTCGGGCACACTTCGACCAGATTCCCGCTAAATTCACTTTCCAGACAGCCATCTGCCTGGCGACCGAAGTAGGTGTAATGATGACTCGCCTGGGCAGACAAATCGGTTCCACCGGCGTAATCGTTGTAGTAGCGCACGCAGCGATAGCAAGTGATGCAACGATTCATCTCATGGCCAACGAAAGGCCCGAGATCCTGATTTCTATGAGTGACCTTATTACGGTCATACCTGCGATAATTATGGCCAGACATGAGCGTCATGTCCTGCAGATGACACTCTCCGCCTTCCTCACATACCGGACAGTCATGGGGATGACTGATCATCAGGCTTTCAATTACGTGCGCGCGGAAATCTCGTGCCTCATCGTCATCAATAGAAATGATGGAGCCGTCACTGGCAGGTGTCATGCACGCCATCACCAGCGTACCAGTTTCGTCGTCTTCATTTCGGAACTGCTTTACGGCGCACTGACGACAAGCTCCTACAGACCCCATGCACGGGTGCCAGCAGAAATACGGCAAATCGAGACCCTTGGACAGACATTCCTGCAACAGGTTGTTGTCGCCATTCACCTCGTATGACACACCGTCAATGACAATCTTTGCCACCCAATAGACTCCTAATTTCAATGCCCGTGATAGGGGCAGCACTTCTTGTGTATGTGATCTTCAAAATCCTGGCGGAAGTGCCGCAATCCACTTCCAAGCGGTGCCATGGCACCGGGCGCTAATGCGCAAAATGTGCGGCCTGGCCCTAAATAGGTCAGGTGTTCTTCGAGAATAGTGAGATCCTGTTCTCGCCCAACTCCTTTCTCGAGATCTTCAAAAATCTGCTCGATCCAGGGCAGCCCATCCCTGCACGGCGTGCACCAGCCACAGGATTCGTGACTGAAGAAGCGCATCAGATTGCCTATCATCCCCACCGGGCAGGTTCTGTCGTCCAAAAGAATCATCGTGCCGGTGGCAAGTCGACTACCAGCCTTACCGATGACATCATAATCGAGAGCCAGATCCAGATGCTCCGGAAGCATAAAGTCGGTAGATCCTCCACCGGGGAGAAATGCACGCAACTGGTAGCCTTCCTGCATACCGCCAGCATGTTCTTCAATAACCTCGCGAATCGTTGTACCGAAAGGCAACTCCCAGCAGCCCGGGTTCTTTACGCGGCCGCTCACGCCGAACAATTTGGTCCCAAAGTCTATACCTTTGCCAAGCGATTGATACCAGTCGACCCCATTGGCGATGATGCCCGGCAAGTTACACAGTGTCTCGACATTATTAACAATAGTTGGCTTGCCCCACAGACCGCTAACCTGGGGAAACGGAGGCTTTGCCCGAGGATTCGCGCGCTTGCCTTCCAGTGCGTTGAGCAGTGCAGTCTCTTCGCCGCAAATATAACGACCGGCGGAGGTGTGCAGGATTATCTCCAGGTCAAAACCTGTTCCCTGAATATTCTTACCCAGCCATCCTCCCTGATGCGCCTCGCCAATGGCCTTTTTAAGGGCAGCCTCAGAGCGAATGTATTCGCCTCTCAGGAAAATGTAAGCTTTCGATGCCTGTATGGTATAGGCTGCAGCAATCATTCCCTCGATCAGCAGATGAGGATCCCCCTCCATCAATAGTCGATCCTTGAACGTCCCTGGCTCCATTTCATCAGCATTGACCACCAGATATTTCTGCTGAGGCGCGTTGTCTCCCGAAGGGACAAAACTCCATTTGAGCCCAGTTGGGAATCCCGCGCCTCCCCGGCCCTTGAGCCCGGAATCCTTCACCAGTTGCAATACATCTGCAGGGCTCATGCCCGCGGCGATTTTACTGATACTCTGGTAACCGCCAGCCGCCACGTACTGATCAAGTGCCAGCGGCGGTCTGCTCATATCGATATTTTTGGTTAAAGGCTTATCCATCCGAAATCAACCAGTCATTCCTTGTTTTCTGCCAGCTGTCCGCGGTACTGCGCGATAATCGTATCGATTTTTTCAGTGGTGAGATTTCGATGCATGTCAGGACCCACCATCATAACAGGAGCGCGATCGCAATCGCCAAGACACGGTACCGGAATGAAAGTGAACTCGTTATCGGCACTGGTTTCCCCGTAGTCGATATCCAGTTTTTCCTTAATATGCTGCCGAATGTTCTCGCAACCCATGATCCAGCAACTTACGCTGTCACAAAACAGGATCACGTTATTGCCCACCGGTCTCCTGAAAACCAGATTAAAAAAAGTCGCGACGCCTTCGAGATCAGCAACCGGCACTTCAAGGTATGCGGCGATGGCCAGCATACTTTCGTCGGAGACCCAGCCCTGATGTTTTTGCACGATCTTGAGCGCTTCCAGACCGACAGCTCGCTTGTCAGGATAGAGCGTCATTTCATGCTCTATCTCGCTGATTTCCTCCGCGGTTAGCTTACGCGCTTTTGGACGACCGTCTCCGGTCGATGCGATGACATCGGCACTCATTGCTATCTCTGCCTGCTCTTCACTATTCCGCAGTCTTTTCTGCGCTCGTTTTTCACTTTTCAGCCTACCTGTCTACGTCTGCCATAACGAAATCAATGCTGGCTATGATGGCGATCAAGTCTGGCACCATAAAACCTCGACTTATTTCCGGGATCATTTGCAGATGCGCAAACGACGGGGTTCTGATTCGAGTTCTGTAAGATGTAGTATTACCGTCGCTCACCAGGTAGTAACCATTAATGCCCTTGGTCGCCTCGATAGCCACGCTGACTTCACTGGGAGGTATCACAGGCCCCCAGCTAACATTCAGGAAGTGATTGATCAGCGTTTCGATATCCTGCAGGGTGCGCTCTTTTCTCGGCGGTGTAGTCAGAGGATGATCTGACTTGTAATGACCCTCCGGCATGTTATCGAGGCATTGCTTGATAATCCGCAGGCTTTGACGCATCTCTTCAACTCTAACTGCGCATCGGTCATAACAGTCACCATTGATCGCGATCGGCACGTCGAACTCAAAGTTCTCGTACCCACTGTAGGGCCGTTGTTTGCGGTAGTCCCACTCCAATCCAGTCGCCCTAAGGCCGGGACCGGTAATTGCCCAGTCGAACGCCTGTTGAGTATTGTAAACGCCGACTCCTTGACTGCGACGCTTGAGGATACCGTTATCCATGACCATCTTGTCGTAGTCGTCAAGACGGGCGGGCATGAATTCCAGTAATTCCTTGACTCGCGTCTCCCAGCCATTGGGAAGATCTTGAGCGACTCCACCAATACGGAACCAGCCAGGGTGCATTCTTGCACCGCATATGGATTCGATTATGTTGAAAATTCGTTCCCGCTCAACGAACATGTAAAAGATCGGCGATAACTGTCCTACGTCCTGAGCAAAAGTTCCATAGAACAGCAGATGGCTGCAGATTCGGAACATTTCAGCCAGCATCACACGAATAACTTTGACCCGCTCGGGCACTTCTATTCCCGCCATTTTCTCGACTGCGAGAACATAGGGCAGGTTGTTCATTACGCCACCGAGGTAATCGATACGATCAGTGTAGGGAATAAAGGTATGCCAGGACTGGCGCTCGCCCATTTTCTCCGCACCGCGATGGTGATAACCGATATCGGGAACCGCATCGACCAGAATCTCACCATCCAGCTGGAGCGCAATTCGAAAAGCACCGTGCACGCTGGGATGATTCGGACCGAGATTGAGAAACATAAATTCCGATGTGTCGGACTGGCGCTCCATACCCCATTCTTCGGGTACGAATTTGAGCGCCTGCTGTTCAATATTGCCCTTTTCTTCATCGAGCGAGAACGGCTCCATCTCTGTGGCCCGGGCCGGATGCTCCTTGCGCAATGGATGTCCCTCCCAGGTCGGTGGGAGAACCAGTCGAAAAAGATTAGGATGACCATCGAATTTGATGGCGAACATGTCCCAGACCTCGCGCTCATACCAGTTCGCGCTGGGCCAGATATCGGCAACACTGGGAGTGGACAGATCGGCGGACTGCAATGGCACCTTGACTCGCAGGTCAACGTTGCCCCGAAAAGACATCAGGTGATAGACGACCGTGAAATCACACTCGGGCTGTCCTTCACGATAAACCCGCATACGCTCGTCGATAGCAGTCAGGTCGTACATCATCTCGAAGCACGGATCCGCCTCAGCTTTTAGAAAACGGACAAAATCCTTGACCCGACTTCGGTCGAACCAGTAGGTGGGGATTCCATCGCAGGTCTTCTGTCTGGCAAGGATGTCCGGCCCGAAGCGCCTGTCGATGTCTTCCAGCAGCGCTACGGGAAAGGACAATCCCGACGCAGGCTTTGAGGCAGTGTTCTGGGCCAAATCCATACTTCTAAACTACTTTAATAATTTGATTTATCTATTTATTTTATTTGTATTTTTAGACTTCATCAGGCGATCGAAGCTCGGTGGCAGCTATCCGCTCGTCATGGCGTCGGACACGCTGAATTTGCTTCTCTTCTTTACGATAAATGCCCTGATCGTTGATCACCCAACTCAGCGGTCGACGTTCCGCGCCAATCGATTCCTGCAACAGAACCAGACCCTGAAGTAGCGCTTCCGGGCGCGGCGGACAACCGGACACGTAAACGTCTACAGGAAGGAACTTGTCCACGCCCTGGACTACTGAATAAATGTCGTACATTCCCCCTGAGTTGGCACACGAACCCATGGAAATCACCCAGCGCGGCTCCAGCAACTGTTCATAGAGCAGCTGCACTACCGGTGCCATTTTTCGAAAGACAGTACCGGCAATTACAATCATGTCCGCCTGACGTGGAGTTCCCCTGATGACTTCAGAGCCGAATCTGGCGATGTCGTGCCGACTGGTGAATGCTGTAGCCATTTCCACGTAGCAGCAGGAAAGCCCGAAGTTAAATGGCCAGATAGAATTTTTTCGCCCCCAGGCCACCATGTCTTCCAGCTTGGCCATCATCACATTGCGACGAATGAATTCGTCAAAGCTGTTAGCTCCGCGACGCGGCGACGGAGCGTCCTCGGGTCTTTGCAGCTGATAGCTCATAATTTGAATTCCTTTTTATTAACCACTCCACCTGGCCCTCGGATCATTCCAAGCTCGCGTTTTTGAGTCTGGGTACGCCAATCAAGCGCACCGATGCGCCAGAGGTAAACGAGGGCCGCTGTGAGGATCACAATGAAAACTGTAATTTCAACAAAACCCGGCCAACCAGCTTCCCTCACCACTACCGCCCAGGCAAAAAGAAAAACGACCTCGAGATCGAAAATAATGAATAGGATCGCGGTAAGATAAAAATGAACAGAGATTTTAAACTGGGCACTACCCACCGAAATGATGCCGGATTCGAAGGGGAGATTTTTACCTGGCTGACTGACCCGCTGCCCCAATAAATAGGACAACCCCAGCATGGTAAAAACCAGAAGCAGTACGCAAGCCGTGTAAAACAAGAACGGACGCGATGCTTCCAGAACACCGGCTGCTGTATCCAAACCCAATTTTCCTCTGGTGAATTGCTGGTCAGACCTGGCCGAACAGAATCCTTGTGGATGCCCCTGCCCGAGCGTGCCGCAAAATTACCACTCTGCATAAGTGAAGGCAAGTGATTTGCCAGACTGAATCCCTAGAATCAAACTGCGGAGCCTGCTTCCCGGGTCGAAGACTTGCGAATTGTATTTGGAGAGGGTTTCTGTTGCCCGCCGACGATCAGATTACATCCTGATCTTCAGTGCGACTGCCCCTTCATTAACTACCATCAACGTTCCAGCGAGCAGTGATTGCCATTGTCGCCGAGATTGTCAGAGTCCGGACGAGTCGAGATAGTACGCGAACTGAGCAGTGAAGCGACCTTCGAATGCATCAGCGGTGCGGACTATGAAGTAAACAGCCAATCCCGCATTACTAACAAGCGCCATACCGGCGTCGAAACCCATCACCATAAGGGCTGTTGCCAGAGCATCAGCGCGAGCTGTTGAGTTATTTATGACATAAACCGCAGCCAGATTATGGCTGACGGGTTTGCCCGTGAGCGGGCTGATTTCGTGAGAGTATCGAACCCCATCCAGTTCAAAGAAATTTCGATAATCTCCCGACCCCGCAATGGCCAGTTCTTCGCCGCGCGAATCAAGCACTGCAAAAATCTGTACAGCATCTTCGACGGGGCTTTCGACTGCCGGAATCCAGGCTTGTCCGCCAGGCTTCAGGCCTTTTAGTCTGAGTTCACCGCCAACCTCTAAAAAATAACAATCCACGCCAATGCTATCGAAATAAGCCGCCACCTGATCAACTGCGAAGCCCTTTGCAATCCCACTGAGGTCAATGTATATCTCTTCGTCCCGGCGTAAAGTCGACTGCTCTGGATCGATACTCAGATGCTGGTAACCCACTTTTTGCTGAGCTTGACTGATCTGATCCTCGCTAGGCACCTGATTCAGATTCGCCGAAGGACCGAAACCCCAAAGATTGACCAGCGGCCCTACGGTTACATCAAAGGCCCCGCCAGTGAATTCGCTGACTTCTCTCGCCAGCATCGTGACTTCCAGCAATTCCCGCGAAACCCGAACTGGCTGACCAACAGGTGAGCGATTGAAACGCGACAACTCTGATTGCTCTGCGTAAGTGGAAAATACCTGTCGATCAAGTCGCTCCAGTAACGCAGAAACTTCACTCTGAACTTTGGCGCGGCTGAAATTTTCTGGCAATCCAACATACTGTAGCTGGTATGTTGTGCCCATGGTATAGCCTGACAGTTGCTGAATCTCATCAGCTTCGTCGGCCGCGAAGAGACGAAGTAGGAGCAGAGCGCCAGAAACGACAAGGGGGATACCGAACCGGTGTAGGATTCCGATCATAAAAACTTGTCCCGATGTATGGTTTCTGTCTATCAACCATCACCTACCGAAGCTCGCCGAGAGAAGACCAGAATACTGACCGAAATCTGCCTCTGCAGAGCAGTAGTTTTTAGCGACCGTAAACCTGGTATTGAACCCCGGCCATTTTGTACACGCAGCGGGCAACCTGACAGCAATATCCAAATTCGTTGTCGTACCACAAATACAGTACGCAGCTTTTGCCATCCACTATCGTGGCATTGGAGTCAACGATCGAAGCTTCTCGGGTGCCGACAAAATCACTGGATACTGCATCCGGGTCGTTGGTATAGCTTATCTGCATCTGCAAATCCGAATGCAGTGCTATCTGACGCAGAAAATCATTAAGCTCTTCTCTGGTAGTCTCGTTTTCGAGCGTCAGCATGAGGATAGCCATGGAAACATTCGGTACTGGCACCCTGACCGCGTTACCTGTCAATTTGCCGGCAAGTTCCGGCACGACCTTTACAACGGCCTTTGCGGCCCCGGTTTCGGTTAATACCATGTTTAGGGCGGCACTACGACCACGTCTCGCGCCCTTGTGATAGTTGTCGATAAGGTTCTGGTCGTTGGTGTAGGCATGGACGGTCTCTACGTGCCCATGAGCGATACCATACCTGTCGTGGATAACTTTCAGCACTGGCGCAATAGCATTGGTGGTGCAGGATGCAGCGGTTACAATTCGATCATCGGGACTGATTTCATCATCGTTGATGCCAAAAACGATATTTTTGAGTTCGCCTTTGCCGGGGGCTGTCAGCATCACCTTGGATACACCCCTAGACTGCAGATGCAATGATAAACCTTCCGCATCCCGCCACTTTCCGGTGTTATCGATAACTAGCGCATCATTGATACCGTATTCAGTGTAATCAATTTCCTGAGGGCTATTGGCGTAGATCACTTTGATGGGATTTCCATTAGCAATGAGTTGCTTGTTTTTGTGATCGACCCGCAGCGTACCCTGAAATGCGCCGTGAACAGAGTCATTGGTGAATAATCCGGCACGTTTGTCGAGATCCCCTTCCTGTCCTGGTCGCACAACTATGGCTCGGAGTCTCATGACCTCGCCGGTGCCTGTTCGCTCTATCAGCAAACGGGCCATCAACCTTCCAATCCGTCCAAAACCATAGAGGACCACGTCTTGACTCTTTGCAATGGGCAAATTTCTGCTGCCTGCAAGATACCCCAGTTCCTGCGTAACGAAGCTGTCAACATCCGGGGCGGCCGTTCCCATGGATTCCAGCTGTTCCATGAACTTGACTGTCAACTTGCCGAGATCGATCTGAGCATGGCGGAGATCAAGTTTAGCGAGCGCCATCAGCACAGGATGCGTCTCAAATTCCGACATCTCGTTCTTTTCCACCTGCCGAACATAGCGGTGGCTCTTCATGATAAAAGTGACTGAACGATTATGTAGAGGACGACCGTATATGAAGATTCCGACATCCCGCTGACTGAACAGTTGACCGATCACGGGAATCATCTCCTGGGCCAGCGCCTCTCGCTGTTTCCAGTCGGTAAAATAATCATCTACGCTGGGACGTTCTTGCACTTGAGTACCTTTTGCGGGTCAATATTATGGCCGGGTATTATCTTGCGAATGCCATGGAGGTGCAACATAACAAGTCTGCGGTTGCGCGCCGCAGCCCATGCAAGTCAGCCGCAAACTTCTGGGCCATCTAACAGACCCAAACCTTTTTGCTGTACAATTTCAGCCTTTGACAGCGCCCCAGCAATCGAGTTTCGTGAAGACCCGCGCGGATATATTTCAACCCCCATTGCCTGAATCCAGCGACCATAAGCTCCGCTGGACTGGCCTGTCCGGACTGGCAACCAGTCTCGCCATCGCAGAAGCGGGACGGCGACATAAAGGCCCCCTTCTGGTGGTTACCGAAGACAATGAGCAGGCCGAACAGTTGTCGCGAGAACTCGGCTTTCTCTGTCCGCAGGATTTACTACCAGTACTGACTTTCCCGGACTGGGAAACGTTGCCTTACGACAATTTTTCAGCACACCAGGACATCACATCAGATCGGCTTAGTACTCTTTACCAGCTGCCTAAATTGAGTGCCGGCATCCTCATCGTGCCTCTTACCAGTCTGATGCATCGTCTCCCCCCTAGAGATTACATCGAGTCGAACAGTCTTTTACTGGAAACCGGGCAGAAATTTGATCTGGAGCGCATGCGCAAGAATTTGCTCGAGGGAGGCTACCAATCCGTTGAGTCAGTGTACGAACACGGTGAATTCAGCGTTCGGGGATCGATCATCGATATATTCCCCATGGGCAGTGAAATTCCCTATCGAATAGATCTGTTCGACGACGAAGTCGAATCCCTTCGACCCTTTGACCCGGAAACACAACGCTCTCTTGGGCAAATGACTAGTGTTCGTCTTTTGCCTGGCAAGGAATTCCCTTTAAATGATGCTGGAATCCTGCATTTCCGAAACCGTTTTCGCGAGCGTTTTGATGTTGATACCAGGACTTGCCCGCTGTACCAGGATGTCAGTGACGGAATCGCCTCACCCGGTCTCGAATATTACCTGGCGTTATTTTTCGACCAATTAGCCAGTCTGACTGAATTTTTACCATCAACGACATGCGTCATTAGGCACGGAAACTTGCAGACCTCGGGAGAATTATTCTGGTCGGAAATCAAAGCCCGACATGAGGATCGGCAAATCGACAGTTACCGGCCAATTTTAAATCCAGCAGAAGTTTTTCTGACCGTCGACGAGGTTTTTCATCTACTCGCCGCCTTTCCCACCGTCGATATCCTGCCCGGACAAAAAGCTTCAGAAACACCGAACAGCTTCGCCACTGAACAGCTCCCCGTGCTTGGCGTTGAAGCAAGATCTAAGAATCCTCTATCCAGACTGCTGGAATTCACGGCGCAAAACTCCCAATGCAGAATCCTATTTTGCGCCGAATCGGCAGGCCGTCTCGCTACGCTGAGCGAGCTTCTTCAAAGCAGCGACCTGCATCCCGAAGAAAT